>CENJ01169440.1_pt1 | contig 12263 bp, 10 predicted proteins | sample 356161 | NCBI WGS metagenome assembly CENJ01 (sample SAMEA2619531, study PRJEB7988) | marine metagenome | biome: marine biome (ENVO:00000447); feature: surface water layer (ENVO:00002042); material: "saline water (ENVO:00002010), including plankton (ENVO:xxxxxxxx)" | depth 5 m
CTGTGTCGACAAAGAATTTCATCTGAGTGCCCCTGTATTGGCAGGTGGGATTTGCCCTCTCTTTACGGAGAATGGGCGTGTGGTGAAAGCCTTTTCTGTGCGCGACTGGCTGCAATCAGGCGGTTTTGGGCTTCAGCTCTATCCATATCTGCTCAGACTGGGCAAGGCATGTGCCGTCGGCGCGGTAAATGGCCGTGCCCGCACCATGCTTGCGTCCATCATGGAAGTTCAGCCAGCCGGCAACGGTGAGCGTCTCACCGGCTTTCGGGCGCTCGCTTATCTGCGTGGTCATCTGGCCGAGCACCATAGGATTTTCCTGATTGCCAATGGCAAAGGCGCCCGGGCAATCCAGCGCGGCCCAAAGAAATTCGGCGCGGACTCGGCCCGTCTCATCGCAGAAACTTTCGTCCGGCGTCCAGAGGTCGCCAACGCCATCATAGCCTTCAAGGCGGCCGGTAAAGAGGCAGAGCCCGTCGCCCGGTTCGCGCAGAGGGCCGCAGACGAAACATGCCGGAAAAACATGGTCTTCAATTGAGTTGAAGGTTTCAGGGCCCTTCGCGGCAAGGCTTTGCGCGGGCGCTTCAGGCGCAGCGTTCAGAGGAACAGCCGGGCGGGCTTTGATGATGAGCGTTTCGCCCAGCATGGCATCAAGACCATCATCTGACGTTATGACGCTCAGCGGCGTATCGAGCGGCGGCGGCGCACGCAGTTGAACGAGCACAGCGCCGGAGGCTTGCATCTCTTTGGCCAGCAGCCCGCCAGAATAACCGCCATTGCCTGAGCCCGGCGGCCCGTTAAAGCGGCTGCCAATCGTGATCGTATCTGTCATGCCTACTCTTCTGCGTTCTCGATGACGCCAATAATTGGCCCCATACGGAAGCCTTGCTCATTGCGCGATAGCTCAGGTGCATAAACGCGTGAGATCGTACCGTCGAGGTATAGCGCGTTGGGCGTGCCGAGATGGTCGCGGAAAACGCGGGCAAAGGTGTGAAAGTTCACGAAGGTGTCGGAGATTACGAAAACGACTTCGCCGGTCTCTTCGTTGACGCCGACACCGTTACGCCGTTTGAGCGACGTGCCTGCAGGGTTGAGCGAGGGGTGATAATCGCCATCGATGATCAGCATAGGGCCTGATTGGGTGGCGTATAACGCTTCGGGCGCAAGCGTGCGGTAGGCGAGGCTTTCCAGAACGTGCGCGCCCGATGCGTCTATATAGAAAACGCCATTCGGCAGCATGCCGAAATTGCCCGGCCCTTCGCGGGTCATCAGCTGTTGAGCCTGTTCGCCATCCTCAATGTAAAGCCCGACCGGCGTGCGATCTTCGTGATACATGCCGCCATTCATCGCGAAGGCGAGCGTCTTGCCATCTGTATTGAGTGCTTCCTCAAGCCGTTCAAAATGGCCATACGGTTCGCCGTCGGGCGCGGTAAGGAACAGGCGGATGTCCGCGCTCTGATCAAACCGGCAAATGACGAAAGGCGCGTCATAAACGGTTTCACGTGCGCAGTGCGACGGCGCGTCCTCTGCGCAGGCCGCAACAGGCGTAAGCGCGAGAGCAAGGCAGAGTGACTTAACTATATGATATGTCATGCAATTGAGCGTCCATGAAAGAGCGGACTAGCCATAATCAGGATGGGCGGCTTCCCTAGCCTTTTGATCGGCCTGTTGTAGTGGTGAAAGTGTGGTTTTGATCAGGTTAGCAAGTTTTTGCGGTTCGCTAACGCCAATTAGATCTTTTGGGATGTGCGCACACATCCAGCATAAGCTGTAGCCGGTACCGTGGGCAGCAATATTCCAATCGGCAGTTCGCTTTCCTATTCCGCCTAGTCCGAGCATGTGAGCGCACGGCATTTTAACCGTTCCCGTTTTGCCGAGGCTGTTTGGCAATATGAAAGACGGATTCATCCAACTACCGGGAAGGGATCGGTAGTCTCTTCCGAGGAAGGTATTCACGATCAAAACGCGCTTGTTCGTAAGAGCGTAGTGGTAAAAGAAACTTCGAGGAATTCCGATGAGGCTAAGAAAGCCGACAATGGCGATACAATGTAGCGGCATCAGGACCACTGCGTATTGCAGGAAATCAAAAAACTCTACTTCCAAGTAAGTTTCGAATAGCATCCGTTCACCGAAATAAGTTACGGGCCAACAGAAGATGCCGAACAAAACACACAAAGCTATTCGCCCCCAATGAGCGCGCACCTGCCTTTGACGCCAGATGATCGTCTCATCGTCTCGCAGGTACTTATCAAAGGGCCAGGTGTCGGGACGTGTCATTCGCTTAGCAGGCCCAGTTCACGCTGCAGCTTCTTCGTCAAGCCGCGGCTGACAATTGTATAGCTGTCGCGGATATAGCTGAGGAGCTCCTCGTCTGACATGGTCTCGTCGGTTGTGCGCTGAATCCAGCTCATGCCGCGTGAGGCCAGATGCGGCGCGCCCTGTAGGCCGGGCTGTTCCTTCAGAATATCAAAGCCCATGCGGGAAATTTTAAACGAGCACCGGTCGAGCGTGTTTTGCGCATCTGCGCCGCCAATTGCAAACACCTTTCCGCCGATTTTCCAGACATGAGAACCGCCCCATTGCACCACATGTGTGGTGTGCGGAAGGCTGTCGCAGAAGGCGTTATACTCATCCAGTGTCATAGAAGATTTCTAGCACGCACCGAATTTTTTCGGAACATGGAGCGGGGGCTTTCCGTTGGTTTGTTGAAGAGGCGCGATGAACGTGCCCGCCAATTGAAAGGAGAGACACCCATGGCTCTTGCAACACTGAAAGACGTATATATCGACCAGCTTCAGGACATTTACAGCGCGAACAATCAGGCCGAAAAAGCCACGCGCAAGCTGGCGGAACACGCAACGGACGCGAACCTGAAACAGGCGCTGAACGATGGCGTAAAAGGTATTCAGGACGGTAAGGAAATCGTCGCGGATATTCTGAAAAGCTATGATGCCGACCCGAAGGGCGAGTTCTGCAAAGGCATGGAAGGTCTCGTAAAAGAGGCAAAAGCCCATGGCATTGAAGCGGACTTCGAAAATAGCGAAGTGCAGGACGCCGTGATTATCACCCAGTATCAGCGCATGGCGCACTATGCGATGGCCGGTTACGGCTCAAGTGCAGCCTTCGCTCGCCGCCTCGGTAAACAGAATGAGGCCCGTGCCCTTTATAAGTGTCTTGATGACACGATGGGTGGCGACAAGCGCATGACAATGATCGCCGAAACAGGCGTGAATGAGAAAGCTGCCGCATAACGCCAGCACCTCATAAGACGGAATGTCTTTCAAAAGCCCCGGATGAGTTCGCTCTTCCGGGGTTTTTGTTGTGCGATGGACGGAAATTGAAAACCCCGGCTCTGTGGGCAAACAGAGCCGGGGTAAGGGCACTCTACTCAAGGGTCCGGCGAAATATTGGGGCTCGCCGGAGGGTGCAGTCAGCCGGAGGTTCGTCAGGCTGCCGCAGTCTCGGAAATCGGTTGATCCAGACGGTCTTTCATCTCGTGAGGAACGATCTGCCAGAAGTGTGGCAGCTCTGTTTCCCACTGGTCGAGAATGGTCATGGCGCGGCGCGAGTCCGTGCGCTTCAGATGGTTCTGGATCATCTTCTTGAGAACGCCTTCCCAGTGAGAAGACTGAACACGGTACCAGCCGACTGAATCCGGGTTCACAACGTTCGCAAAGTTGTTGTCTGGATCGTAGATGAAGGCCATGCCGCCAGACATACCCGCGCCGAAGTTGTCGCCAACTTCACCGAGGATCGCGACCTTGCCGCCCGTCATATACTCACAGCCGTTAGAGCCGCAGCCTTCAATGACAGCTGTCGCGCCAGAGTTACGAACCGCGAAACGCTCTGCTGCCTGACCTGCTGCAAAGAGGTTGCCCGACGTCGCACCGTAAAGGCAGGTATTGCCGATAATGGTGTTCGTCGCAGCCTCTGTCGCGAGGTGTGAGAACGGCTTCAGAATGATGGTCGCGCCGGAGAGGCCCTTGCCGACATAGTCGTTGGAGTCGCCGGTGACTTCGAGGGTGAGGCCTTTGACCGCGAAGGCGCCAAGGGACTGACCCGCAGAACCGCGAAGTGAAATCCAGAGGCGGTTTGCCGGGATCGCATCATTGCCGAACTGGCGCACGATTTCCGAAGACGCACGCGTGCCGATAGCGCGCATAACGTTCTTCACGCCGTAAGCCAGCTGCATTTTCTCGCCACGCTCGAAGAATGGCTGCGCGTCACGCAGGATCTGGTGATCGAGCGTTTCTGCAACTTCGTTGCGGTGGTTCGGCTTGTAGCTGATCGGCTTATCCTGCTCGACTTTGACCAGAAGCGGGTTCAGATCGAGGTCATCAAGGTGAGCCGCGCCGCGAGACACCTGAGACAGGAGGTCTGTGCGGCCGATCACTTCATCAAGGCTTGTGAAGCCGAGGTCAGCGAGGATTTCACGGACTTCTTCAGCAATGAAGCTCATCAGGTTCACAACCTTGTCCGGTGTGCCGGTGAACTTTTCGCGAAGGTCGTCGCGCTGTGTACATACGCCGACAGGGCAGGTGTTCGAGTGACACTGGCGAACCATGATACAGCCCATCGCGACGAGTGAGAGTGTACCAATACCGTATTCCTCAGCGCCCAGCATAGCCGCCATGACAATGTCACGGCCTGTGCGCAGGCCACCATCTGTACGCAGGGTGACCTGATCGCGCAGATTGTTGAGTGACAGAACCTGGTGTGCTTCAGCCAGACCCATTTCCCAAGGCAGACCTGCGAATTTGATCGACGTCTGAGGGGAAGCGCCTGTGCCGCCGTTGTTACCAGCGATCAGAATGACGTCTGCTTTCGCTTTCGCCACGCCAGCTGCAATTGTGCCGACGCCTGAACGGGCAACGAGCTTCACGCAGACACGTGCGATCGGGTTGATCTGCTTCAGGTCGTAAATGAGCTGAGCGAGGTCCTCAATCGAGTAGATGTCGTGGTGCGGCGGAGGTGAGATCAGTGTCACGCCCGGCGTAGAATTCCGGAAACGTGCAATCATCTCGGTGACTTTGAAGCCCGGAAGCTGGCCACCTTCGCCCGGTTTAGCACCCTGAGCGACTTTGATCTCGATCTCGCGGCACTGGTTCAGGTATTCAGCGGTCACACCGAAGCGACCAGAGGCAACCTGCTTCACTGCAGAGTTCGGATTGTCACCGTTTGGAAGCGGCTTGTAGCGGTCGCGGTCCTCGCCGCCTTCACCGGACACCGACTTCGCGCCGATACGGTTCATAGCGATGTTGAGCGCGCCGTGTGCTTCCGGAGAGAGCGCACCAAGCGACATGCCCGGCGTCAGGAAGCGCTTGCGGATTTCGTTGATGGACTGAACCTCGTCGAGCGGAACAGAGCGTTCTGCCGGTTTGAAGTCCAGAAGGTCACGAAGCTGGATCGGGTCCTGATCACGCAGCGCCTGAGAGAATGTCTTATAGCGGGCGTAAGAGCCGGTGTCGCACGCGGACTGGAGCTGGTGAATCAGCTTGCCATCAAGCGCGTGACGCTCGCCATTGCGACGGATGCGGTAGAAACCACCAATTGGCAGGGAGATGACGTCTTCATCATATGCCTTGTTGTGAATTTCGATAGCTTTCTTCTCAAGACCGCCCAGGCCGATGCCGGAGATACGGCTCGTCATGCCCGGGAAGTATTCTGCCACGAGCGCACGGGAAAGGCCCAGCGCTTCGAAGTTGTAACCACCGCGATAAGACGATATGACCGAGATGCCCATTTTGGAGAGGATCTTCAGAAGACCGCCTTCAATGGATGCTTTCTGGCGGCGCACACACTCGTTCAGAGATATGTCGCCGAACAGGCCTTTAGCGTGGCGTTCTGCGATACAATCCTGCGCGAGGTAAGCGTTCACGCATGTCGCGCCACAGCCGACGAGCACTGCGAAATAGTGCGTGTCGAGACACTCAGCCGAGCGGACAGTGATCGAGCAGAATGAGCGCAGGCCTTGCTTCACAAGGTGAGACTGAACCGCACTTGCTGCGAGGATCATTGGCGCAGCGATTTTGTCCTGACCCTGGAATTCGTCGGTGAGGACGATGTGCTCATGGCCGGAACGCACTGCGTCTTCAGCTTCCTGCTGGATGCGGTCGAGGCAGGCACGCAGGCTGTCACCTGTGTAGGCATTTGCCCGAGGCGGCGCGAATGTACAGTCGATCTCGCAGACGCGGTCGCCCATCATCTCGCGGAAACGCTTATACATGCCGTTGGACAGAACCGGGCTTTCTAGCACGAACACATCGGTTTGTGTCGCGTCGGAGGCCAGAATGTTGCCGAGGTTTTTGAAGCGTGTCTTCAGAGACATGACGCGATCTTCCCGAAGCGGGTCGATTGGCGGGTTTGTCACCTGAGAGAAGTTCTGGCGGAAGAAGTGAGACAGCGGACGATATGTGTCGGAAATGACCGCCGGCGGCGCGTCGTCACCCATGGAGCCGATAGCTTCTTTGCCATCTTCCACCATAGGCGCGAGGATGAGTTCCATATCTTCCATGGTGAAGCCTGCTGCGAGCTTGCGACGGCGCAGTTCGTCCGCGCCATAGGCTACAGGTTCTTCACCCGGGCCGATCATTGGCTCGAGTTCTTTGACGTTTTCAAGCCATTCCAGATACGGGTGCTTAGCCGCGAGCTTGGAGACGATCTCTTTGTGCTCGTAGAATTTGTGCTCTTCAATATCGGCAGCAATCATGCCGCCTGGACGGACACGGCCTTTCTTGACGATCTCTTCTTCGTCAAGCGGGCACATACCGGATTCAGAGCCGACAGCCAGAATGTTGTCACGTGTGAGGGCGTAGCGCATCGGTCGCAGACCGTTACGGTCAAGGCCAGCAATCGCCCAGCGGCCGTCAAAGGCTGCGATCGCGGCAGGGCCGTCCCATGGCTCCATCACGGAGTTGGCGTAAGAATAGAGCGCTGCATGCTCGTCAGCCATGACGCTGTCACGCTTCGACCAGGCTTCCGGCATGAGAAGCGCTTTCGCCATAGGCGCGGAGCGGCCAGCCTTAACCAGCATTTCGAAGACAGCATCGAGAGACGCGGAGTCAGACGCGCCAGCTGAGATAACAGGCTTGAGGTCGTTTTCGTGACCCTCAAACGCATCAGCAACCATGCGGATTTCGTGTGACTTCATCCAGTTCTCGTTACCGCGAACTGTGTTGATCTCACCATTGTGCGCCAGCATGCGGAATGGCTGAGCCAGCCACCATTGCGGGAAGGTGTTGGTGGAGTAGCGCTGGTGATAAATGCAGACAGCTGAAACGAAACGCTCGTCTTTGAGGTCCGGATAGAAGTTGTCGATGTCTTCCGCGAGGAACATGCCTTTATAGATCAGGTTTCGCTGAGACAGAGAGCAGACATAGAAGCTTGGAATAGCCGCTTCACGTGCGCGGCGCTCGATACGGCGACGGCAGATGTAAAGCGCACGCTCCAGATCAGCGCGGGAACGGTCCTGCGCGTCATAGAAGAGGACTTGCTCGATTTCGGGACGTGTATCGTTCGCCTTCTGACCGATAATGCTCGGATCGATAGGCGGCTGACGCCAGCCATAGATGTAGAAGCCGTATTTCAGGATTTCTGCTTCCACGATTGTACGGGCAGCTTCCTGAGCAGACAGGTCTGTACGTGGCAGGAAGATCTGACCAACGCAGATAGGCGCGCGGCTTGGATCGTGTCCGGTACGGGCAACCTGTTCTTTAAAGAAGTCCTGCGGGACGTCCACGCGGATACCCGCGCCGTCACCTGTCTTGCCGTCTGCATCAACCGCGCCGCGGTGGTAAACCGCTTTCAGCGCGCGAACGCCTTTTTCGACGATCTCACGACGTGGCTGGCCGTCCAGAGCAACGATGAGGCCTACGCCGCAGGCATCGCTTTCATCACGTGGATCATAAGCGTGCGCGTCGATGAGCTTCTGACGGTTCTCGAGATATGTTTTTGTGTAATCAGTCATGATCTTACTCCGCCGCTACAGGGCGATCTGTCGCGCAAGCGAGCAGGTATTCGTGAATGGACTCAGCTGCGTCACGGCCTTCTTTGACGGCCCAGACGACAAGCGATGCACCGCGGACAATGTCGCCAACAGCGAATACGCCATCCATGCTTGTCATCATGGTGGAGTAATCGACGCGGACAGCGCCCCAACGGTTCACGGTGAGCTGGTTCTCGTTGAAGAGGATAGGCAGGTCTTCCGGATCAAAGCCGAGTGCCTGAATAACCATGTCAGCTTCAATATCGAAATCAGAGCCCGGTACTTCTTCAGGTGCCTGACGGCCTGATGCGTCCGGCAGACCGAGGCGCATGCGAACAGCGCGAACGGCTGATGCCTTGCCACCATTGTCGATGACCGCGCGCGGCGCAGCCAGCCACTCGAATGTGACGCCTTCTTCTTCCGCGTTCGCGACTTCACGCTGGGAGCCCGGCATGTTTTCGCGGTTACGACGGTAGAGACACGTCACAGAGCTTGCGCCCTGACGGATCGCTGTACGAACGCAGTCCATCGCTGTATCACCGCCGCCAATGACGACGACTTTCTTGCCTTTGGCGTTCAGCTTGCCGCTGTCGTAATCCGGAACAGCATCACCAAGGTTCTGCTTGTTGGATGTCGTCAGATACTCAAGCGCAGGGTAGACGCCTTCGGCGCCAGCGCCCGGAGCGTTAAGTGACTTGGCTTTATAAACGCCTGTCGCGATCAGAACGGAGCTGTGCTTGGCGCGCAGGTCCTGGAAGGAAATGTCTTCGCCGACATTGCAGTTCAGTACGAACTCAACACCGGACGCGTCCAGATAGTCAGCGCGGCGTTGAACCACCTCTTTTTCAAGCTTAAAGCCCGGAATACCGTACACCAGAAGGCCACCGACGCGGTCATAACGGTCATAGACGGTGACCTTATAGCCTTTGCGGCGCAGCTGTTCAGCCGCAGCAAGGCCGCCCGGACCCGCACCGATAATGCCAACGCTTTGCGCACGCTCGCGCGGCGGTGTGATCGGTTTGATCCAGCCGTTTTCCCACGCCGTGTCGGTGATGTATTTCTCAACAGCGCCGATTGTGATTGCACCATGACCTGATTGCTCGGTCGTGCAGCTGCCTTCACACAGACGGTCCTGCGGGCAAATGCGGCCACAGATTTCCGGCATGTTGTTCGTCGCAGAAGAGACCTGATAGGCTTCTTCAAGGCGACCGTTTGCCGTGAGCATCAGCCAGTCCGGAATATTGTTCCCCAACGGGCAGTGTTCCTGACAGAAAGGCACGCCGCATTGTGAACAGCGGCCAGACTGTTCTTCGGCTTTAGCTTCGATGAACTCACGATAGATTTCGTGGAAATCATCCGACCGGTCTTCAGCGCTCCGTTTGACCGGGCGCTCCTGCTCGGTCGAAACGAATTTGAGCATTCGTGTCGACATGGGCTTCTCCTGAATTTGGCCGAAACATATCTCTGAGAAATAGCCTTAGCAAGCGAAGAATCTGCATCATGTATCAAGGTGATATATATACTGAGGGAATATCGTGCGTTTCAGGAATTGCGACTGGTTCGCATAGGATTGATATATATCAAAATGATTTTAATCTAAAAAATCGGGCGATCAGCTAGTCGATTCTGCAGAAGTCAGATATGCCAGAACGCGTCGGAAACGTGGGACGGGACGCACGCTATGTCGCTAATGCAGATCATACTTATATCACTTCTGCAGGGAATTACCGAGTGGCTGCCGATTTCCTCGTCCGGACACGTGCTTCTGGCCTCTAGTTATTTCGGTTTTGGCGCGCATGATGAACTTCTGATCAATGCGATGGCGCATCTTGGAACGTTGTTCGCCGTGCTTCTCTATTTCTGGAAGGATGTAGGCCGGGCAATTGGTGGCGGGTTTGAGCTTGTGGGCGCTGCAGCCACGCGGAAAACGCTCTCTTCGAATGCGCGCCTTGCCATGCTCATTCTTCTATCCATGCCGATCACTCTGGCCGTGGTTGGCGGGTTTGAAATTCTGGCGGGCGATGAACTGAAAGACGGGCTTCGTGGTCCACTTACAGTCGCGGCAACAACGCTGGTCTTTGGTATTGCGCTCTGGTGGGCTGATACGCGCGGCGGCAATGTAAAGTCCATGGATGAGATGGGCGTGATGCACGCTGTGCTCATCGGCGCGACGCAGGCGGTTGCTGCGCTTCTTCCTGGCACAAGCCGGTCCGGCATCACCATGACGGCAGCGCGCTGGTTTGGTTACAAGCGTACAGAGGCCGCGCGGTTCTCAATGCTGATTGGTGCGCCAATCCTTGCGGCTACAGGTGCCTATGCGATTTTGGAGCTGCTGACGGCAGAGACGACAGGGGCAGCTAATCTGACGGATGGTCTGATCGTGGCGGCGCTCTCATTCCTTTCTGGTATCTTCTCCATCTGGGCGCTGATGAGGCTGCTTGAGAAGATAAGCTTTCTGCCTTTCGTGCTGTACCGGATCGTACTCGCGATTGTGCTCGTTCTGGCCTCTCCGCTCGCATTCGGCTGGATCAGCTAGCATCCCGACTTTGTCCGGACAAAAGCTGACGGCTTGACTTTATCGAAAAACGGCAATATTGCTTTTCGATAAATGCTGGAGGGTCTTATGGACGCAACGCTCGTGCGCATGGCGCATTGGAAAATCGACATCAAGATCGTCAACGGGAATGACATGCACATTCTGCAATGGCGACGTCACATGTCTCATGACGAGGTTCTGCTTGACGGTAAAGTGCAGCAGATCAGTCGTGGCATGTGGGGACGTGAGACGATTTACGGTCTTGTTTTTGGTCGTGATGAAGAAGGCAATGGCGGCACGCGCGTCATGTTTGTCGTCGATCCGAGCCAGGATATGAACAACGCGTCCTACTGGCTGGAAGGGCAGGCCCCGCCGAAAGGTGTTCGCCTGGAAACGTCTGAACAGACACTTCTTGCCTTTGGCTCTCTGGATGAGCGCGCTTATGACCAGCCGGCTGATTTTGCCGAATGGGCGAAGCAGAAAATGGGCATTAAGTGGTAGGCCGCCAGGGCTAAAATGACCGATATTTCAGGTGTCCGGACACGTTTTTTCTGGCATCCAGACGTGAGTTCGTTTCTCTTTTACGTGAATTACTGGTCCGCTGAGTGCGTGACTGAATGGTCGTGAACCCGAAAGGCAGTGCGCTATGCGTGAAGAAAAAAAGAGTGAAAGTCTCGAGGTAAGACTCTCTTACTCGCAGAAAATCGCTTTCATGGAAGCATGCAAAAAGGAAGGCCTCACAGCCAGTGAAGCTCTGCGCGCAGGCATTGAGGGTTTCCTCGACGAGCACGACCGGCAGTCACAACGCCAATTCCAGATGAAGGACGTTGTGACCCTTATGAAGCGTAATCTTAGAAAGTCGCTGGCAACTGCCGGCGCAGTCGCGGCCAGCAGCGCGATGTTGCTCGCTATGCCATCAGCAGCTTCTGACGAAGCTTTTGAGCGGCTTGACCGCAATTCCGACGGTGTTCTCACCGCGGGCGAAATTTCTGCAAACGACAGCGCTGTATTTGAAATCCTCGATACGAATGATGATGGCCAGATTTCGGCTGACGAGTTCAATTCTGAAGCTGTCGTCACAGGCGTGAATGATAATGTCTTCATCAGCGACGAAGGCGAGGAAGTCCGCGTCATTACTGTGAACCGGACCGAGCTTGGATCGCTTGAAGATGGCGAGATTGAAGTTCGCGAGCATCGCTGGGTCGAAAATGTTGACGTCGATATGTCTGACGAAGAGATCCAGGAGATCATCGAGCGGACGATGGAACGTCTGTCCGAAATCGAAGAAATGGAAATCGAGGCGCATATCTCACGTGCGCAGGCGATGGAACTTGCCGACCGCGAGCATATCCGCATCGAAATCGCACGTGCCCGCGATGAAGCGCGCGCCGCTGTGCGTGAGGCCGCGCGTGCCGTAATCGTCGTTCAGGAAATCGATACCGATGAGATCGCACGCATTGCCGAACTTGAAGGCGTAGAGATTGATCTTTCAGGTCTTGAGGAGCTGCAGGCTCTGCTGGATGAGGAAGGCCTGGCGGGCATTATCGATCTGGAAGAGCTGGAGCGCGATCTCGATATCGAGCTTGATGGTGAGGCGCGGGTATTTATCCATCGTGAGCACGTCGAACACGGCGATCATGCTGAACACGAAGCGCATGAGCCGGAGCTCGAAGGTGAGATGGAAGAAGAGCCAATGCGGGAATACTAAGCTCCGCACCGTTCACGGATAAGAAAAAGGCGCCCCCC
>CENJ01048810.1_pt1 | contig 12257 bp, 10 predicted proteins | sample 356161 | NCBI WGS metagenome assembly CENJ01 (sample SAMEA2619531, study PRJEB7988) | marine metagenome | biome: marine biome (ENVO:00000447); feature: surface water layer (ENVO:00002042); material: "saline water (ENVO:00002010), including plankton (ENVO:xxxxxxxx)" | depth 5 m
CGGGTGGGTGACTATCTTCCAAGCGAGAAACAGCTTGCCTCAGAATTTGGAGTCAGCCGGCCCACAGTGCGTCGTGCCCTCGATTATGTTGAGGCTCTTGGCCTAATTTCACGGCGCCGCGGCGATGGCACAAAGGTGCTGGCGGAAAGGCCGTTTACCGAATACCGCTACACCACGCGACCTGTTGATGACCTTCTCTACGGGCGGGGGGCTGACCGTATTGTCACTAGCCAGAATGATATGGTGTGCGACGATGTGCTGGCAGCCCGTCTGGGAGCAGCACCAGGGTCGCGCTGGGTTCATGTCTCACAACATCGCAATGATCTCGATTCTGGTGAAATGCTGGTTTGGGGTGATGTCTATATCGATCAGCAATTCAAGGGCATTACCGACCGCATAGCCACCTATGACGGTTTCATTTGTGACCTGATCGAAGAGGAATACGGAATTGCGGTCAGTGAGATTCAGCAGACAATTCGACCTGTTACCATCCCGGATGCAATCTGCGCCGAGATGAAACTGCCAACCGGGTCACTCGGGCTGGAGATGACGCGTCGGTATCTGAACTATCTGAAACAGCCTGTGGAAGTGTCGATCAACATCTTTCCCGCCGAAAGATCCGCCTACACAATCACGCTAAGCCGCACCCAGGAAAGGGCCAGGGACCGATGAAAAAGGACTTCATCACAAGGCAGGAACATCGCCAGCCACTGCGACATCTTTATGGCTGGCTGAAATCTCTGCAATCCACCGTGATCTTCATGCAGACAGGGGCGCATCCCGATGATGAAACATCGCGCATGCTGGCCCGATTGTCGCTGGGTGACGGCATGCATGTGGTGTATGTGAATGCCGTGCGCGGTCAGGGCGGCCAGAATGCGCTGGGGCCGGAACGCGGCGATGCGCTGGGCTATCTGCGAAGTGAAGAGCTGTTTGAGGCAATGAAGGTCATCCGGGCCGATATCGGCTGGCTTGCCGAAACACCTGATGATCCGATCCGTGACTTCGGATTTTCCAAGTCGGCCGAACAGACCTATGAACATTGGGGCAAGACACACACATTGCGCCAGATGGTCAAGATGGTCCGCCTGTTCAGGCCGGACATTCTGATCCCCACCTTTCTGGACGTGCCAGGTCAGCATGGGCATCACCGCGCGGTGACGCAAACAACTCTGGCTGCGTTTGATGAAGCCGCACGCGCCGACAGTTTTGACGATCTGGGCCTGCCCGTCTGGCAAGTGAACGCGCTGTATCTGCCAGCATGGGGCGGCGGGGGCGGATCATATGATGACGAGGTACCACCACCAGATGCCACGCATGAAATTCTGACCGGTGATTATGATCCGGTGCTGGGCGGCACATATGCACAGGTTGGTGAATGGTCACGTGCCTGCCACGCGACACAAGGCATGGGCCGGCCCGTTGATGAAGAGGAAAGACCGGTTCCCCTGCATCAGCTGCGCACAGCAAGCGGCACGCCTGTCCACAGCAATCTGACCGAGGGTGTGCCTGAAACGCTTGCCGCTCTGGCGGCGCATTGTAACGCTGATGCTGATGGCAGTTCTGACGCCGGGCCGCAGTCTGCCACCGATGCACAGCAAGCCGCTGCGGATGCGTTGGCGGCATTCCCTGACAGCAAGGCCGTCATGGGCGCGCTGTGCCGCCTGCAATCTGCGCTGCTGACACTAGATGCACATATTGTGCCGGCGCACAAACATCGTGTGCAGCTGAAAATGCGCCAGGTTGCCATGGCGGCAAGCGAAGCCGCCGCGTTGCAACTGCATTTTGAAATCAGCCCCACGGTGCCCGAAATCGGCAGTACGGCCGAGGCGAGGCTTAGCTGGCATGTGGCAGATACCGCCAATGCCCCCAGACTGTCTGCAACGCTGCAGGGGTCTGGCCAGCTTGATTGCGGCGCCTTTTCAGACACAGGTGATGCGGGCCGGCGGCGTGCGATGACTGCACCGCTGACAGTTTCAGCACCACCGATCGATGCAATGGCAGGATGGCATGGCATCATGGCCGATCCGGCCAGCCTTCATGCCGAGGTCTGTCTGCATCTCGGGGACAGTCAGTTTGTTTTGCCGCTCTGCCCCGACACGATCTTTTCCACCAAGCCGCGGCAGACCGGACATATTGCTCCGGCGCGCACCTTGCTGCGCCTTGGCGAGGATACCGGCTTTGATATGCAGCTTTTGCCTGATGCAACAGTACCAGCGGCCGAGGATGCAAAACTGTCCCTGCCGGATGGCTGGCAGTTTGAGGCAGCACCAGCCGCATCCAGCACCGGCATGTCAGGCCGGGTGACCCTGGCATCGGACGCACGGGCCGGCCATTACCGCATTCACGCAACTCTTGCTGATGAGCCTGTCTACACCGCCCAGGAACTGGCCTACGCGCATATACGCCGGCAGACACGTTTCTCGCGGGCTGCAGCTGATATCGCGCTGGTGGATACAGCTGGTCTCGACGGGCTGACAATTGGCTGGATTGATGGCGGCGTTGATGAAGCCCACCATTGGGCCGGTCAGCTTGGCGCGCAGATTGTCCAGCTTGATGATTCCGATCTGCAATCCGGCAGCTTTGACGGGCTGGATGTACTGGTTGCCGGTGTCTTTGCCGGCGGCACACGCCCGGTGAATCAGTCGATGCGTTACATCCGGCCATGGATCGAGGCTGGTGGACATTTTGTCAGCCAGTATCACCGCCCTGTCGATAACTGGGACCGGGCCACAAGTTCGCCGCTGCCCTTGCAACCGGGCACCCCGTCAATCCGCTGGCGGGTAACAGACGCATCCGCACCCGTGCAGATGCTGCAGCCGGATCATCCGTTATTTGCTGGCCCGAATCCGATCACCGACAAGGATTTTGGCGGCTGGATCAAGGAACGCGGCCTCTATTTCGCATCCGAGTGGGATCAGGCCTATGTGCCGCTTCTGGCGATGTCTGACAGTGGCGAAAAACCCCTTGAGGGCAGCCTGCTTGCTGCAGAGATCGGTGCGGGAAGCCATGTGCATTGTGCCCTGAACCTGTTCTATCAGATGGACCACATGGTTGTCGGGGCGTTCCGCCTCTTCGCCAATCTGCTCACACCCTTTAACGGGAAATGAACGCCACGCCAGCCGACAATCTGGGCGGTCTGCGATTTCTGATTCTGAATGAGCTGTTCACCCTCAGTCATCTTGTGATCGTGAAGATGCTGGGAATCGAATTTGCCTCTGTGCAGATTGTGTTCATTCGCTGTCTCAGCAGCGCAGTTATTCTTGTCCCGTTACTGGCCTGGCGCGGGTCGATAGCGGATATGCATACACAGCTCGGCCTGAACAGCCTGCGGGTTTTGCTGTCATCGGTTGCCATCACCATCAACTTTTTTGCCATCTCGCAAATCCAGCTGGCTCAGCTAAGCACCATTGGTTACCTGCGGCCAGCCGTGACATCGCTGATTGCCTATTTCTTTCTGCGAGAAAGCCAGTCATGGCAACGCTGGGTGGTCATTGTGATCGGGTTTGCCGCCGTGCTGTTCATTTTCTCTCCAGAGGACAGCCAGCTTCAGCTTGTGGCGCTTCTGGCACTGTTGGGCATGTGCTGTGGCAGTTCGGCGACAATCCTGCAGAAATTTTTGTCGCGTGAGATGAGCGATCTGCCCCTGATGGTCTGGTACTCGGTCGGCGTCGCCCTCGTGACAGCCCCCTTTGCCTTGTGGGTATGGTCAGCGCCATCACCGGGCGAATTGATGCTGATGATCATGACCGGCCTGTTTGCAACGACCGCGCAATTCTTCTTCATACGCGCCTTTCGTCGGGCCGATGCCAGCTTTCTGGCACCGATGTTCTATTTTCACATCGTGCCCGCCACCCTGATCGGCCTGTTTGTCTTTGCCGAAATTCCATCGATCAACACCATGGCAGGTGCTGCGGTCATTTTGGCCAGCCTTGTTATCATGACTCTCCTCGAACGGCGGCGGCAGTGATCTGATGCACAGCGCGAACATTCTTGTATTCGAGGGGTCTGAGCAGGCGGCAGTCGCTGCAGGTGATGCCTTCATTGCCTCTGCCCGGACCAGCGGCACGCGCCCGGTCGGGCTTGCCACCGGCCAGACAATGACACCGGTTTATGACCATCTTCTGACAATTGACGGTCAGGCGAATGGCTTGTTTGCCGACACTGTATTCTCGCAACTGGATGAGGTGATTGGCCAAACATCGCCCACTGACAGTTTTGCCGCCGAAATTACCACCAGCCTGTTTTCACAGTTCCGCGCCACGCCTGCCGGGTTTTTGATGATTGACGGTCAGGCTGGCGATCCTGCCAGCGAGGCCATGCGCCATTGTTCTGCCATTCGCATGGCTGGGGGACTGGCGATGCAGCTGCTTGGCATCGGGGTGAATGGCCATGTCGGCTTCAATGAGCCAGGAAGCCCTGATAGCAGCCGGTGCCGGGTTGTTGATCTGGCAGCCAGCACAATTCAGCGCAACGGATATGATACCGGCATGCAGGGGATCACCCTTGGCATCGCTGATATACTGGCAGCTGAACAGATCATCCTCGTCGCCACTGGCGCGGCAAAGGCAGCAGCCATCAGTGCGATGATTAACGGCCCAAAGACACCCGATTGCCCGGCAAGCCTGTTGCGCGATCACCCCGATATCCGGCTATTTCTTGACAAAGAGGCAGCCGGTCAGATCAGCTGACAACACAAAGGAGGAGGTTTCAATGCGCTATCTTCACACAATGGTCCGGATCACCGATGTCGATGCATCACTGCATTTCTATTGTGATCTTCTGGGCCTCGAAATGGTCAAAGCTGTTGAAAGCGAAAAGGGGCGCTACACGAATTACTTCCTGTGTACGCCACATGACAAACAACGCTATGAGGACACACGCTCACCAGCTCTCGAGCTCACCTATAACTGGGATCCTGAAGACTATACAGGCGGGCGTAATTTCGGGCATCTCGCCTATCGGGTGGATGACATATACGCCTTGTGCGAAACGCTGATGGCGGCCGGCGTGACCATCAACAGACCGCCGCGCGACGGCAACATGGCTTTTGTCCGTTCGCCTGATGGCATCTCCGTTGAATTGTTGCAGGAAGGCGACCCGCTTGATCCTGCCGAACCCTGGCAGTCAATGGGTAACACGGGCAGCTGGTAGTCGGCAGTTGCGCCATGTCTGGTTCATAGCGGGCAAAGACCCTGCCTGCTATTGCTGCGCGTCTGATCGCGTCTCATGCTGTCAGCAGTCGATGCTTCAAATAGGGATTGTCGAGCGCCGCCCGCGCACCCTTCAGCCCGGCATCGGCATCTGTTGACAGCCATACAGGAACATTGGCCAGAAGATGTGACATGGCGCCAACAGCGCGAAAACGCTGCGCAAAGGGACTGGCATCTATCAGCGGGGCAAGGCGCGGGACAATGCCGCCAGCGATTACCGCGCCGCGCCAGCACCCGATCGTCAGCACATGATCGGCCATGACGCTGCCCAGAATGCCGAACATCAGATCGACAGCATCCCGGCATATACCAGCCTCAGCCAGCGCAGTGGCACCAATCTGGTCAGCTGACATGAACTGGTCAGCCGACATGAACCGGTCCGCCTGCTGCGCAGGCTTGGCATTTTTGTCCTGAATAAGGAATGCATAAATTGCCTCAAGGCCGGGTCCGCTTGCCAGATGTTCTGCGATGACATGTTCAGTCCGCTTCCGCATGAAAGCGTCCAGATCGTGTTCGATATCGGTCTGCGGCGCAAAGCGGATATTACCGCCCTCACCCTCGATCGGCAGCGGTCCTTCTGGCAGCGGTATCAGGGCAGACACGCCAAGTCCTGTCCCCGGCCCGATCACCAGCAAAGGGGCAGCGATATCCGGCCTGCCGTCCAGCAGTTGTTCATGACCGGTGCCAATCTCACCAGACAGGATTGATGACTGGGCCAGCGACTGCGCCGTGAAATCATTAATCACCAGCAGGCCGTCAAGCTGAAGATTCGCCATCAGCTGATGTTTGGCGAACTGCCAGTGGTTATTCGACACCTCGACAAGCTCGGCATTGACCGGGCCGGCAACTGCAAGGCTCAGCACATGCGGCGTGCGTGCATCTTCACCCTGCTTGATAGCTTCGGGAACGGACGCCAGAAAATGCGCATAAGCATCCTCAACCCCGGCAAAGTCGGCGCAGCGCAGATAGGTGACATGCTGCAGCCGCAAACTCTTCGGCGAGGAGATTGCAAACCGTGCATTCGTGCCGCCAATATCTGCAACAGTCACCGGCATAATGCTTGAACCTCTGGGTGGAAGGGCTGTCCTGCATGCTGATCACCTTCGCGTCGCATGCTTGTTGTGTCAGCAAACGACGCTTGTCGCTGTCAGCAAACAGCTTTATTGGCAGGATGTTGATGTTTCACACCCGCAGATATCTGGACATCCTTCGCGCAACACGGCGCAAAATCAAGCAATATGCCGATTTGCCATAGCTATCATTCAGCCTCTGCTATCCAATAGGCTCTGGATGTTCGGGCGTTAAGTCACTAAATCTGTGTCTGTGAAGAGGAGTTGATCATGCTAGTTGTAATTTCGCCTGCAAAAAAGCTGGATATGAGCCCGGCCAATGGTGTTGCCGCCACCAGCCCGGCGTTTCTGGACAATGCGATGGAACTGGCCGGTGTCGCGCGCGGCTTGTCGCATGATGATATCCGCTCGCTGATGGGGCTGAGTGATTCCCTCGCCCAGTTGAACACCGAACGGTTTGCCGCCTTTGGCACTCAGGATAAAAAGCCTGCCGCGCTCAGTTTTGCCGGCGATACCTATCAGGGGCTTGAAGCGCAGTCACTGGATGCAGATGACATGGCCTGGGCGCAAACCCACTTGCGTATCCTGTCTGGCCTTTATGGTGTGCTGCGCCCGCTTGACGAGATTGAGCCATATCGCCTTGAAATGGGCAGCAAGCTGAAAACCGGCCGCGGCGCATCGCTGTATGACTATTGGGGATCAGACATTGCCAATGCGCTGTGCGAACAGGCACAGGAAACCGGGGCCTCGGCGCTCGTCAATTGCGCGTCGCAGGAATATTTTGGCGCGGTTGACCAGGCCGCCCTGTCGCTGCCAGTCATTACGCCCGTTTTCAAGGAACTGAAGGACGGACGCGCACGCATTGTCAGCTTCTTTGCCAAAAAGGCGCGCGGTGCCATGGCCCGCCACATCATCCAGACACGTGCGCAGGACCGTGACGCGATAAAGGATTTCACGGCTGGCGGCTACCGGTATCAACCGGACCAGTCAACGCCCGAAGCGCCGGTATTTCTGCGCGACTATCCGGCCGCCTGACCTGCGGCCCGCCCCTGCCCACTGAAAGCATCACATGTCGCATTTTTTCGAGGAGCTGGACTACAGCAAAACACCGCTTGGTGAGCTCGTGTTGCGACGGCGGCGCATTCTGAAACTTGATCGCGATGTGGTTGAAGTCATCCTGAATGACGAACATCTGATGTCGGATTACTTCACCGTATCTGAAGTCGCGCTCGCCAATATCCCGATGGCCCTGCTTGCTGCTGATGCGCCCGACATTCTGGTTGGCGGCCTCGGGCTTGGCTACACCGCCGATGCTGTTCTCGGCCATGACCATGTCCGTTCACTGACCGTGATAGACTATCTGGCGCCGGTCATCAGATGGCATCATCAGGGCATCCTGCCGCTTGGCACAACACTGTCAGATGATCCGCGATGCACCCTTGTTGAAGGTGACTTCTTTGCCCTTGCACGCAGCGGCGACGGGTTTGACCCGCAGGTGCCCGGCCGGTGTTTCGATGGCATTTTTCTGGATATCGATCACACTCCCGACTTTTATCTGAACCCCTCACATGCCGGTTTCTACAGCGATGACGGTCTGCACCGGCTGTCTGGGCAGTTAAAGCCGGGCGGCATTTTTGCGCTCTGGTCGAACGACCCGCCGCAGGAAGAATTTCTTGGCCGGTTGCGCCAGCATTTTGCGCGCGCGCAAGCCGAGGAAGTGGTGTTCTTCAACCCGCTTCTGGAGGAAGACTGCGTGCAGACAGTGTATATAGGCATATCACGCGATTAGGGGATGTCGGCATAGATTGCGCAAGGCCGCTACCCACCTCAGACACAACGTCAGATGCATCGCCCACCATCGATTTCCATGCCGATACCGGTAATCATCGATGCCTCATCCGAACACAGGAACAAAGCCGCGCTTGCCAGATCCTGCGGCGTTGAGAACCGGCCGATCGGGATTGTGGCGAGGAACTTTGCGCGCATCTCAGGCGTGTCTTCACCCAGAAAGCGTTTCAGCATCGGTGTTTCGCCTGCCACCGGGTTCAGGGCGTTGACGCGGATGCCATGCGGTGCCAGTTCGACAGCCATGCTCTTTGTGGCGGTGATCATCCAGCCCTTTGAGGCATTGTACCAGCTCAGACCGGCGCGGGGTGACACGCCTGCGGTCGATGCGATGTTCAGGATCACGCCGCTTTCCTGACGTTTCATCACCGGAACAACGTGGCGTGCGGACAGATAGACAGACTTGGTGTTGACCATCAAGACGTGATCAAATTCATCTTCCTCAACATCCTCCATCGGCTGCGGAAGATGCGTTGTACCCGCATTATTGATGAAGATATCGATCCGCCCATGTGCGGCCATTGCGGCATCGACCAGCGCTGCCATGTCGTCAGCCTTGCTGACATCACCCTTCACCGCCAGCCCGTCCAGCCTGTCTGCCACCACCTGTGCGGCCTGAAGATTCACATCGCCAAGGACGACTTTTGCCCCTTCGGCCACAAAGCTTTCGGCGATGCCGGCCCCAAAGCCTGACCCGCCACCGGTGATCACCGCAATCTTGCCATCCAGTCGCATTCTGCGCCGCCCCTTTATTCCTGCTTGTTCAGAAGGGTCATCAAAGCGTGACCCATAACCTTGGCGCTGTCGAGCATGTCGGTGATGCCGATCCATTCATCCGGCTGGTGTGCCAGTTCCAGAATGCCCGGCCCATAGGCGACACAGTTCTTCAGGCGGCCAATGCGGTCGATATGTTTCTGATCATAGGTACCCGGTGAGACTACGAATTCAGCTTTCTGTCCCATCACTTCCTGAATGGCGGCAGACAGCGTTGCCGCCACCGGCATGTCCTCACCGATCATCACCGGATGCACTTCGAACAGGTCCCGGACTTCATATTCAAAACCGGGGCGCTCGGCCTTCACACGTTGCATCAGAGCCTCAATTTCGGCTTTCACCTGCACCGGGTCCTCTTCGATCAGATAGCGCCTGTCGATGGTGATCACACAGCGGTCTGGCACCAGTGCCGAAGGATAACCGGTATACCCCTCTTCGGGTTCGCCAAGCCCGCCATGGATCGAATTGATGTTCATCGTCGACTGGCGCGACCCCGCCGGCACAACAGGCATTGCCGTCTCGCGCATGCCCAGCGCCGGAAACAATGTCGCCTCCATCTCCGCAATGACGGCCCCCATATGCCGGACCGCGCAATCGCCTAGATATGGCATCGATCCGTGGGCAATCCGCCCTCTTGTCTCGATCTCTGCCCACCAGACACCGCGATGACCAAGGCAGATGCGATCCTTGTTCAGCGGCTCCGGGATGATGACATGATCAACCCGGTCCGGATCGAAATAGCCCTTTTCGGCAAGCCAGGCAACGCCGCCAAATCCGCCCGTTTCCTCATCAGCCGTTCCCGAGATTTCAATAGAACCGGCATAGTTTGGCACCGTGCTGATAAAGGCCTCGGCAGCGATGATGGCTGCGGCCAGTCCGCCCTTCATATCGCAGGACCCGCGGCCATAAATACGGTCCGCCTCAACATCTTCACCAAACGGATCCTTGGTCCAGCCTTCGCCAAGGGCAACGATGTCGGTATGCGCGTTGAAATGCACGCACGGTCCCGGTTGCGCGCCCTCATGGCGGGCGATGACATTCCAGCGCGGGTACTTGTCGCTGTCGCCAAGCGCTCCCTCGGCACGAAGCTTGATCGTTTCAAACCCTGATGGCTGGAGACGCGTTTCGATATGCTCGCAAATTTCCAGATAATTATCGCCAGGCGGATTGAAGGTGGGAATCTTCAGCAGGTCAACGGTTGTTTCAATCAGCTGATCGCGGTTTGCATCGATGGTCTTGAACAGGGATTGTACCCGGTCTTTGTCAGCCTGCTTGCCTGTCGACATCTTGTCACCCCACCCTGATCAGGCTTAAAAGTCTTGGGCATTTCGGCGGCTGCGTCAACTTCGGCCATAAATGGTGATCGGGTTTGGCCTAATGATGCGAGCTATGCGGCCTGTCCTGTGCCGCCGACGCAGACGATCTATCACCTGTCTTCAACGCTGACTTCAATCCGGGGCGCATCCCCGGCACCGGCAAGACAGAGAGGACAAAGCAGCCAAGCGCGGCCACCACAATGCTTGGCCCGGCTGGTGTGTCCCATTCCAGTGATCCCAGAAGACCCAGCCAGACCGACAGAACGCCAACAATTGCCGCGATTGTGGCCATCATTTCAGGTGATGCCGAGAACCGCCGTGCCGTTGCAGCCGGGATAATCAGCAGCGCTGTTATCAGCAGCACGCCGACTATTTTCATCGACACCGCAATAACAGCAGCCATCAGGGTCATGAAGATGACATTGGCAACATCGGGTTGCACACCCTCGGCAGTTGCCAGTTCGTAATTGACCGTGGCCGCAAATAGCGGGTGCCAGATGCGCGACAGCACGCCGAGAACCAGAACACCGCCACCCCAGATCACCGCCAGATCAAACGATGTGATGGCAAGCACGTCACCAAACAGAAATCCCATCAGATCAACCCGCACCCAGGTCATGAATGCCAGGACCACCAGCCCGACTGCCAGCGCCGAATGTGCCAGCAATCCCAGCAAGGCGTCTGATGACAGGGTGGCGCGGCGCTGCAACAGCATCAGCAACATTGAGACAACAAGCGAGATGGCGAATACGGCAAAAGTGACATTCAGTTCAAACAGCAGCGCCAACGCCACGCCCAGCAATGCCGAGTGAGACAGCGTATCGCCAAAATAGGCAAGTCGCCGCCAGATGATAAAGCATCCCAATGGCCCGGCCACCAGCGCCACACCAATCCCGCCAATGACGGCGCGGGTGAAGAAATCATCAAGCATCAATCTTTGCCTCGCCAGTCTCATCAGCTGCCTGACTGCCGGCGTCTGAATTCGGGGCATCTGAATTCGGGGCATCTCTGGTGCTTTGAATCCGTCCGTCTGGCAGATGTTCATGGTCATGCTTGTGTTCATACAGCGCGAGGCCCGATGCGGCACGCGCCCCGAACAGTGATTTGAATTCGTCGCTCGAGGCAACTTTTGCCGGCGTGCCAGAACAGCAGACATGCCCATTCAGACAGATCACCCGGTCGGTTGTCGACATCACGACATGCAGATCATGGGAAATCAGCAAGACCCCGCAATTCAAACGATTGCGAATGTCATCAATCAGTTTGTAGAGCGCGATTTCACCATTGAAATCGACACCCTGCACCGGTTCGTCCAACACCAGAAAATCAGGTGCCCGCAAAATTGCACGCGCCAGCAGAACGCGCTGAAACTCACCGCCGGACAGCTTGCTCATCTGGGCGTTGGCAAGATGCAGCGTCTCGGTTGACGAGAGCGCCACCTCCATTTCGCTTTTGCTGGCCCGGTTTGTCAGGTTCAGGAAGCGCTTTACCGTCAAGGGTAGCGTCCAGTTCACATCCAGCTTTTGCGGCACATAACTGACTCGCAGGCCGGCACGGCGATGCACATGCCCCTCATCCGCATTCAGAACACCAAGCGCCATTTTCGCTGTCGTGGATTTTCCAGACCCGTTGGGCCCGATCAGTGTCACGATTTCGCCGGGGGCGACGTTCATGGAAACGCCGCGAACCAGCCATCGGTCTGACCTGTAAATACCAGCGTTTTCCAGTGTTATGAGCATGTCTTGTTCTCTGGGCATGGGACCTTCACCCGGCATCCTTACCACGCCGCCATTCGCCTGTCCCTATCTCTCTCGGCTAATGCTTTTCGTCTCTTTGTCACGCAAGACAATTGAAACATGTGATTTTATGTTATAATATAACATTTCATTTTGAATTTGAAGGCATATCTGACATCACAACATCCGGGAAACATTATGCAATTCATCAGACCTGCACTCCTTGCGACAACAATCCTGACCGCCAGCATGACAACTGCCTTCGCAGACGTAAGAGTGGTCACGTCAATCAAACCTGTTCAT
>CENJ01019718.1_pt1 | contig 12253 bp, 13 predicted proteins | sample 356161 | NCBI WGS metagenome assembly CENJ01 (sample SAMEA2619531, study PRJEB7988) | marine metagenome | biome: marine biome (ENVO:00000447); feature: surface water layer (ENVO:00002042); material: "saline water (ENVO:00002010), including plankton (ENVO:xxxxxxxx)" | depth 5 m
AGAGATGCAGCTTTAAAAGAAACCCAATTGTATAGCAATGCTAATAGGGTTTTTAAAAAAAGCGAAAATGTAAAAGAGCCTACTATGGAAATGAAGAAAGATCCTAGGAAATTTACACCACCTAAAGTGCCAGATGCTACGCAGGGCATGATACACCAATACGCAACTCCCTTAAATATCTTAATTCAAAATGACGATACATTCAGAGAAGCAATGGTAAAGCTATACCAAACCGAAGATGGCAAAGAATGGTCTGGTAATTACGCACCTAATAGATTAAGGATGAATAATAAAAATCGTTACAATGATAATAGCCTTCACATAGAAGGCAAAGAGATATTCTTAAAAGATGAGACTACTGGTGAAATTTCCCTATCACCGCACGGTGAAAAAGCAACTATAATAGGGGTATCTGGAGTAAGAAAATTCGTATTCTGGGATATGAACGATGCAAATTTAAAGCCACTATACGATTACTGGGTAGATCATGGGCGTAAACATTGGACTAAGCCTGAGCCAGAATTTATGAACAAGCATTATAGTGGTAGGCGTAGGGTTGTAACAGTAGACTGTAGTAAGCACCCAATGCTAATAGTATGGGACGAGCATACCCCACATGAAATAGCAGATAGCCCTGCTTTATCAGCATTTATAAGTCCTATAACTGCTTTTAACACTACGAAAATTACTAAGATAATGTCCTATCATCCTGATGAATACTTAGGATTAACAAAACATGAGTCCGACTTATTAGGTATGTGCTATGGCCTGCCTGGTTATGAGTGGCCCTCAGGAAAAATGGCCTATCAGTTTTGCCATACTAGAACGTATAGTCATTATCTACCACGTGTACAACAGCGCTATAAAAAATCATTTCCATCAGGAAAACAAACATTTAAAATGAAATTACCATTAGGTGGAAAATTCGACCAGCATAGCGATGAATATAAAGCAAAACTAAATAGATTAGGAATAGTATTGCCTAAAATAGCATTTGCCAAATCTACACCAAATTTTACTACAGATATAACAAAATTTCCGAAAAGAATACTAATAGACTACGGCTATATACCTACTGTAAAATCAGATGAGGAAAAAGTAGCAGAAGCACTATTAGAATTATCACAAGGAAATCAAAACAAAAAATTTATTTCAACAGGTCATCATCATTAAATCTCTGTCTAACCCCTTCTTTATTTAATACTTCTCTGTCTAACCCATTACTAACCTGACTTTCTTTCCACCCTTTCTCTAGGTAAATAGGACGGTTGTGTCCTGACAAAATTTTTTGTTTGCATTCTTCAGCATGACGAAGCATTTGATAACTAGAGGCTAAAAAGCCTTTTTTACAATAATAACAAACACGTAAAACTGGCATTTACTTATATTAAAAAATAATATTTAAATTAATTTGAATATTATTTAATCCATAGTAAAAATAGTGCTTCTCATAACCTTACCAAAACTCTTAGCGTGATTGCTAAGTTCGTGTGTCCATTCTGATATTTGATCGCCCCAATCGGATTTAGTAGAACGTTCAACAATATTAATAATTTGCATAGAAGCTTCCTTTTCATTTTCTCCAGGTATAAGTCTTTCAATAACATGATTTTTAATAGTTAAAAAATCATTTTGATAATTTTTAATACCCGGCCTGGCGAATGATAAGTAAGTTAGTAAAATATACCATAAACTACTTCTTCTTCGTATTATTTTATAAGCTTCTTTACACTGTTCTTTAAAAAGATTAAAAGTAATTGAACCACTACCACCTAACATATCAAGCATATCTTCAGTTATTTTCATTTCGACTTGAACATGCTTAGGATCATCACCTAATAAATAACTGAAATCAATATGTAATAATTCTCCATCCTTAGTAACAAGTATATTTTCCATATGTCTATCACCAACACCTAAAACATAACATAAAACACAAGAAGAAACACAGGTAGTTACAAATTTTTCACGCAATTGTTTAACGGTATAATTAGGGTTTAAATCCATAATGAAATTCAAAAGACTGCTATTATATTTATGTTTAATATCGTATAAGGTAGAAGTATGGTCAACCATTTCAATCCAACCAGTTTGTGTATCAATAGGAAATACATTGTATTTTTTAATATTAACATAATTTTTACAAATTTTTTCAATCCACGAAGCAACAATCATAGTTAATTTATCTTTTCTAACATCTTCTAATTTTACAAGTAAATTAATTATTTTTTGTTTTTGTTGTTTATTAGAAACCAATAATGGTATTTTCCATGGTTTTGTAGAAGATTGAATAATATGGATACCCTCAGTAAGAATACTTAAACATTTAATATCAGGATTCCATGGTAATAAAACATATTGGTATTTATCAAACCATCGTATAGTTTTTTGTTGAAATTCATTTATAGAACTATATTTTTTAACGTGATGATTTATAAATCGAATAAAATTATCACATTTTTCAAGTTCTATTATGGTCTGTTTATCTAGTAAATTATAAAACCGACTGAAAACAGAAGATAATTTTTGTTCAGAATAGGATTCTAACATTTGAAATTTACATTCATAGTAAAAAGCAAATGTAAGTTGTAAATCCATAACGCAAATAGGCATAATAGCATTCAAAGCAATATCATGATAATCTCTAGCTATTTTAACTAACCATGGCATATTATTTTTGTGTTCATTTGATGTTCTTTTTTTTAATTCACAAATAATCCATTGTCTGGTATTAACATTAGCCATGACATTTTTACGATAGGTTAATTCTAATATTTCTTCTAATTTTGGTATAGAAGAACAATTGCGCTTACATCCTAGTTCTTTACAAGTATATAATTGTGAATGGCTACGATAATAATCGATAATTTTATCTACATTTTCAATATCATAATTTTCGGTAATACTAGACATACACCGTGTCATTAAATGATAGTGACCAGAAAATTCTTTACGATGATTCCATAATATACTTTTTTCTAATTTTGAAAAACGCTGCGATGGTAATTTATATTGAATACCTTTATAAAAAGAAAGAATAGTATTGATAGATTTACACCACTGTTTACATACAGTTCTAAGTTTATAAAAATCAACAATAACGATTGGCATATTTGCAAAAATAGTAATAAATTTGGAAGAATTATTTATAAATTCTGTTTTGTCTTTACATGAATTACACATTCGTTTTTCATCTTCTTTTTCTAATAGTGAACTAAGAGAGAAACTTTTATTTGGTGGCGTAGTTATATTAACCAAGCTAGAAATACGACCACGATAAGGTGTACAACTGTTACAAAAGATGCGTCCACAAATTCTACAATGATGTTTTCGATTCCACATAGTAAATTTAGAACTACAACCATAACAATGTGTAATATTATTACTTGGTATCCATATAGAAGGTGAAATTTTGGGAATAGACACGTCTAATATTTTAGTTCGTTTTTCTAACATCATTGACATTGACATATTTTCATAATTATCCATAGATACATATGTAAAAGAATAAAAAAATTACTATTACATTACAAATAAGTAAATTGCTAAATAAAAAAATTGAATTTGAAAAATAAAAAATATATACGTTAATAATTAACATGGTTAAAATAAAACAAGGAAAAGATTTTAAGCCTCGTAAGAAGGGTAAAGATAAGAAAAAAAATACTTTTAAAAAATATGGAAAAAATACATCACGCGGTATGCGAATAAAAGAATCAGAGATAAATAAGAAAGCTGAAAAAAGAAAACAAGATAAAAATGAAAAAAATATATAACAAATGAATTTAAACAGAGTTTAACATAGATAAATTATATGAGTGATAGTGATAACTCTAGTGATAACTCTATTGAAAATTCCAGTGAAAACACTGTAGAAAATAAAGAAGTAGTAGAAAAATCAGTTCAAACTGAAATGAAAGAAAAAATGGAAAAAGTAGCCGAATCATTTTTTCAAGATAAAGATGCTCCAACATTCGCGTATCCATTGTTAAATATATATGGTGATTTGCCTTTTTTCACACCAGATGGAATATATACGCCAATAAATAAAATGACAATGGCATTGTTTAAAGAAATCTTAGGGCCAAAAATAGTAAAAGACTTAGATAATTATGAAAAATTCCATAAAAATGTAGCAAATAAACAAATACATTTTAATGCATTAAGTTTTAATATATTTTATACTTTGGCATTAATAAGTTGTTTAAATTCAACATACATAAAATATGATATATTATTGTATCTTGGTTATATTTTATATTATAGATGGTATGGAAGTGTTTTTTGTAGTATGTTTATGGGAAGTTTTTTATCCAATATAGTTTTTAGTAGTAAAGTATACACATATTTTATTCCAAATCATTTTTGGTATTCATTGTTTATGGTTGTTGTGAGTTGGTTTGCACAATTTTATGGACACTTTGTATATGAAAGAAACAAACCAGCATTAGCTACGTCATTAACACAGGCTTTCACCATTGCTCCGGTTCACTTAGCAGTAGAATCAGTAGAACGTATGGGTGGTATTCAAGAAATAACGGAAGGTTTTTTAAGAACACAAGAATTGATTGCACGAGCTATTATGAAATTTCAAATATGGTGGAGTGATAGGGATAATAACAAAAACAAAAAAGATTAAATATTTTATAATGTTTTGTAAAATATTTATATAATTATTTCGTCAACAGGGTCATACAAGTCTGAACTATTATGAGTAGGTTGTTCTGATATATGTTCCCAGAAATTAGCAAAACTTTCATAATCTGTATTATCTTGTAATTGATCTATTGTAAAATTAAGACAGTAAAAGGAATATCTGTCTGAATTATTAACTTTTCTTATTTTATTCTTATCTTCTCTTTGAACAATTTTTTCAGCAATTCTTTTTTTATTATTTTCACTATTTTTGTAATCATTGTGTTTTTTAAACTGATTTTTAAATTTTTTACTTAAATGTTTCTCTAGTTTTATTTTCTTATTAAAATCAGTTTTACAGTCATAAACGAGATCTAAATATTCATCATATATTTGGTCAAGTTCTTCATGTTCATTTTCAATTTGTTGTCTCGTTTGAGCTAACATTCCACGCATTCTAACCTGTCTAGCTAAACTCAAATTAGCTTTTTTAACAATTTTACGTGTTTCATCTTCAATTTTCATTTTGTTCATTTCCATATCTAAAATACGGCGTTGTAAATTTGAATGATACCTAACAGCTCTTCTAGTATCACGTCTTAAAGTAGTCATATCAATTTTTGGAACATATAATTCTTGTCTACACATAGCACAAGTATTTTTTTCATTCATCCATCTAAACAAGCAATCACTACAATAATAATGACCGCATGGTGTAACACTCATATTTAATACATTCAATTCGTTATAACATACACTACAACTTTTAGGTTTCTTACTTTCTTCAGCTACTTTTTTTAAATAAACCATTTTTTTCTTAGCCAAATAACCACGAATCATTTTTTGACATTTAATAGCAAAGGGTGTTTCATATTCAATTTCAAGAGTTCTAATAGCAGTGTCGAGGCAATCTTGAACATCAATATCAATTAAAAGATTACGTTGAATATTTCTTAAATGTAATCTTGGTACCTCAACTGGACGTCTTCTTATTATTTGATTTCTTCTTATTATTTGATTACTGATATGATCAAACGATGATATATTATAATTCATGCGTAATCTGTTACCACTATTATCTCTTAAATTTTCAATTCCAAAGATGGCTTCATCACTAAAATCTTCATTTTCATCATCTTCTGCTATTTCACCATCTTCAAGTTCATTGGTTGAATTGTTATTCATTTGTGGTATTGCTGGTATTGTTACATGTACATTAGTATCCCATACAGCAGTTGGCGAGAATGATGGTGTCATTATGTTTCCACTATTATCTATTATATTTTCTACAAATTCTTCTTCCGTTATAACATTATCAGCCTCTTCTAATGATGGCATAGAAACATCGCTATCTGAAAGTACAATTTCATAATCAGAATTTTCATCACTTAAAATATCGTCTGCCCAAACTTCCATATTCATTAAATATTATATTAAATATATAAGTTAATATTTAATTCAATTTTTTTATTTTATTTTTATAAAGATATCGTCTAATAATAAAGGTGATTGAGACCTATGACGGTTAGCAATAACTTTTTTAATTTTTTCTTTTTCTGTTTTTGTATTTTTTTTATTATTTAATTCTTTTAAATTCTTCCATATTTTCGATATATGACATTTTAACATTATATTTATTAACATATATTTTTTATTATATTTTTCCACCAAATATTGTAAATATCATAGGCATTCCCATAGAAGAAGGTAAATTTGCTTTATCAATGTTAAAATCCATTACGTTATCTTGTAAATTTGTAGTGGCATTGCGAGATATAATTGCTTTTTTTATATCTTGTTCATTTAATCCAAATAATCTTCCAGCAGTTTTTACAAGTTCATCACTATTTAAATCATCCATATTTAATCCCATAGGATTTGTTTTATTACCTGGCGGATCTACTACAGGAGTAACAGTAGGATCAAAATAACTAGTAATTTTATAAAACAAAAAATTAACAGCGATTAAAACAATAAGTAAAAATAAAAATCGATTCATTTTTTCAAAAAACGTTTTTTCAGGCCCAATTTCTTTACTAATGATGTTTTCAATGATCATTATATTTTTTTGTGTAATCAATCCGATATCTCTTTTTTTATTAATTTTGCTTTTCATAACGTTTAAAGCATTTCTAAATTGATGACAAACATGTTTGTAGTTACATACTTTAAATGCTTTAATAGCAATACCTTTTCTTATTTTAAGATTTTCATGGTAAAGTCTTTCATTATTATAACATAAAGCTTGAGTATGTAAAGCAATAATTTGTGGTGTTGCACAAAACTTAAAATAATCCTTATTTTTTATTAATTTCAAATATTGTAAAACATCCGGTATATTTTCAATATTATCGTTAATTAATTCATTGATACAATCAACCGAATTTGGTGCGTCAGGTAACGTAGTAAAATCGTCTGTATATTTACTCCATACTTCTTTTGGCCACCATTGTTTTTTTAATTCTATGTCTTCTTTGTAGTCTCTTATCATATTTGTTTTTTGTAAAAATAATCCCATACTTTTGTCTAAACCACCTTTTTTATGGTTTGAAAATACATCTTTATTTTTGATAGTATTTTTTATAAACAAATCATTTTCAAATTTATTTGTAACAGCAAATTTGGTCAATATTTCTCCAACTAAACCAGCAACGTAATAACAATAATCATTATATTCTTCCATTGTATTGATGTTTGAATCTAAATACTTAACCATACCTTTTGACATTTTTTTCATAATAGTATTAATAAGTTTCTGACTTTTAATTGGTAGAGAATTATGAACATTCATAATTTTACTATAATTTTTCATCATAAATGTGTATTTTTTATCTTGAAAGTTATAATGAATATCTTTCTTTTCTTTATAAAAAGATTTCAATATTTTTTTCCTTTTTTTTAAATCACCATTGAATAATGATACGTCATCTTCAATAGTATCTAAAGCTCTTGTTCGTAAATACAAAATAACAAAATCCAATGAAATATCATTTGGTAATTGAATGATTACTTGTGCGAATGATCGCGAAACATCTTTTAATATATCATAACACATAGAAATGTCATTTTTTAATGGTTCATCAAAACGTTCATCTTCTAACCACCATTTTTGATGTGTATAATTGGAAAATTTATAGTGAAGTAATAATAATATTTCATCTAAATGAAATATATGATTTTTTATTATATTAAACATTAAAATAATAAAGAATTTTAATTTTAGATTTTAACTGTATTTATCTATAAATATCGGCTCGCAATGAATTTACCCAGGAATTAATTGAATTATCACGATACGGTAATGGTAAAGGAGCACCAGCGGCCGGTCTAGAACCAATCCTTACATCTTCTTGTTTACCATTCATTGTGTTTTCAACATTGTTAATTAAAGTATGTAATTTTTTATAAACTTTTGTATTTTCTTTTTTTAATTTATTTGTCTGTTTTTTATATTTTTCTAATTCACTCATTATATTAATTAAGTAAAAATAATTAAGTAGAATAACGAACAATAAATATTTGATAATATTATATGGATTGGATGAAAAATTTAGACGATAAGATACGTATTAGGGATTTAAATGCAATACCTAAAAGTCATGACTCCGGTGCTGTAAAACCAAGGAATTGTTTATTGTATATACCGTGGCAGTGGGCACAATGTCAAAATAAATCTATAACAAGACAATTAGAAGTAGGTATAAGAGCTTTTGATATAAGATTAAGAAGATTAAAAAATGGTAAAATAAATATACCTCATGGTTTTGAATCAAACTATTATATTTGGAAAGTAATTAGAGAAATAGGTGATTTTCTTAAGAAAAATCCTAGTGAAATAGTATTTTTGTTTTTAAAAAGAGAGTGGAATACTAGAGAAGAATGGCAACCTAGTTATACACGTGAATTATGGAAGGAGATAAATAAAGGACCAGTAATAAAACAAAATATAAATTGGAATGAACCCTTAAAGAATATAAGAGGAAAAATAGTTCCCATACCTGAATACCAATTATATAATAATTTATGTAAAGGAAAATTTAATGGTTATGAAGATATTTTAGTAAATAATAGTTGGAACTTAAAAACGTTATGTGGTATTACGAATAACATAAAAAATTTTTTAATAGAAAACAATAATGATAATGAACATAGAATACTTGAAATACAATTAAATTATGTAGCATTTGGTGGTATAATTCCTCCTAGGATAGCTTCATTTTTTACTAATGTATGGTTTCGAAATAGTATTAAAACAATAAAAAAATGGAACGAAAAACCTGGTTTTATTGGTATAGATTTTGCTAATAAAAAAACATGTAAGTCAATATATGAAATGAATTTTTAATATATTAATTATATAAATATGTTAAATTTTAAAAATAGATGGGAATTTTTTGTTATTATAGCATTAGTTACTTTTACACTTAGTGTTTCTATACGTAAATTTACATTAATAAACAATGAATGTAATTATTGTGATTTCATATTTTTATTTACATTGGGTGTTGGTATTTTTTCATTGTTGGCTTGTTTTATTATTTATAGTATATATCAAAAAGATCTCTTGAAGAATAAAGATAATACAAAAATAATAATACCTATAATTTTTGCGGCGCTACTAATGACAATAGGAATAGTGTTTAAAAATAGAGGTTATTATCTAGTTTCCAATGTTGCAGTATTAGATGGAGTTATGGAGCCTTTAAAAGTAATATTATTATTTATAATATCGTATATGTTTTTATCAGCAAAAGTAAATTTGAAACTGATAATAGGTATTATTTTGTCGTTACTAGGATTAAATCTTATATTAAACAATCAATAAAATAATTTAATCACATAAGTTTTTTTTCTTCTGGAAATAAACTATTTGGTGGCATAAATTTTACGGTTTCTCCAGATAATGAAAAGTCGTTTGGTGCTAGTATACTCCAATCGGTTTCTGGAATTAATATTTCACATTTGGTATAAATGTAACCAACTAATGCGCTACAAAAAAATCTATTCGTTTTTTGTGGGTTAATATCTTTTTTTAAAAATGCCTCTACCCAATCAACTGGACAAATGTCGTAAGGTTTATTATAAACAACATCGTGTATTTTTTTGAGGTTATAATCAGAAAATGGGTTAAATTCCCAGGTATTAATTTTTCTTACATATACATGACCATCTTTATAAGCATCTAATACTTCGTGAATGGGTGTAATTTGCACACCTAATTTATGTTTATTGTCTTGTGGATCTGGGTTTTTTTCCCAACTAGATTCCCAAATAAACAATCCTTCAAATTTTTTATCTAAAAAAGTAGGATCTTTTAAAACCATAGCAATATGACTATAATTACTATGAGAACCCCATTTAATGATTTTTGTAAACCACCCAAATACACCTGGGCTATTATCATTAAATAATAATAAATCACCAGTTTTCAAATCATTTAAAACATCTTGGTTAATATTTAATTGTTCCACTTGCGTTTCTTCATCATTATCGCTACTAGAATCTAGTTCTAATGGTGACATTACTTCACCACTAATATCTTTCAAAACTTCTTCTTCTTCTTGAGACATTATAATAATAATATTATAATTATGTTTAAATATTTATAATATAAATTTTTGTATTTTTTTATTTATTGTGCAATAATAATGGTAAGAAAAACAAGAAAAAACATGAAAAGAACACGTAAAAGAAGAAGCAAAAAAAAATCAAAAAAAAGAAAAAAAACAAGAAAAATAAAAAAACACAAGGATTTTATACAATCAGCCGATATACATTTGGAATTTTTAAATTTTTTAAAAAAATTGAAAGTAAAATCTAGATAAAAAATAGAGTATAATTCTCACAAGAAAAACACAAACAAAACAAAAACAAACTTAAAAACAAACACATAATAATAACACAATGCCATTTCAAAACAGAACACAACAACAAAAGAGAGGAGGTTTCGGCGGTAGAGGCCGTGGACGAGGACGAGGACGAGGACGTGGAGGTCGGGGTCGTAGAAATTATCGCCACCGTAATCAAAATGAGGAGAAAAAAGCGGTATTTGATAATAGGATAAAATATCCTAAAACGGTAGAAGATTTTAAGACGTATGTTGCTCCCGGAAGCATAAAATGGTTTGAATTGCGTAAAGCAGAACAAGCATTTTGGAACTCTACTGCGAAAACCACAAAGGAAAAGGAACAACGTTTTATTACTGAAGACAAGATCAATGATTGCGATAATTATAGTGATTATCTCCCACGAACGGTTGAACCAAATAAATTTGACAATGATAGAAAAATAGTTGATCCAAACATGGATTCAAAAGGAGAATATTACCATCATGAAGTAGGACCATCCGGATGGAATTATTCTGTCGAGTCAAATAAATGGAATGATTTTTGGAAAACACGTCGTGGAAAGAGAACAGCGTATTACATTAGTTACTTGAATAGACGTAGGAAGAATCGTGAAAGATTTGAACGGATGAGTTCAAATACCCAAAAAAAATTAAATGGTGTTCCAACGATGTATAAATCGACTGTAGAACAATCGTTTAATAAAGTAGCGCAACGATAAATAAAATATATTGAAATGTATAGTTACAAAATTTTTTCATTTAATAAAATTGATTTAAAATTACTTTTTTTATTTAATGTAACAACATGCATAAAATAAACACTATATTTGATCCGATACACGGACATATAACAATAACAGAAGCAATGAAAAAATTTATAGATACTCCAGAGTTTCAATCTTTGCGATGGAAACAACAATTGGGCGTAACTAGTTTTGTTTTTCCTAGCGCAAACCATAGTAGATTTGAGCATAGTATAGGTGTTAGTCATTTAGCAGGGATAATGGTTGAAACATTACAAAAGCAAAAAAAAATAGAAACATTTTCAGAGGTATCGCAAAAAAGTATAGATCAATATAATGATAAATTATGGGAAGATGTAAGATTGGCAGGATTATTACATGATATCGGACATGGACCATTTAGCCATTTATATGATGATTGGGTGCGTGAAGAATCTTCTTTTCAATCCGATTGGTTCCACGAAGCTAGATCGATAAAGTTAGTAAAAGAAATAAATAAAAGAGAAAATATAATAGAACATTGGCGTATAGAAAGAATTTGTAATATGATTGGAAATGGTAAAGATTATGGTAGTAGTATAAAATGGCATAATCAAATCGTAGCAAATCATTTATGTGATATAGATGTTGATAAAATCGATTATATTATGAGAGATAGTTACCATTTAGGTATAAAATGTGGCGGAGAGTATGAAAGATTAATACGTCAAGTAAAAATAGTGGATTATAAAGGTAAAAAAGTATTGGGTTGGCCAGAAAAATTACAAGATGAAATTTATAGCTTATTTCAAACAAGATACAAGTTACATAAACGATTTTATAATCACCATACGGTAAAAGCAATAGAAATATTATTGACCGAAGGACAAAAAAACCTTGTAGAAATGATGACACCTGACGCATTAGTTTTGCAGCATAATTACAACACGGAAAAAATTTACAAAAGAGATTTGCCTATAATTTTATCTGAAGTTACATTAGCTCCAACACTATTTAATGAAATATCAAAAAAAATAAAAGAATTTAA
>CENJ01032635.1_pt1 | contig 12252 bp, 13 predicted proteins | sample 356161 | NCBI WGS metagenome assembly CENJ01 (sample SAMEA2619531, study PRJEB7988) | marine metagenome | biome: marine biome (ENVO:00000447); feature: surface water layer (ENVO:00002042); material: "saline water (ENVO:00002010), including plankton (ENVO:xxxxxxxx)" | depth 5 m
GTAATAGAAAGAGTTTCGTCTACGTTATGGTCGGTAATTAGTATTCCGATATTTTTCTTTTTAAGGGAATAAATAATAGACTGTATTTCTTCAACAGCAATTGGATCAACTCCTGCAAAAGGTTCATCTAATAAAATAAATTTTGGTTCTGTAGCTAGAGCTCTAGCAATTTCCGTCCGTCTTCTTTCACCGCCCGAAAGAACCATTCCCATACTGTCTTGTACATCTTCCAAGCTAAACTCTAACAAAAGTTTCTCAGTCTTTGCTATTTGTTCTTCTTTACTTAGATCCGTACCCTCTAGAACAGCTAAAATATTATCTCTTACTGAAAGGTTTCGAAAAACAGAAGCTTCTTGTGCCAAATAACCAATCCCTTTTCTTGCTCTCTGATACATAGGTAATTTAGTAATGTTTTCCTTACCTATATAAACCAACCCTGAATCAGGCTTAATAAGTCCTACTATTGAATAAAAGGTAGTTGTTTTCCCTGCGCCATTAGGACCTAACAATCCTACAATTTCTCCTTGCTTCACTTCTACCGAAACATTATCGACAACTGTTTTAGATCCATACTTTTTTATCAAAGATTCTGCTGAGAGTGACATTTTTTTATTCATGCAACAAAAATATATATAATTAGTTTATATTATTAATTTTAAACCTAAACCAGGTTATAATGTTAAGAAGAGATAAAGTTAGACTAATCTTTTTGTTAAAAAACTTTTTAAAGGGCATGCTTTTTTTTGCAGTAGCCCTAGCTTTTTATAAAATAACGTTTAGCTATTTAGACCTTTCTTCACTAAAAGAACAAGTTTCATTAGACCTGCCTTCAATATTTGTTTTCATACTGTTTTTTATGTCTGAATTAATACTAGGGCTAATTCCACCTGAGCTCTTTATGATATGGGCAATAACCTCCAGACCAATAACCTCTTATTTTATTTATGTGTTAATATTTTCAATTCTATCGTATACAGCTGGTTTTGCTGCATTCAATTTTGGAAAATATTTACACAATACCTGGCTATATGATTTCATGAAAAAAAATATTATTGGAAAATACGAAAGAAAAATAAGTGCTTTTGGTTGGCTTTTTATAGTGGTTGCTGCTATTACTCCATTACCCTTTTCAGCGACATGCGCTGTTGTTGGAGCAGTTGGGTTTGATAGAAAAAAATATCTAATCTATTCTCTTGCAAGATTTATTAGATACGCTATTTATGGATTTTTTATCTGGTTAGCTCACCCGTTTTAAAGATTGGTTATTTCCACAATCTTATTTATCACATAATCAACTTCCTCGATAGAATTATACTTACTAAAAGAGAACCTGACATTAACAAACCCCTTTTCCGTTTTAATCTCTTTTAGCACATGGGAGCCAGAATCTGAGCCGCTTGAACAAGCACTTCCAGCAGAAGCTGCTATATTATTGATGTCCAAATTAAATAAAAACATTTGCTGATCTTCAACATTTGGGATGCTTGCATTTAAAACAGTATATAGGCTATTATCAAGGTCCGAGGACAAGCCATTAAACTTTACTCCCTTGACTTTTTGTTTAAGCGTTTCTATCATATGACTTTTCAACGCTATAATCTTCTCTTTATGAGTGGCCATATTTTCATAAGCTAAAGTTAGGGCTTCAGATAGTCCAACGATCCCATAAACATTTTCTGTCCCCCCTCTCATATTTCTTTCTTGGGCTCCCCCATGAATATATGGAGAGATTTTGTGTTTGTTATTTAAATATAAAAAACCGATTCCCTTTGGGCCATGAAATTTATGAGCAGAACCTACAATCCCCTGAATGTTTATTTTATTTAAATCAATAGCATAATGCCCTACAGTTTGGACTGTGTCGGAGTGAAAAATAACATTATTTTTTTCACAAATTTTTGAGATGGTTTTTAAATCATTAATGTTTCCAATCTCATTATTACCATGCATAAGAGATACTAGAGAGTTTTTATTATTCGAGGTTAATTTTTCAAGATCATCTAAGTCTACTTCTCCATTATCATTTATTGAAACATATTTGATATTAATGTTTTGTGTCTTATTAAGATAATCACAGCAATGAAGAACCGCATGGTGTTCAACTTTAGAGGTAATAACGGTATCAATTTTTTTTTCTAGCACCGTATTAATTATGAACATATTATCAGCTTCAGTTCCCCCTGAAGTGAAAAAAATTTCTCCCGGTTCACAAGATAAAATGTCGGCAACTTTTGATCGAGACTTTTCTATAACTGATTTAATTTCTCTCCCTCTTTTATGAATAGATGAGGGATTGCCAAATCCATCTTCCATATAAGGAATCATCTTATCTAATACTTTTTTAGAGATAGGAGTTGTAGCCGCATTATCAAAATACACATTCATAATACCTGTAATTTAGAAATTATTTCTTTAGATAACTCACTTGCTTTTTCAGATGTTGATGCTTCTGAAATAATCCTAACCACGGGCTCGGTATTAGATTTTCTTATATGAGTCCAAGAATTTAAAAAGTCAATTCTTATTCCATCTCTTAAATCAATATCAAAATTTGAATATTCATTTGAAAAATAGGAAACTACCTTGTCCAAGCTTTGGTCAAATGTTGTTTTTGTTTTGTGTATGTAATAGGTTGGAAGAGATTTTTTTAATTCAGATAAAGAAATATCTCTTTCTGAAAGCAGAGTTAAAATTAATCCTATCCCAATAAGAGAGTCTCTACCATAATGTGTTGATGGAAAAATGACGCCACCATTACCTTCACCACCAATGTCTGCGTTTTTTTGTTTCATTTTCTCAACGACATTAATCTCACCAACTGGAGAGGAAAAATATTCTCCATTATATAGTTCTGTAATTTTTTTTAGAGCTAAAGATGATGACATATTAGAACAGGTAACAGGTTTATTTATTTTTGATATAATATGTTCTGCTGCAGCAACCAGTGTATATTCCTCGCCGAAAGGTTCTCCATTCTCATCTATTAAACACAGCCTATCTGCATCAGGATCAACCACAATCCCCAGATCAAAATTTCCTTTTTTAAGAACACTACATATCTCAGTTAGATTTTCAGGTAAAGGCTCAGGGTTATGCGCAAAAGCTCCATCAGGTATACAATTAATTTTTTTTATTTTTTTAATACCTAAAGTATTTAAAAACTCAGGGATTGCAACTCCACCTACAGAATTGATCCCATCAACAGCAACAGAAAATGACTTTGAAGATATTTTTTCTTTAGAAATCTCATTCTGAGAAAGCACCAAATCTATGTGATCCTCAAGCGCTCTGTGGTATTGGGTTATCTTACCTTTTGAGGAAGGGTTTGCTGTGCGCTCAACATCTTTAATTATTAACGCAACATTATCTGGAGAGAGAAACTCACCATTATTATTTAAAAGCTTTAAAGCATTCCATTTTTCATCATTATGACTAGCCGATATCATAATTCCTCCAGAAGCTTTCATTTTTTTTGTACAAATGCCAAGTGTTGGGGTGGTTACAAGGCCGACATCTATCACATCACATCCCTCATTAATTAAAATCTCTGAAACAATTTCTGATATTCGTATTCCTGATTTTCTTGCATCCCTACCTAATACAACAACCTGATTATCATACCTTGATATTATCTCTTGATGGTATGCTAAAGTAAATTGATTAATATCATAATCTGATAAAGACTCTCCTGGAATGTTTTCTAATGTCCCTCTGATACCAGAGATGGATTTAATTAATGTCATTTTAACCTTTTTTACAGTCTGTACCAGGGGTAACTGTTTTGCCGCAATAACCACACTCCTCACCTTTTGGGTTTAGATATGGATTCTGAGACGCGCACGTTCCTTTGAACTCTCCCCCCTTAATTAGAATAAGCCTTAAAGAAAGAGCAACAAAGAAAAACCCAACAAGAACAATTGCTATTATAGTTTCTGTCATTATTACAAAGTTATGAAATCAGTTTCTTATCTTTAATTAATATAAAAAATTCTTTTACTTCAATGTCTGAAAATAAATTTAATGAATTAAAATCAGTTATTTCTGAGCTAAGAGAAAAGTGTCCATGGGACAGAAAACAAACCTTTCAGTCTTTAAGGAGCCTAACAATTGAGGAGGTATATGAGCTCTCTGAAGCAATTATTAACCAAGACCCTAAAAACATTGAAGAGGAATCAGGTGATTTATTATTACATATTCTTTTTTACGCCAAACTTGGAGAAGAAAAAAAGCTTTTTTCAATAAATACCATTATCGAAAAACTTATTTTCAAACTCAAGGAAAGGCATCCCCATATTTATGGAAACTTAAAGGCTAAGACCTCCAAAGAAGTTGAGGCCAATTGGGAAAAAATAAAGAAAAGAAAAAGAAAATCAAGTGAGACCTTATCGAACATATCAAATAAACTCCCCCCTTTAGTAAAGGCTATGAGGGTTCAAGAAAAAGTTAAGACCGTTGGTTTTGACTGGGAAAAAAAAGAACAGGTATTAGATAAAATTTATGAAGAACTAAAGGAGTTAAAAAAAGAAGTGCATAAAAAACGAAATAATGAGAAGATTGAAAACGAAATAGGAGACCTTCTTTTTTCAGTTATTAACTTTGCAAGATTCATAGGGATTGATCCAGAAGAATCTCTTGAGAAGACAAACATTAAGTTTATTAAAAGGTTTGGGTCTATGGAAAAAAGGATAATAAAAGAAGGTAAAGATCTAAGTAAAATGTCTCTACCTGAGATGGATAAATACTGGGAAATAGCAAAAAAAGATGAAAGAAAACAGCAATAAGTTTTTTGAAAAATCAAGAATTACGGTAGACGAAAACCAAACAGCAATTAGGCTAGATGTTTTTTTGTTTGATAAGATGCCCAATGTAACAAGGAACAAAATAAAAGAAGGAATTAAAGTGGGCCACGTCTTGGTAAACAAAAATAAAATTAAGCCAAGCTATAAAGTTAAACCTGGAGATTCCATTCAGGTGAAAATTTTAAAGACAATAAAACCTACAGACATAAAGCCTGAAAATATCTCATTAGATATTTTATATGAAGACAAGGAGTTACTTATTGTTAATAAACCTGCTGGCATGGTTGTTCATCCGGCACACGAAAATTGGGAGGGAACATTAGTGAATGCTCTTGTGTATCATTTTAAGAATTTACCGGAGATGGAAGGAAATGAAGGGAGACCAGGATTGGTTCATAGAATTGACAAAGAAACTTCAGGTCTTTTAGTTATAGCTAAAACTAATAAGGCAATGGACTCGCTAGCAAAACAATTTAAAAATCATAGTATAGAAAGAAAATATCAAGCCCTAATTTGGGGTACTCCAAAAGAAGTTGAAGGAACTATTAATGTAAACTTAAGAAGATCACTGAAAGATAGAAGGATTGTTGAGGGTTACGCGGAAAACACATTAGGCAAAAAGGCTATCACTCACTATAAAGTTTTGGAAAACATCCACTATTTGTCATTAATAGAATGTGAATTAGAAACAGGAAGAACTCATCAAATAAGAGCTCACATGAAACATTTAGGTCATCCTATTTTTTGTGACAAGACTTATGGTGGAAATACGATCGTTAAAGGCAATAGGTTTTCAAACTATAAACGATTTGTAGAAAACAGCTTCAAACTAATAAATAGGCAAGCTCTTCACGCAAAAAGTTTAGGGTTCGTGCACCCAAAAACAAAAAAGAAGATGTATTTCGAAACTGACTTACCTCAAGATATTCAAGAAGTTATCTCTAAGTGGAAAAAATATGAGGCTCCAAGTAGTCACTAGATCATCCTAGGATAACTCCCCAAGAGTTTAATGTTATCTATATATCTTTTTAAAATAATCTGAAAATTACTATTCAAAAAATGTCCCTCAAAATCAATGTAAAAAACATATTTAAAATCAGTTCCTTTTTTAGCTGGTCTACTTTCTAGTTTAGTTAAGTTTATTTTAGCATCATGAAATTCCTGTAAAAACTCAGCTAAGACACCATGTCCATCTGATAAATTTACAAGTATCGAAGTTTTGTCATTTTTAGATATTACTTGATTCTCTGCGCCTGACAAAACTATAAATCGTGTATGATTGTCTTTCGAATCTTCAATTTTATCATAAAGAATTGGAACGCCTCTCTGTACAGCGGCAAACCTTGAACATATAGCTGCAGATTCTTCTTGTTTATCAGCATATCTAACCGCTGCACTCGTGCTGTTAACCGGTATACACTTAACTTCATCAGAAAAATAATTTTCGATAAAATCTTTACACTGTTTAAAAGCAATATCTTTTGAGTATATTTTTTTTATTTTATTGATTTCTTTAGCTCTTGTTGCAAAAGAAAAACTTATAGACATAGGAAGCTCAGAAATTATTTTTAGATTACTCACACCCAACAGGTCTATAGTTTCCTGAACTATACCTTCTTGATTATTTTCTAATGGAATAATTCCGTATTTAGTTTTTTTAGATTCAACTGAATCAAAAACAGATTTTATAGAATTAATAGGTAAATACTTCGCCTGAGAACCAAAATTAGTTTCAGCTGCTTGGTGGGTAAAGCTGCCCTCAGGCCCCAAATATGATATTCTTTCAGGAAGCTCGATGTTTCTTGCTGCTGCAAAAACTTCCTGAAAAATGGCCTTTATAGATTCTACTTTTAATTTTCCTTCAGAGAGTCTACTCAATCTTTCAATTATCTCTTTCTCTCTCTCTGGCCTGTAAACGCTCTCGTTAGACGCTGATTTAATTAACCCTATCTCGTGAACAATATCCATTCTTTCATTCAAAAGATTCAAAATATCTGAGTCAATTTTATCGATTTTTGTTCTTAATTCTTCAATGTTCATTACTTTTATAGTAGGATTAATTTATTTCACAAAATAACTATTTATCCCGTAAAAATTAATCATTATTTATAGTATTATGAGAGACACAAAATTATTTGATTTAATTGAAAAAGAAAAGATTAGACAAACAGAAGGAATAGAGTTAATTGCATCGGAAAACTACGCCTCTAAAGATGTGATGGCAGCAGCTGGTAGCGTTCTAACCAATAAATATGCCGAAGGGCTTCCGGGAAAAAGATATTATGGGGGTTGTGTTGTAGTAGATGAAATAGAAGATTTGTGTAGAGAGAGACTAAAAAAATTATTTGATGCTAGCTGGGTAAATGTTCAGCCGCACTCTGGGGCGCAAGCTAATGCTGCGGTAATGTTAGCTCTCTTAAATCCTGGAGATAAAATTTTAGGGTTTGATCTAGCACATGGGGGTCACCTAACTCATGGGTCTCCTGTAAATTACTCTGGAAAAATTTACCGTCCTTTCTTTTATGGGGTTAAAAAGGAAGATGGGTATATCGACTACGATAGCTTAGAAAAAACTGCAACAAAAGAAAAACCTAAACTAATAATTTGTGGCGCTTCATCTTACAGTAGAGACTGGGACTACAAAAAAATTAGAGAAGTTGCTGACTCCGTTGGAGCTTTGGTTTTAGCTGATATTGCTCATCCGTCTGGACTAATTTCTAGAGGGCTATTAAACGATCCACTAGATTATTGTCATGTTGTTACCTCAACCACACATAAAACCTTAAGAGGACCTAGAGGAGGAATTATCATGATGCGAAACGACTTTGAAAATCCATTTGGAATTAAAACTCCAAAAGGGATTTTAAGAAAAGTTTCTTCATTATTAGATTCTGGTGTTTTTCCGGGAACACAGGGCGGACCCCTTGAACATATTATTGGAGCAAAAGCTGTAGCTTTTAAAGAAGCTTTGTCAGACAAATACCTTGAATATGTGGTTCAAGTAAAAAAGAATGCCAACACTATGTCAAAAGAATTTGTCAAAAGAGATTATAACATAATATCAGGAGGAACGGAAAATCATCTTATGCTTATAGACCTAAGAAACAAAAATATGACCGGAAAAGAAGCTGAAGAAAACTTAGGAAAGGCAGATATAACTATAAATAAAAATATGGTTCCTTTTGATACAGAGTCACCATTTGTAACATCGGGCATGAGAGTAGGAACCGCAGCAATTACAACCAGGGGAATGGAGGAAGACGATATGAAAAAAATTGTTGATTTTATTGATAGGGTTATAAGTGACACCGGTGAGATAGAGGTTGTAAAAAAAGAAATAAACGAGTGGGCAAATAATTTTCCTCTTCACAAGTAAATGAAAAAAGAAAAAGAAATGTCTTTTATTGATCACCTAGAAGAGCTCAGGTGGCATATAATCAGATCCTTACTAGCAATTATTGTTTTCGCCATTATTGCGTTCGTCTCAAAAGAAATTGTCTTTGGTATTATATTGCTTGGCCCATCAAAAAGTGACTTTTGGACATATCAAGCACTTTGTAACTTAGGACAACAAATTGGAGTATCAGCGTTTTGTATTGATGAGCTTCCTTTTATCATTCAAAGTAGACAAATGGCGGGTCAGTTTATGATGCACATTTCATCTTCCTTTGTGATAGGTATTATTTTTGCTTTTCCTTATGCTTTCTGGGAATTTTGGAGATTTATTTCTCCGGGATTATATGTTAATGAAAAGAGAGCAGCAAGAGGAGCAACCTTTTATGTTTCATTGCTCTTTTTCATTGGAGTGATGTTTGGGTATTTTATTTTAACCCCCATCTCTATCAACTTTTTAGCAAACTATCAAATAGATCCATCTATATTAAATGAGTTTGATATTATCTCATATGTTTCTACTATAACAACTTTAGTTTTAGCCTCGGGCATGCTCTTTCAGCTTCCTATGGTAATATATTTTTTAACTAAAGCTGGTATAGTTAATAAAGAGATTTTAAAAAATTACAGGAAACATGCAATTGTGATAATATTAATTTTTGGAGCAATGCTAACGCCCCCTGATCCTTTTAGCCAAATTGTAATGGCATTGCCTTTGGTCGGATTATATGAAATAAGTATATTGATATCTGGAGTAGTTAAAAAAACATATAAATGAAAATAATAATAGGCTCTGACCATGCTGGTTTTGAATATAAAGAAGACCTTATTAGGTTATTAAAAGAAAAAAATATTGATTTTATTGATTGCGGATGTGATAGTCCTGATTCCGTAGACTATCCTGACTATGCTCATGAGGTATCTATTAAGGTTCTAGATCAAAAAAACTCTTTGGGGGTGTTAATCTGTGGGAGTGCAAATGGTGTTGCAATGGCAGCAAATAAACATAAGGGAATAAGAGCAGCAATTTGTTGGAATAACAAAATCGCTGAGCTTGCAACAACACACAACAGAGCTAATGTTTTGTGTATACCAGCTAGATTTATAAGTAAAGAAGAACAAAGAAACATTTTTGATTCATTCATTAACGCCGAATTTCAAGGCGGCCGACATACAAGAAGAGTTGACAAAATTGATTGTTAAGATGAAAAGACAGAGAATTGAAAAACACGAAAGTTTGATACATCAAGTAATAAATGAATACCTCATCAGAGATGGTAAGTCTTTTCTAGGAAATGAATTTGTTACAATAATGGGAATCAAATTATCGCCCGATCTAAGCGTTGCTCTAATATTTGTAAGTGTGTTAAATAATGAAAAGTCACAGTTTGTAGAAGAAAAACTTTTAGAAAGAAAATACGACATTAAGCAATTTCTTGCTAGGTCAATTGGAAAAAAGATAAGAAAAATACCAGAAATAAAATTTATACTTGATAGCTCGGAGCACGATGCCTCAAGAATTAATAAGATTATTTCAGATCTAGATATTCCACCTAAAAATTAAAATGGGATTCGCAACAAGAACCGCCTTAAGATTAATTTTCTCCAAAAAGAAAAAAACCTTCATTAACTTTTTATCATATATTTCAATAATTGCCCTTAGCATTGGAACAGCGGCAATGATTGTTGTTTTGTCTGTTTATAATGGGTTAGAAAATACACTGAAATCTATTTATAAGGATTTTGATCCCGAAATCAAAGTTGAAAAGTTTGAATCAAAATATTTTGAGGATACATATAAAGAATTAATTTCAGGCATTGAAAATATAAGTGAGGTTTCCTCTATAATTGAAAATAAGGTTATCCTTCAAAATGAGGAAAAGGAGGTGGTCGCTTATTTAAAGGGTGTAGATAACAACTTTACTAAACAAAACAGAATCTCTAAAAACTTAACAGAAGGGAGGTTTGTTTTTAATTTTGATAATCTAGATTATGGTGTAATCGGAAGAGGAATAAAATATTCTTTAGGAATAAGAACAAACTCAGACTTTCAAAGCATAAAGGTTTTTTCATTAAATGAAGGAAAAAAACTAACTCCCTCTATGACTCAGCAAAAAATGTATAATGAAGATTTTTTAAAAACAGCAGGAGTTTTTGCAATTGAAAGCGGGTTTGATAACAATTATATTTTCACTTCTTTAGGTTTTGCTCAAACCCTATTTGACAAGAAAAATTACGTTTCGTCTTACGAAATAATGGTGGAAGACAAAGAAAATATAGAACAAACAAAAGAAAAGATTAAAGGGGCCTTGGGTTCAGACTTCTTGGTTTTAACTGACGTAGAGCAAAGGGCTGGTTTATATAAAATTCTTCAAACAGAGAAGTTGGTAGTATATTTTGTTTTTTTTATAGTTCTGTTTTTAAGCGCTATAAATATTTTCTTTTTGTTAATAATGATGGGGGTTGAAAAAAGAAAAGATATATCGATAATGTTTTCATTCGGAGCAAAAAGACATCAGGTTAGAAACGTCTTTATTAGTCAAGGGTTAATCATTGGTTTAATTAGTGTTATTTTAGGTTCTTTAATTGGTGTTTCGCTAACTTGGATTCAAGAGACTTACGGATTAGTTCAAATTCAAATGACAAGTTCTATTTTAAATGCATATCCTGTAGAGTTTTTATTTGAAGATTTACTTGTAGTTTCTGGTATGGTAACTTGTGTTGCGTTTTTAGCATCATTATTTCCAGGAATTATATCTACATCAAAAAATAATTTTAATAATATTAAAAAAGCTTTTGTATGAAACTAAACATTGGAGATAACTATAAAGAAGAGTTTGTCATTACTCAAGAAATGGTAAACAAGTTTGCAGAACTTAGTGGAGATAAAAATCCTCTTCACTTAGATAAAGAGTTTGCTGCTAAGACAAGGTTTAAAAAACCAATTGTGCACGGATTATTTTCTGTAACATCTTTTGGAAAGGTAATGGGAACAAAATTTCCGGGTCATGGTTCTATACACGTAGGACAAAACTTGAGTTTTAAGAGGCCTCTTTATCCTGATCAAAAATATGTTGTTTACATAGAGCTTGTTAAAATAATTAAGGACAAACACTTTGGGGTTTTTAAAACCCAAATTTTTGATACTAAAAACAACTTAGTTGTCGATGGAACAGGAACTGCTCTTCACGAAGAAAAGTTATAACTCACTTTCACAGTGAAAATCAGAATCCATAAATGAACCTATAGGAGAACCGTCTGGTGGAGTTAGTTCATCAGGAAAATTAATATCTACTTCTCCAGATAAAAACTTCATTATTTTACTAGATAGGTATTCATAATGATAATCTTTTTCACTCATTCCATCTAAATTGTTTTTTAAAATATTAATTGAATTATATACTCTCGCATTAACCTCTTCGTGTGTTCTGTCGCTATTTGCTAACATAAACAAATGATTTAAAACACTATGGTTTACCATTTTGGAAATCTCAATTTCTACATTATTTAGACCAAGCTTTTTATTTGTAAGGTCTTTCAAAATGGTTGCTTCTATTATTTTATCAAGAATCATTGAAAGCCCAGGTTGAGAATTTATGTCTCTCGCTTTTAGTGTTAACAATCGAGAAGCTCGCTCGGGATTCAACAACATTTTTAAAGTTAGATTTGTTGCGGTTTCGGCAGCAGCCAAATAATCAAATGTTAAACCAGTTCTTGATTTAAAAGTTTCTCTTGTTCTAGGATAACCAAATGCTCTTGGAGGAATTAATTCAATAAGGCTTTCATTAAGCGATAAGTTTTTTGGGTCAATAGAAGATAATAAAGAGTTTAAAGCTTTAATCTGTTGATCAGATGGCAAAAGCTTAGTTATTAATTGCCCATCACCTTTAACAGCATAATTATATTCCAAACCACCAACTACTTTTGCTGCTGCCTCAATCTGATATCTATGAAGTAGATACATAGGCACCAACACTTCCTCAATACTCGACATAGGCTCTCCTGTTTTTATGGCATTATCTAGAAAATTATCAAGAATATAACGCCTCATTTTTAACAT
>CENJ01019751.1_pt1 | contig 12247 bp, 11 predicted proteins | sample 356161 | NCBI WGS metagenome assembly CENJ01 (sample SAMEA2619531, study PRJEB7988) | marine metagenome | biome: marine biome (ENVO:00000447); feature: surface water layer (ENVO:00002042); material: "saline water (ENVO:00002010), including plankton (ENVO:xxxxxxxx)" | depth 5 m
GTGATGACCGTCTTTCTGGTGATCACCATCGTCATCGTCTGGATCAGCAAGAAAATACCCGTGGCCGCCCCTCAGTAGAGGGGGCAAAGCCTATTCAAGCGTTTTGCTGATCTCTTTTGAGGCGCTGACCATCAATTCCTTGTGCTGCTTGGCAATCTCGATGGTGAAGCGCGGCTTGGGGCCGTGGACCGCGAGGGCAGCATAAAAACGCCCCTTGCTGTCCAGCACCGGCACCGCGATTGCCACCATGCTATCGTGAAATTCCTCATAGTCGAGCGAATGCCCGTCACGCCTGATGGTCGCCAGTTCTTTCTTGAGGGTATCGAGGCTTCGGTGCGTCTGGTCCGTGAAGATTTTCAGGTGCAGGCTGTTCAGCACCTTGTCGCGTTTTGTACCCTTCAGGCTGGCCAGCCAGGTCTTGCCACTGGCGGTGCAATGAAACGGCACATGGGTGCCGATGGGCAGCTGAATCCGGAACGGCCAGTTGGTCTCCACCCGGTCGGAATAGAACATGCCGGAGGTTTCGGGGCGAACGAAGTTGACCGTCTCCCCAACGGTTTCGGCAATCCTCAACAGTATCTGGTGGCGCGCAACATGGGCCGAATCGAGATGCGACAGGTTGGTGCTGAGCGCGAATAGACGTTGCCTCGGGTGCAGCTTGCGGTCGCGTTTTTCAAGGTAGCCTTCCTCAATCAGCGTGTTGCAGAGCCGGTGGATAGATTGCTTTGGCCACCCCAGGGTTTCGTTGATTTCAGTCGGGGTGAGGGGGCGGTCGGATGCCGCCATGACTTCCAGTATTCGGATCAGGCGCAACCCCGGTAATGTTCCATCAGCCATGACAATATCTTCCTTAAAACAAGAGGATAAAACACCCGACGCTTAAAATAATCAAGGGTTTGAATCTTTTTAGTTGAACTGCCCGCGATAAAGATGAATGATAATCTATATAAACAGAGACTAAAAGTCTCAAAAAATATGGTTTGGGGATGAAATTTGACTTCGTGATTGTGGGCGCCGGCTCTGCTGGGTGCGTGATTGCCAACAGGCTTTCCGCAAACCCTGCCAATAAGGTTGCGCTGATTGAGGCCGGGGGCCGGGATCGTTACCCGTGGATTCACATCCCTGTCGGGTATTTCAAAACCATGGGCAACCCCAGGACAGACTGGTGTTACAAGACTGAACCTGACCCCGGGCTGAACGGCCGGGCGCTGAACTGGCCACGCGGCAAGGTGCTGGGCGGGTCTTCCTCAATCAACGGGCTGCTCTATGTCCGGGGGCAACCCCAGGATTTTGATCACTGGCGTCAGCTCGGGAATGACGGCTGGGGCTGGGATGATGTCATGCCGCTGTTTCGCCGTGCCGAAAACTGGGAGGGGCGATCCCTGCCGGAACGCGGCACTGGCGGCCCCCTCAATGTCTCGGAGAACAAGGTCAACCGTCAGGTCGTGGATGCCTGGTTGCAGGCGGCGGTGGCGGCCGGTTATCGCTGGACAGATGACTATAATGCCGAGGACCAGGAAGGCATCGGCTATTTTCAGATGACCATGAAAAACGGCCGGCGGTGCAGCGCGGCTGCGGCTTACCTGAAACCTGTTCTGTCACGCCCCAACCTGACGGTGATCGTCAACGCCCATACGGAAACGCTGTTGCTTGAGGATGGTGAGGCAAAGGGCGTTCGCATCCGTCATGAGGGCATGGTCAAGGAGGTCAGGGCCAGCCGTGAGGTGGTGCTGTCCGCCGGGGCTATCGGCTCCCCCCAGATATTGATGCTGTCCGGCATTGGCCCGGGTGATGATTTGCGTGAACACGGGATTGAGGTTCGCACCAACCTGCCGGGTGTCGGCCAGAATTTGCAGGATCATTTGCAGGCACGCCCTGTCTATAAATGCCGCGCCAGCACGATCAACAGCGAAATTCGCAATGTCTTCAAACTGGCGGGAATGGCGTTTGAATACGCCTTTCACCGGTCCGGGCCGATGGCCATGGCGGCCAGCCTTGGCACCGGTTTCATCAAGACCGAACCGACCATGGAAACCCCTGATATCCAGTTCCATATCCAGCCGTTCAGTGCCGATTCCCCGGCTGAAGGCAGCCACCGGTTTTCCGCTTTCACCGCCTCTGTCCTGCAATTGCGGCCCGAAAGCAAGGGTGAGCTGAAATTGCGGTCTTCGAACCCGATGGATCACCCCCGGATTTTCCCGAATTACCTTGCCACCAAGACGGATTGCGACACGCTGGTGAACGGCATCAAGATTACCCGGCGGATCTGCGGCTATGACCCGGTGCGGTCACTGATTACCGATGAGTTTTCGCCTGGACAGGCGATCAACGGTGATAATGACGCCGCCATTCTGGAATGGGCGCGCAACACCTCAACAACGATTTATCACCCATCAGGCACCTGCAAGATGGGCAAGGACCCGATGGCCGTGGTTGACCCTCGGCTGAGGGTTCACGGTGTGGGCAGGCTGAGGGTCGCGGATGCGTCAATCATGCCGACCATCACATCAGGCAACACAAACGCACCGGCAATCATGATCGGTGAAAAAGTATCCGACATGCTTATGGAGGATGCCGGATGAACAATCAGAACACCAAACAACGTGAACAGAATTCGGGGATGTCCGATCCGCTATCGGTGCCGACAGAACTGAATGGGTTGAGCGAACAAAACGGAGCAGGGGTCTTGTCTTCATCCCTGTCCACCGGCTCAGCAAAAATGAAGGCAGTTGGACCAACTGACTATAATGGGAGGAAACCATGTCAGTATTGAAAAAAATGATGGGTACTGTTGCTGCTACCGGTGTCGGTGCAGTGATGTTGCTCGCCCCTGCCATGGTGCAGGCGATGGAAGTCACTATCCGGGTGCAATCCGTGATCCCGGCCAAGGCTGACGAAGTAACCATGCTGAACGAGTTCGCTGCTGATGTAGCAGCGTTGACCAACGGGGAAGTCAAGATTGAAGTTCTCCCTGCCGGTGCCGTTGTCGGGGTCAAGGAAACCCTTGACGCTGTTGATGCCGGTCTTATCGAAGGCGGTTTTGCCTGGACCCATTACTGGTCAGGCAAGCACCCGGCTGCGATGCTGTTCGGCTCCCCTGTTGCCGGTGCCGGTGTCGGTATTGACAACATCGCTTTCCTGTCCTGGTTCCAGTACGGTGGCGGCAAGGAGCTTTACGACGAGCTCTGGGATGAAATGGGTGTCAACGTGAAGGGCTTCATGTTGCAGCCTGTTGGCCCTGAGGCCCTTGGCTGGTTCAAGGAGCCGATTGAGTCCATGGACGATTTCCGCAAGTACCGTTTCCGCACGCCTCCAGGTATCCCTGGCCAGACGTACAAGGACATTGGTGTAGCCTCGGTGGCCATGGGCGGTGGTGACATTCTGCCAGCGCTTGAAAAAGGCACCATCGATGCTGCTGAATGGTGCTGCCCCAAGCCTGATTCAGTGTTCGGTTTCCAGAAAGTCCTGAAGCATTACTATCTTCAGGGTCTGCACCAGGTTGTTGTTAACGCCGACCTTTACATCAATGGCGATGTTTACAACTCCCTGACCGAACACCAGAAGAAGGCTTTGGAAGTTGCTGCCAATGCATCCCTGTCCAAGGCGATGTCCTACCGTATCTTCGAAAACGGCAAGGCACTCAAGGACCTGACCGAGAACCATGGTGTGATCCTGCATGACACTCCGGCTGATTACTTCCCTGCGTACATGAATGCCGCCAGGGCTTCGCTGGAAAAGAATGCTGCTGAAAACGCCTTCTTTGGCAAGGTCTGGCAGTCCCAGAAAGACTTCGCCGCTGTTGCGGTTCCGTTCTGGGCCGGTGCCCAGGCATCCAACGCAGCGCTCGGCAAGGCTTTTGCTGACAGCGTGAAGTAAGACACCACCTCAAAAAAAATCGATGGGCCTCAACATGGGGCCCATCGGTTTGCACTAATTCTATCGTGACCGGAAGAAGGGCAGAAGCCATGACCCAGGATCAAGACCTCAACAACCTCGATACCACCGATGAGATGATCGCCGAACGACGCGCAGGTGCGCCGGGGGAAACCCCGGAGGATATGAACCCGCTGTCTCGCCTCATTGTCGGGAATATTGATCTCCTCAATCATTGGGTTGGCAAGCTGACCTGCCTGATGCTGATCCCTGTCATCGGGGCCATGGTTTACGAGGTCGTGGCGCGCAAGCTGTTTATTGCGCCGACTGACTGGGCCTATGACACCAGCCGCATGTTCAGCGGCGCCATGTTCATGATGGGGGCAGGGTACGCGCTGATGCGCGGCGTCCACATCCGGGCCGATTTCCTCTACCGCAACTGGTCACCCCGCACGCAGATGCTGGTCGATCTTGCGCTTTACCTGTTTTTCTATTTCCCGGCCATGCTGTTCTTCCTCAAGATTTCAACCGATTACACCATCAAGGCGTGGATGACCTGGGAAAGGTCCATGGACACGACCCTGATGGCCCCGCTGGCCCCGGCACGAACCGCCATGCCCGTTGGTGTATTGCTGTTGCTGTTGCAGGGCGTGGCTGAAAGCCTGCGATGCCTGCACGGTCTGGATGGCCCGACCCGGAAATTGTTCACACGCCTGATCCCTGTTTATGTTGTCGTCTTGCTGGTGGCGTTCATGAACACGTTCTTCCCCGGGATACTGCCGCTCGGCATGATCAATGATTTCAGCCTGCAAGGGCTTGGCGGGCTGGCGCCTGAATTGATCGGCGTGATCATGATTGCGGTCATGCTGCTGGCGATTTTTGTCGGCTTCCCGATTTCCTTTACCCTCATCTTCCTTGCCTTTGTCTTCGGGGCCTGGGGCTTTGGCGGGCGGATGGTGTTCTATCTTGAAACCTTCCAATTCAACAACGTCATGCTGGAACAGACTCTTGCGGCGGTCCCGCTGTTTGTCTTTATGGGTATCATGATGGAACAGGCGGGGCTGATGGAACGGCTCTTCACCTCGGTTCAGCTGATGCTGTCACGAACCCGTGGTGCGCTCTATCTGGCGGTGCTTTTTGTTTCGACCATCTTTGCCGCGGCGACGGGTATTGTCGGGGCTTCCGTGACGATCCTCGGCATCATGGCGGCCAAGACCATGAACCGGTCCGGCTATGATGTCAGGCTTGCTGCTGGCACGATCACGGCGGGCGGCACGCTCGGTATCCTGATCCCGCCCTCGATCATGCTGGTGGTCATGGGGCCGGTGCTGGAAGTGCCGGTGACGGACCTGTTCTCGGCCGCTATCATTCCGGGCATTCTGCTGGCCTCACTCTATGCCGGCTACACCATGATCCGGTGTTACATGAACCCTGATCTCGGGCCGATCCTGCCGGTGGATGAACAGCCCCCGACCTCAAAATACTATTGGCTGGAATCGGTTCTTGTTATCGGCTCGATCCTGATCCTGTTCACCCTGATCATCAAGGGGCTGTCGGGCAGCCTGTCCGGGTATTTCCCGTTTTCAGGCATACTGATCCCGCTCGCCTGGGCCGGGGTCATGTATCTGGCCTCACTCTGGGTCAGGGAAAACAAGCCTGCCGGGTTCTTCTTCTCTGATCTCTGGCATGAGTTTTTCATGGGGCTGGTGCCGCCATCGGCGCTGGTTGCCTTCGCGCTTGGCTCTATCCTGTTTGGCTGGGCCACCCCGACCGAGGGCGCGGCTTGCGGTGCGTTTGGCTCACTGGTGCTTTCCATCGCCTATCGCAAATTCAACATCCCCGGTTTCTATGATGCCCTGATCAAGACGCTGGAAATCTCGGTCCTGATCCTCTTCTTGGTGGCGGCATCGAATTTCTTTGGTGCGGTGTTCTCCCGCCTCGGGACCCCCCTGATGCTGACCGAATTCCTGCTGTCATGGGACCTGTCAGTGACCACGGTGCTGATCATCATCATGGCGTTGATCTTTCTGCTGGGCTGGCCGCTTGAATGGGTGCCGATTGTCCTCATCATCGTGCCGATCCTGATCCCTGTTCTGGTTGAAATGAACGTCAACCTGACCTGGTTCGGTATTCTGGTTGCGGTCAATTTGCAAACGGCCTGGCTATCGCCGCCGGTGGCGTTATCGGCCTATTTCCTCAAGGGAGTGGTGCCGGAATGGGACCTCAAGGATATTTATTTCGGGATGATGCAGTTTATGGTGATCCAGCTGATCGGATTGACGCTGATCTTCATGTTCCCCGAAATCGCCCTTTGGCTGCCTGAATACATTTACGGTAAATAGGAGAATTCAATGGCTGTTCATTACCTGAAAAAAGCCGATCGAACGCCGCAGACAGGCACCGATGAAACCCGCCGGATTGTCAGCGATATGCTAACCGCCATTGAATCCGGCGGTGAGGAGGCCGCGCTCAAATACAGCCGTGATCTTGACGGTTATAGCGGGCCCGCACTCCTCGGCCGTGATGCGATTGACGCGGCGGCGGCATCGGTTTCCGATCAGGTCAAGGATGATATCCGTTTTGCCTATGATCGGGTGACCAGCTTTGCCAGGGCGCAACGGGAATCGGTCAACGAATTTGAGGTTGAGCTATCCCCCGGTCTGTGGGCCGGGCAAAAGCTGATCCCCATCGAAACCGCGGGCTGTTATGTTCCCGGCGGGCGTTATGCCCATGTCGCCTCGGCCGTAATGTCGATTGCAACCGCCAAGGTCGCGGGGGTTGATCATATCGTTGCCGCCAGCGCCCCGAGGGGTGAAGACGGGCCAAACCCGGCGATTATCTATGCCATGGATATCTGCGGTGCCGATAACATTCTGGCCATGGGCGGGGTTCAGGCCATCGCCTCCATGACCGGCGGGCTGTTCACCGGGCATCCGGCGCGTATCCTCGTCGGTCCGGGCAACCGTTTTGTCGCTGAGGCAAAACGGATGCTCTATGGCCGTGTCGGTATTGATATGTTTGCCGGCCCGACCGAAATCGCGGTTATCGCCGATGATACCGCTGATCCCGATGTGGTGGCCGAAGACCTGGTGTCACAGGCTGAACACGGGCCGGATTCCCCGGCCTGGCTGTTCACCACGTCACGGTCATTGGCTGAGGCTGTCATGGACCGGATGGAAAGCCTGATCAATGCCTTGCCTGAGGTAGCCCGTACGGCTGCCACAGCCTCCTGGCGTGACTATGGTGAGGTTGTTCTTTGCGACACGGATGAGGAGGTGGCAACCATCTCTGACGAATACGCCGCCGAACATCTTGAAGTGCAGACCGGCAAGGATAACTGGTACAGTGACCGGCTCAAGAACTATGGATCGCTTTTTGTGGGTGAGGAAACAACCGTGACGTATGGCGACAAGTGTTCCGGCACCAACCATATCCTGCCAACCAAGGGTGCCGCGCATTACACCGGCGGGCTGTCGGTGCATAAGTACCTCAAGGTCGTGACCACCCAGCGCATGACACGGGAGGCCAATCGTGAGGTTGGACAGGCCGCGGCCCGTATCTCCCGCCTCGAGGGCATGGAAGGCCACGCCCGTTCCGCCGATGTCCGCTTGCGTAAATATTTCCCCGGTGAAAACCTGGGCGGAACCGCAGCGGAATAGGGGGCGGTATGGTTGCGGCTCAGTTTGACCTGACCGGGCGGACAGCCCTTGTCACCGGCGGCGGCAGCGGGCTTGGTGCTGCCATGGCCATGGCCCTCAGTGATGCGGGCGCAAGCATTGTTCTGGTGGGGCGCAGGGAGGACAGGCTTAAGGCAACCCTCGGCAGCCGTGATGGCGCTATCGCCGCGATTGATCTGGTCCGGCAGGATGCTGAAAAAGACCTCTCCCAACATATGGCCAGCCTCGGGATTGAACCCGATATCATTGTCAACGCCGCCGGGATCAACCCCCGCCTGTCGGCCGATGACATCAGCAGCAGCGAATGGCAGCACACCCTTCATTTGAACCTTAGCGTGCCGTTTCTGGTGGCCCAGCAATTTGTCCCCGGGATGAAAGCAAAGGCATGGGGGCGCATTATCAACATCGGCTCCCTGCAATCGTCGCGGGCTTTTGAAAATGGCATCGCCTATGGCACCGCCAAAGGCGGCATCCTCCAGCTGACCCGCGCCATGGCTGAGGCCTGGTCACGTTTCGGGATCAACGCCAACGCGCTGCTGCCCGGGTTTTTCCCGACTGAGCTGACGGCCCCTGTTTTCGAAGACACCGGCAAAGTTGAAAACCTGGCCCGCCAGACCGCCATGGGCCGGAATGGCCGGCTGGATGATATCTGCGGGCCGGCACTGTTTTTCGCATCCGATGCCTCTGCCTATGTGACCGGGCAGGCCCTCGCCGTTGATGGAGGGTTCACCGCAAAATGAAGGCGCTTGTCTACACCGGTACCATGCAATCCGAAATCCGTGAGGTTGATGACCCCGACCCGACCCCGGATGAAGTGCTGGTTGATCTCGCCTTTTGCGGGTTGTGCGGGTCGGACATGCATGCCTGGCATGGTCATGATGAACGCCGTGTCCCGCCGCTGGTGCTGGGTCATGAGGCGGTGGGAACGATCACCAATGGTGACATGAAAGGCAGCCGGGTTGCCATCAACCCGCTGATAACCTGCGGCCAGTGCCATGCCTGCCAGCATGATAACGAACATCTCTGCCCTGACCGGGCCCTCATCGGGATGCGGGTTCCGGGGGCTTTTGCTGAACGTGTTGCCATTGATGCCATGAACGTCTTTCCCATCAGCGATGATCTGGCGTTTGAGCTGGCGGCACTGGCTGAACCGCTGGCCTGTGCCGTGCATGCCGTCCGGCTTGCTGACGTGACCTCAACAGGCCGTGATGTGATTATCCTTGGTGGCGGGGCGATCGGGCTGCTGGCGGCACTGGCCTTTCAGCATTACGGGTTTGACCGTGTTGCCGTGGCTGAAACCCACCCGTTCCGGCGCAGTCTGCTGGAAAGCCTCGGCAGTGTTGATGTGTTTGATCCGCTGGCGGGCGGCCCTGATGCTGCTGATATCGTCTTTGATGCGGTGGGTTCAGGGGCAACGCGCAAGGCCTCCTCAACCCTGATCCGACCTGGCGGCGATATTGTTCATATCGGCTTGCAGGATAACAGCGAAGGGCTGGATACACGGCACCTGACCTTGCAGGAGGTTTCGTTCCACGGTTCCTACTGCTACCGCAACAGCGATTTTGCCGAGGCCCTGTCCATGCTGGAAAGCGGGGTGATCAGCCCTGATGGATGGACCGAAATTCGCCCGCTTGATGAGGGCGCGGACGCTTTCCTTGCGGTGCATGAGGGCCGTGCGCCCCCCAAAATCATCCTGGCAACCCACTAGAACAATTCAGCGAAAGGAGAAACCGGATGAAAAAACGACTTTATGGTCTTGTGATGGCGGCTGGTCTAATGGCGGCTGGATTAATGCTGGCTGGATTAATGCTGGCGGGCAGCCCTGCACATGCCGATTTCATCAATGGCAAACAGTTGCGGTTATACTGCCTGTCCCAGAACCCCAGTGATGATGCGATCTGTGTTGTCTATATCACCGGCGCGGTTGATGCCTTTACCACCGTTGACCTGATTGCCGAGAAAACCGAAGGCACGGCACGGCGTTTCTGCATCCCTGATGGTGTCGGCCCTGATCAGCTGCGTGATGTGATGCTGGCCTGGCTCGAACGGCCTGAAAGCAACCTTGATTTTGCGGCAACTTTGCTGGTGCTGGGTGCGCTCGAAGACAGCTATGGATGCTCATAGTCGGCTGGTCTGCTGTTCAGGCTGATTCTGACCTGTCCTCAATTAGGGCTTTGCAAAAGACTGATCTGTGATAGCGTTTAGATGCTTTTACCGAAAGCGTCAGGCTTTCCTCGTTTAGACGGAGCAATGCCATGCAGGGTCAACATCAACTGCAAGGTGAATTTCCCCTGCTCATTGATGGGCTGTCGCAGTTCATCGCCGAAGCGGATACATCCGCAATCCGTCACCATCCCCTTATCCGGTCTGCGGTTGCGGATGGCTTTGCTTGTATTCTTGGCGGGGCCTCGGCGGAGGTGACAACGCGCATCAGGGCAGCGCTCACCCCCTTGGGGGAGGGGAGTGCCAGTCTCTACGGGCAGGGCGGCACTATGCCGGCCCCGGCAGCGGCGATGATCAACGCGGTGGCGGGGCATGCCAATGATCTGGATGACTGGGAAGAACCCGCCAACACTCACCCCACCGTGGTGATCCTGCCCGCTGTTCTGGCCCTGTTGGACGTGATGGCCCGCCCCGTGAATGGTCCCGTGAATGATCCCGTGAATGGTCCCGTTAGTGGTGATGCCGTGGCTGATGCCTATGCCATCGGGTTTGAGGTGGTTGCCCGGATCGGTGATGCGCTGGGGATTGAACATTATGCCCGCGGCTTCCATGCCACGGCGACGATTGCGCCTTATGGGGCGGCGGCGGCGTGTTGCAGGCTGATGGGGCTGAAACCTGTTGAGGTTGCCCACGCGCTCGGGCTGGTGGCATCAAGGGCCATCGGCTATACCGCCCAGTTTGGCACCGATGCGAAACCGTTTCAGGCGGGCAGTGCGGCCGAAGCAGGGCTGATCGCCGCCACCCTGGCCGCGCATGGGGTGACCGCGAACCCGGCCATTCTCGACCATGACCGGGGTGTTGCGGCCCTGCTGGCTGAACGAACCCCTGCTGATTGCACCAATGCGCTCAGCCTGCTGGCCTCCCCCTGGGCGATGGATCAATACGGTATCGTGATCAAGCCGTGGTGTTCCTGCGGTTATACCCACCGGCTCATGACCATGGCCCGTGAGGTGAGGGAGGATCACGGGATCGACAGCCGCAGGATCTCGGGTATTTCGGCCATGATGACTGATTTCCACCATGCTGTGCTGCGGTTTCCGCGCCCGTCCACCCGGGTTGAGGCGCTCTTCAGTGCCGAGGCCTGCACCGCCCAGATGCTGGCCCATGGCAGGCTTGGGCTTGATGATGTCGATGCCGGGTTCTGGCGTGATGATGAGGTCACGCGCCTGACCCATCTGATGGAGGTATCGAGCAAGCCTGCAATCAACCCCAACATCAATTATGATCCGAAACAGCCTGAGCGCATGACCATCACGCTGGATGATGGCAACCGAATTGAGCTGGCGTGCGATTTCCCCCTTGGTTCGCCCAGCCGCCCGATGCCCCCTGCCGCCCATGCCAAAAAATTCGCCACCATGACAGGGTATCCGGCTGACCGTTTTCATGCCCTCCTGAAATGGCCCGAATGCAGGGACGCAAAATCATTTTTTGCCGAATTTGCGGGGGGATGATCAGACGCTGGCCCGAATGCAGGTGGCCGGCGGTATTTTTATCCGGCCCCGGCGGATCGCCGTAGCCCGCAGGAATGGGCGGTTTCTGATCAATATGATTATCCTGAGGCAGACTGCCCCTGAACCGAAAAGCTTCTCAAAACGGCTTATCCGCGTCATATTGATCATGATGACGATCGGGCAATTCGTTCCCGCTCCCCCATCCGGTTGCAGGAACATGGGGAATTGACCCCGACCTGAAAATACGAAGGCCTTACCAGGATCATCAAGATCAGGGCTTTCATAATATGAAGAAGGAATAAAATCATGATACTGCGCTCTGCCCCTGCCTCACCGTTTGGCCGAATGGTCAAACTCGCTGCCCATGTGCTTGGCCTGATGGACCAGATCACGGTTGAACATAGCGATACCATCGATCCTGATGACACGATCCGTCTCCAGAACCCGCTGGGTAAAATCCCTGCCCTGATCACCGACAGCAGGGTGATCTATGACAGCCGCGTTATCCTGGAATATTTTGACCATCTCGGCGGTGGCGGGACGATCATCCCGCAGGACCCCGAAGCCCGCATGGACTGCCTGATCCGAAATGCCCGCAATATCGGCATCATGGATGCAGCCTTGCTGGTTGTTTACGAAGGCCGCTACCGTCCCGATGAAATGCGGGTTGAGAGTTTTGTTGAACATCAACGCGACAAGATTCGCCGTGCGCTGGACCAGATTGCCACTGAATCGATTGAATACACCAACGATGATATGCCCGATATCAGCCAGATAGGGCTGGCTTGCGTGCTGGATTACCTTGATTTCAGAAAGCCGATCAACTGGCGGGATCATTGCCCCCATCATGTGGGTTTCATGCAATCTTTTGCCGCCGCCGTACCCGGCTATCGCGTCACCCTGCCGCCCGGATTGGATCCCTCAACCCTGCGGTAGCATTCATCCTTGTCGGGAGGTTTAGGGGGTTGCTTTTATAAGCTAAATCAGCCTTGTATCGGTTATCCTTTCGGGCAGGACCATGCG
>CENJ01063713.1_pt1 | contig 12244 bp, 8 predicted proteins | sample 356161 | NCBI WGS metagenome assembly CENJ01 (sample SAMEA2619531, study PRJEB7988) | marine metagenome | biome: marine biome (ENVO:00000447); feature: surface water layer (ENVO:00002042); material: "saline water (ENVO:00002010), including plankton (ENVO:xxxxxxxx)" | depth 5 m
TCGGCTGACATTCGCCTTGTTAAGGACAACCTCCTTGCGGGCCTTTACCACCGCAAGATAGGCGTCGATGGTGTCGATCAGCACCTGCTGTTCGGTGACGCGATATTTCGCCTCGGCCATATCGGTCTGAAGCTGACGCAGCGTGGTGTTTTCCCTGGTCTGTCCACCATCATAGAGATTGCGTGACAGGCTGACTGTGGCGTTGGCACTCTGCGAATCAAGGAAACCGGACTTGGTCGCGTTAGCGGCGTCCTTCTTGGTCTGGGATCCGGTAACGGTGCCACTCGTCCGCCATTCCGAGGTCGACACCGCGGTGCCAATATCCTCATGCACGGCGAGCCAGTCCTGGCGCGCCGATTGCAGCGTCAGACTGTTGCCAAGGGCGGCACGAAGCGCGGTATCAAGTGAGGTTGCCGATGCCGACGAGACAAGTGGCGAGACCACAGAAGACAGGAGCATAATGGCCGGGATCAACAATTTCAGCGAAGCTAGCTTGTGCATCTGGTTCCATTTCGAAACGGATGATTGCCGGTGCCCTGCCCCACCGACAATCTGTTAAAAGACAAATTCGCGCTTTGCACGGAATTCGTCAAGAACAGGCACCTGGGCATCGAACAGCGGTTTGCGCGTAAACCCGTCGCCGGCCTTGCTCCACAGGCTGGCAACGCCGACCGGATGGCCCGCCGGGCGCCATACGGCGACCAGCTTTCCACGTTCGGTCAGCTGTTCCAGCAACTGGTCCGGGATCGACTCCACAGAGCCTTCGACAAGAATGCCGTCATAGGGGCCTTCCTTGGCAAATCCCTCAGCCAGGCGTCCTTTGATCGCGACGGCATTGTCGACACCGGTGGCGACAAGGGTTTCCTGTGCCTTTTCAACCAATTGCGCACGTGTCTCAACGGCAATGACAGACCCCGCAATGCGCGCCAGAATGGCCGCGCTATAGCCTGTGCCACACCCGACGACAAGGATATTGTCGTCGGCCTCGATGGACAATGCCTGGATCATCCTGGCCAGCACCATAGGCTCCATCATGCAGCGGCCGCCAGGGACCGGCAGATCCTCGTCGATATAGGCAATGGCGCGTTGATGCCGGCTGACGAATGCCTCCCGCGGAACAGTGCCGAAGGCATCAACAACCCGGCTGTCAGTCACCTTTGTCGGCCTGATCTGACAATCCACCATCATTTTGCGCGCCTGCGCGAAGTCGCTCTCGTCCATTTCCTCAACCCAGCACCTGAAGACAGAACATGAGGCGGTTATATGGCGATAATCATCCAAACACAATGGGGGGCATCGACTGGAAGTGTGTTGGCAGAACCCTGTCGGTGAGTGGATTGGGCACCTTATCCGGTCATGATCGGTTCACGATCCTTCACAGAACTCCCTGAACCGGTCCATATTGACCGTCAGCCTTTCGCCAAGGACCATGTCCGCCGGCAGGCCGTTTGTATCGAATTCCCGATAATACCCACAGACCGAATGATTTTGCGTGGCATCACAGATGGCGGTATTGCCCGGATTGCTGACCCATGTGCCGTCGCGGCCCTGATGAGCGTGGATGGCGACCGCCGCGCCGTCGGTTGTGATCAGGGGTTCACATAATTGCGTGCGCTGCGCTGTGGAGACTCCCATACGCGAGTCGCAGCTGACGCTATCCGTACCCCCCGCCCAGTTGGTATAGCGATATGCTGTGGCTGTTGTGCCCTCACGACGTACCAGCACGCGCTTGCGATGACCTGACACGCCCGGTTTCTGATCGAATTCAAAGGATGTGACGTCTGCTGCCGCTGCCAGCTGGCCGGTTACCGCGTAATAAGGCAGGCCTGTCGCCCCAATGCCCTGCCAGAACGGCGTTGCCGGCGTCTGCGGCGGCGATGCCCATTCAAACGTCTGTGCTTGCTTGATCACGCCGCCGATCCAGCCACTCTGCCATGCCCCGGCAGCGCCAGTGACCATGACGTCCTCGAGATGATCCTGCTCCGCTTCTGACGTTATGGCGGCGATATAGGATCGCATGCCGCACAATGCCCCACCCGATGAGGTCGCCGCGGCGCTGGCGTTGTCAAAGGGAAGCGGCGGTGATGTCTCAACAAAATCATGCATGCGATAGCTGTTGCCTTCAAAGAAGGGCAGACCACCGACACCGAATTTGAAGGTGATGGTCTTGTCTGATGACCGGCCACTGGGGCGGTAGAGGGTCTGGCTGATGATCCGGTTCCAGAGGCGGGTTTCCAGGGGATACGGGCTGATGAATTTCATCACACCGGTCGCCGGATACCAGGTCGCGGTGACGCCTGTTGGCATGTTGGGAAGGTTAGAGGCGACCTCTGTGGCGTTCACCTTCTGCCATGTCACATACTGCAAATCCAGCTTGCCATGCAGTCCCGGCAGATAGTTTTCAATGGCGATGAAGGCGCTGTCCAGCTTGCATGTTGACGTTGCCAGCTTTGGTGCGGTGGTAATGGCACAGAGTTCAGGGCGCTTCGTCACCCTGGTCGATGCCAATGCCTTGGATTCGGCCTTCTGCTGTCTGTTCGCCTGCCGGAGAACCCCCTTGCCGATGGCAAAATTGGCGATTACCGATTCCGGATTCGATCCAACCACCTTGAAGAAACCGTGCTGTCCGGGAATGAAGACATCCTCCGTACGATTCTGCCATCCCTGCGCGTTCAGCTGCGCGACGGTGCCGAGTGGCAACGCCGGCTTGGTTTTCGATGATTCAGACTCCCACAGCTCGTAAAGCTGGTCATTGTCAGCATCGAGGAAACAGAAGGAATGATAGGTCGTCGCGTCAACAAGTGTTCGCGCAACCGGCGAGACCCCTTCCGCATTGAACAGGGCCGCCGTGCCGCCAACCGGCCACGCCCCGCGATTGACGACAGTGCCAGCAGCGTAACTGTCGAGAGGCAGGCTGACCTGAAGCCCGGCAACATTCTGGTCGGCGGCCGGCTCACGCCCGGCCAGATCCTTGATTTCGGCGATGGTTAGCGATTTCTGCCAGATCCGCAGGTCAGAGATCACACCCTTGAACCCACTTTGCCTGTCGCCTTGATCGCGCCCGATGAACAGCGCCGACTGGCCTGTGGAGATCACCTTGCCGGGACTTGCCAGACATTCGATGAACTGCAGCGGAATGGCAACACCATCGACATACATCCTGGTCGTGCTGGGGTTTACCTCACCACTGCCGGGCGCCGAAAAGATCACTGCGATATGATACCAGGCGCCGTCGCGAAGAAGGTCAATTGGTTGCTGTGGTCGCATGCTGGCGCAGTTGAAATTCAGCACCGGCAGGGCACCCATCTTTGTCCCCTGCCGAACCATTTCGATATCAAGGCCGAACTGGGATTTCGCGGCGTTTGTGCCCCACATCACGACGGTGCCACGCCCGGACTGGTCAGGGTCAATTTTCACCCAGGCCGAGATTGTACGCGGTTTGATCCCATCGATCGGAAACCGGTTCGCACTGGCATCTGATGTACGAAGGAACTGGTTCCGCCCGTCAAAGCGATAGCCGGTCCGTTCATACTGTTCATAGGATTTCAGACGCAGACAGGCCTTGTCTGGCGGTGATGTGCGCAGGTTCTCCGCCTCGACAGCATCGGAGTTGCCAAGCTTCACCTGCACCCGGCGCAGCGCCAGATCGGCCTTTGCATAATTGTCGGCATGGGTGAGGACCGTGATGTTCGACGTCTGCACCTCAAGAATCATCTGCATGATCCCGACGCTGATAAGCGACAGGATGGTAAGATAGATCAGCAGTTCGACCAGGGTAAGGCCACGCAGGGCGCGGCGCGGTGCGCGGCCGGCTTTCTGGTTCTGGTATGGGCGTGTTGGCAGGCTGGTCATATGGCGAAGACATTCTGAAATTTGCTGCCGAATAATATCAGAAGTTAGTTGAATGTTAATTTTTCTTTCGGCACCCTGCCATTCGTTCGAATATTACTGGTAACAATGCGCCCTTCACGGCGTTATGTGTGACGATCCAGCAGGAAAGTGGAATATCCCATGTCACGTGACAGTCATGGTTGGAAAGTGACACAAATGGCGGCCGGACCGGCGCCTGCCTCACGCGATGGCATAGCCCTGCTGTCGGTTGTGCTGATCATCGCCCTCCTCGGTCTGATGGCAGTGCCGATGCTGGAGGTGACGCGGACAACGCAGGAACGCGCCATCAAGCAGCAATTGCTGACGCTGCTGAACAAGGAGGCCAAGGAATATCTGGAGATCGGCATCTATGCCGTGCAGACGACTGGCGGCGTGCCGAAATCCTTTGCCAGAACGCAGTCTGCGAAGCTTCGCAAGCTGGCCGAAATCTGCGACAGGCGGGTGCGTACCATTGATCCGGAAATGCTTGGCACCGCGCGTCTCAATGACAATGCCACGGTCTATAATTCACAGGTAACCATAGCGAAGAACCGGCAGGTCGCGCAGTTCATCGTCGACAAGACAACGCAAGGCGACAATTACAAGCGCTTTGCGCTGGTGTCGTGCGCAACCGCCCATGATGGCAGCCTTGGCGTCTATGGCGCCGAGATTGCGTCAATGAACCGGTCCTTTTACACTCTCAAATTCGGGCAATTCTGATTTCTTGAGCCAGCGTGCCCCCTGACCGTCAGGTACACGGTTGAGACTCGGATATCTTGAGCTGAATATCGGCCTTTCGCCCAGTAATACTGTCATTGAAGTTGACTTTTTTGTAGATAACGGCACTCCCGTTATCCGCCGTGGCGCGAATATTCCAGCCGTCAAGACCGGTCCAACTCTGCATCCGCAGATTGGGGTTGACCACCCCATCGCCATCGGGGTCCTGGTTGTAATGTTTCAATTCGTAAAGGCCCGTCGCCGGATTGAATGCCGCCGGAGACAGACGAAGGGGAATGACGATGCCGTCATTCGGCTGTTTCCAGTCCGCATTAGTGGTAAGTGTGCCATCACTGCCGATGGTGCCGGGATTGAAGTCTTCGGCATCATCAATCACGGTAAAGGGATCGCCTCTGGCTCGAAGGTTTCGCCCCTGTTCAATATTGTTCAGCTGAAAATTGACCGTACCCCCTGTGGCATCAAATGTGTCAAACTGAAAGAAAAGGCTGAACCTGTTTTCTGTGAGGGACTTCAATTGCGCTTCCTTAGCGGCATCAAGGGGCGTTGATGTCTGCTCATACAGAAACACTGTTACATGGTCGGGTGCCTGGAAGCTACGCGCCTTTGGCGAATAGAGAACATAGGGAAAACTGGGATTATTGACGTTATTCGGGTCACCATAAGTGAGCTTGCCAGCCAGAGCGCATTGGGTCTTATAGTAATCTGGTTGTCCGGCAGGGTACCTTGTCACCAACCCGTCGGCCCGGTCATATCTAAATTTCGTGCCGCAATATCCATAGTAGGTCGATGGCAGCTCATTACCGCAGACAGACACGCTGGTGATATATTCTCGGACCGTGAATTTTCCCGTGATGGGATCAAATTCGCCAAGATCAAAGCGCGTGGCGGTGCCGCATCGCTGGTTGCCGCAGTTACCTTTTGCCAGCAGGATGGTGTTGTCAGACTGCACCAGCGACCCGCTTCGTATTTTACCGGTCAACCTGTCCGAACCCATGAAACCCTTTGGTGTGCGGTATTCCAGCCTTTGCAGCGCCTCACGCACATCCATCAACGGCCCTTCAAGCGAAAGTCTTGTTGAACCGGTGCCCGACATACGCACCGTGGCCGGAACGGTCTGGACAGCCAGACTGGAAGCCGAAACATCTGTTTTCAGCTCAAGAAAAACGTCGGTCTGAGGATTGTTTGCCAACGCATCAACAAAGCCCACAAGGTTGAGAGACCCATGCCCAAGCACATTGTATTCATCCGGCATTTCAAGCCCGATACCGGCCGTGGCGACATCTGGTGGCTCGATCATCGAGGTGTGGAAACTGGCCGGACTGGCGGTGTCATAGGCAACAAAACGCGGCAGCAGGACCTGGTTACCGACCGGCACGCCGCGCGCCGTATCCAGTCCGTAGACAAGGCATCCCGGATCATCAACGCTGACCGTGGCGACGCCGCTCGACAAATCGATGGGTATTGGTTTGCTGATCGAACAGCGACCAACCCCCTCTTCCAACCCGGTTGTCAGCACCACGCCCTTAGCGATCAGGCTGTTCATTTGCTGCACGATGCTCTGGCCAGCCCTCATCATGCAATCATGCCTGATCTGAAAGGTGCCGCTGGTGACATTGACATCTGATACAAGCGTGCAGCGCGGGTCAACACCATCAAATCTGCTGCTGTTGCCAAACAGCGCCACCAGCGTCATGCCGTCACTATCAAGCAAATCCTGCGGCATTTCCTTGTCCTGATAGACCTCTTCGGCCAAAGGCTCGCGAAGCGTCCCGGAGGCAAATTTCTTGTAGATATGCGCGGAAATGGCCTCGCTACGTTTCTGCTTGGTCAGCTGCGTCTGCTCGCCAAAAAGCGAGCTCTCGCTCATCTGGATGAATTGCAGCGCCGCCACGCTGACCATGCCGAGAAGTGCCACCGCGATCAGCAGTTCAACCAGTGACATCCCGCCATGTTCACGGAATCTTCGTGCCATTTTGTTTCACGTCTTTAGCCTCAAAAAGTGAATAATGCGTAAACAAAATCGAAAGATCAGTCAAACATTCTGGCAAACATATGTTTTGCCGCAGAACCTGCCTTCTGCAGGCGCGCCGGAATCGCAGATTGACGACAGCAGACACCTGGTCTATCACGCTTGCAGACGGCCCGATGGCAGAGTGGTTATGCAGCGGTTTGCAAAACCGTGTACGTCGGTTCAATTCCGGCTCGGGCCTCCATACTCTTTGTAAATCTTGATATTGGCCTCAATTTTACAGGCGCGCAGGAAATTACGCGCTGTGATGCAGTCCCAAATCAGGTGACGGTGACGCCCGCATGCGGCTGCTGATATCCCTATCCGCGCTTCTGATTTCCACCCTGTTCGTGCAGATGGGGATTGGCGCCTTGCGGCCTTTCGATGCCATTTCAGGCCAGGCCCTGGGTTTCTCGCCGGTCGAGATCGGTCTGTTGGCTTCCGGCCATTTCGCAGGCTTTCTGCTTGGGTGTGTGTTCGGACCGCATCTTGTCCGGCGCGCCGGGCATTCGCGGGCCTTCGCGGTAATGGCCGGGGCGGCGGTGATCTCGATCATCGCGCATCCACTGATCCCCGACGCGATGTTCTGGACGGCCATCAGGGTGCTGTCAGGCTTTTCTGTCGCCGGATGCTATACGTTGATCGAAAGCTGGCTGCAGGCCAAGATCACCAACGAAATCCGCGGTCGTGTCTTCAGCATCTACCGCCTTGTCGACATGTCGGGGCAGATCATGGCCAACGCCATCATCGCCACGCTGACCCCGGCAAGCTATGTGTCATACAATTTGATCGCCATCATCATGTGCCTCGCGATCCTGCCGCTGGCCCTGACGCAGAGCAAGGAGCCCGAACTGCCGGAGCAGGTCAGCTACGAACCTTTCTTTGCCATTCGCATATCACCACTGGCCGGTCTGGGGGTGGTGGTGGCCGGCCTGTCGACGGCGACATTCGGGTCCGTCGGCCCGATCTATGCTATCGCCGTTGGCCTTGATCTGTCGCAGATCGCTCTGTTCCTCGTTGTGTCAACGGTTGGAGGCATGGCATCGCAACTTCCGGCCGGCATTCTGGCGGACAAGTTTTCGCGGCGAGCCGTTCTGCTGGTATTCAGCATTATGGCCAGCGCGCTGTGCCTCATGATGATGTTGCCTGTTGCCGACCTGACAATTGGCGGCGTGCCGCTGGTCTATGTGATGTCGTTCTTTTTCGGTTTCACGACCTTCCCGATCTATTCCATCTGCGCGGCGCATGCCTCCGATTTCGTCAATCAGGACAAGATGATCACTCTCAGCGCCTCGCTGATCTTTCTCTATGCCTCGGGCGCCATTGTCTCGCCGCTCTTCGCCGGCATGATCATTGAACGCTATGGCGCAGAGATGATGTTCAGCATGATCGCGGCAGCACACATCCTGTTGATGATTTTCACGATCTACCGGAATTTTGTCCGGCCGGTCGAACAGCGCCGCCGCTATGCCTATGTGCCGCGCACCTCGATGTTCATCGCCAGCATCCTGCGTCCACGCAGACATGGCGGTCCGAAGCGCTGACAGAATTTGCCGCAATGGCTGTCGGTCTGACATATTCCAAACCGAACCGATTTGCAGACAAATTTGTCGCACCTATATGAGAATGCAGTGCTATGATCGGAGTGAAGGCGCGACATGTCCGTCAGGATAACGCGCCCAAAAGGGAAATCGGATGGAAACGGTAGTGTCAGTCGACTCCAAGTCAGAAGATCTTTTGCATTCATCAACCCCGGTGACAGCTGACGCCTTTCGCAGCGCCATGGGGCATTTCCTGACGGGCGTGACGATCGTCACCACACGGTGTAACGCCGGCATCCCCTACGGTCTGACGGTGAGTTCTTTCAATTCGGTGTCACTGGACCCGCCTTTGATCCTGTGGTCACTCGACCTCGGGAATGATCGCGCCACGCTGTTCCGTGAATCCGCGGGCTTTACGGTCAATGTATTGCCAGCCGGTTGCGAGGAGTTGATCAGAACCTTCGCCGCCCCGGACGCCGAAAGATTCGCCGACACTGCCTGGCACTGGGGGGCCTTTGGCCAGCCCGTTCTCAAAGACGCCATTGCCTCCTTCGAATGCCGTCTCTGGGCTGAATATCCCGGTGGTGACCACGCAATCTTTGTTGGCGAGGTCATGGACATCGCCACCCGCGACGGCGAAGCGGCAGCTTACTTCAAGGGGCGGTTGGGCACCTATCCCTCCTGATGCGCGGCACTGAGACAATAACGGGTGATCTGGTGCTTGCCGGCGGCGGCCATGCCCAGGTCGCCGTTCTGAAGTCTCTTGCCATGAACCCTGTAGCCGGACTTCGCACGACCTTGGTATGTCGTGACATCAACACCCCCTATTCAGGCATGCTGCCGGGGTTTGTCGAAGGCGTGTGGTCGGCGCCGGACATACATATCGATCTGGCACGACTGGCGCAGATGGCCGGCGCGCGCTTCATCACCGAAGCTGTGACCGGTATCGATGCGGACGCGCAGCTGATTAATCTGGAAAACCGCCCGCCCTTGCCCTTTGATGTGCTGTCGCTGAATATCGGGGGTGAGCCCGATCTGAACACCATCGATGGCGCGGCAGAACACTGCATCCCGGTCAAGCCCATTGGCCGGTTTCGCAACCGGCTGGAAGCCCTGACCGCCACAGGCCATGCTGGCAGACTGGCGGTCATTGGTGGCGGTGCGGCCGGGTGCGAGCTGGCGCTGGCGCTGTCAAAACGGTGGCTGGATGCCACCGGAACCCGACCACAGATCGATATTTTCACCCGCAGCGCCAGGCTTGTGCCGGAGATGCCGGCCCGCGCCGCACGGTTGATCTTTACCTCGCTGACCGCCGCCGGCATCGCTGTTCATTGCGGCCAGACTGTCACCGGGGTGATGGCGAATGAGCTGTATCTTGAGGATGGCAGCCGGCACGGTTTCGATGTCAGCTTCCTGGTCACCGCGGTGGCGCCGCCAGCGTGGCTTGCCAACACCGGCCTGACGCTCGATGAGCGCGGCTTTGTCGCTGTCCAGCGCACACTGCAGTCGGCATCCCATCCGCATATATTCGCGGCTGGTGACATCGCCACACTGGTTGATGACCCGAGGCCCAAGGCCGGCGTCTATGCGGTGCGCGCGGGGCCGGTGCTGGCTGGCAATATTCGTCGTCACCTTGATGGCCGGCGGCTACGTCGCTGGTCACCCCAGGGACGGGCACTGGCGATCCTTGGCACCGCGGATGGCCGCGCCATCGGCATCCGCGGCACGCATGCCAGCGCATCCCGTGCCTGGTGGTGGGTGAAGAAATGGATCGACCGGCGCTGGATGGCGAAATACACCAATCTGAAAATGCCGCCACCACCGCCACCGGCGATGTTTGCCGGGTTGAAGGACCGCTCGGCACCGGATACAGATCCTGCTTTCGAGGCCATGCGATGCCTTGGCTGCGGGGCGAAAACCGGGCATGAGACGCTTGCCGCCGCCATGCGGGAGGCTGTCGATGTGGCGGTTGCGCTTGGCGCCGATCCCAGATTCATGCCACCTGACGGTCTGGCTGATGATTCGGCCATATTGCCGGTTCCCGAAGGCGGCGAGCTTGTGCAGTCGATCGACAGCCTGTCGGAGATTGTCAGCGATCCGTTCCTGCTGGGCCGCATCGCCGCCATTCATGCGATGAGTGATATTTACGCTGCCAATGCCGTTCCTGTCTGGGCCATGGCGAATTTCACCATGGGTATGGCGCGAATTGACCTTCAGCAACATCAACTGGCGCAGCTGATGGCCGGGGCGTTGCTGGCGCTTGGCGAGGCCGGCGTCCAACTTGTCGGCGGTCATACTGGCGAGGGTCATGACCTCAACCTCGGTTTTGCCGTGACCGGATGGCGCGAAGGACCACCAACACCGCCTGAGGCCGATCAGGAAACCGCCCTGATCCTGACCAAGCCACTTGGCACCGGCGTCATCATGGCAGCGCATATGCAGCTTGCGGCGCGCGGTGACTGGATCGCAGATGCAACCTCCAGCATGGCGCATGGCAATGGTAAAGCGGCACTAATCCTGGCCCACCACAACCCGCCCATGACCGATGTGACAGGCTTTGGCCTCGCTCGCCACAGCCTGAACCTGGCCGAACGTTGCGGGCGCGCCGGCGTCGAGATCGACCTTGCCGCCCTGCCCTGTCTCGATGGCGCGATGACGCTGCTGGAAAAGGGTCATCGCTCGACCCTTCACGGCCAGAACAAGGCGGCTGTCAGACTTGCCGGCGCGCCCTCGTCCAGTTCGGCCATGGATATATTATTCGACCCGCAGACAAGTGGCGGCCTGCTGGCGGCGCTTCCTGCCGCCGATGCCGCCGTGGCTATTGAGCAGCTTCATGATGACGGCGTGCCGGCCGCGATTATCGGGCGCTTTGATGATGCAACACCGGGCCTGCGGGTCAGGTCCTGACAGGAGCGCTGGCAATGTCACCCCCGATCACCCGCACGAAGACCTGGCTGGACAGACCCTATGACATGATCATCGATGTCCGGTCGGAGGGTGAGTTTGCCGAGGACCATATCCCCGGAGCGGTCAACATGCCAGTGCTGAACAACCGCGAGCGCGACGAGATCGGCACCATCTACAAGCAGGTTGGCGCGTTCGAGGCGAAGCGGCGCGGTGCGGCGCTGGTGGCGCGCAATATCGCGGCACATATCGAAACGCACCTTGGCGACGCCCCGCGTGATTTCAGCCCGCTTGTCTATTGCTGGCGCGGCGGCCAGCGGAGCGGTGCGATGGCGCGAATTCTCAGCGAGATCGGATGGAAGGTGACGCTGATCGATGGCGGTTACAAGACCTACCGCAAGGCGGTTCTTGACGGGCTCGACACCATTCCCCCGACCTTACGCGCGATCATGCTGCGCGGGCGGACAGGAACGGCGAAGACTCGCATTTTGCGGGCCGCCGCCGAGGCCGGCGCGCAGGTGATCGACCTTGAAGGTCTGGCAAGCCATCGCGGCTCGCTTCTGGGGCCTGAACCCGGCCACCCGCAACCCTCGCAACGCCAGTTCGAATCACGCCTGTTTGTGGCCATGCAGCCGCTTGACCCGGCGCGGCCGGTGTTCATCGAGGCGGAAAGCAACAAGATCGGCGAACTGCACATTCCGCGCGCCCTGTGGCACGGCATGCGCGCGGCGCCAGCGCTTCAGGTCATGGCCCCGTTGGCGGCGCGGGTGAAATTCCTGCTTGCTGATTACGAGCATATCGTCGTCGAGCCGGAGCGGCTGAAGCCCCTGCTAAGCTGGGTGGTGACACGAATCGGCCATGACCGGGTCGAGGGCTGGCGAACCTGCATTGACGCCGGCGACTGGACAGGGTTTGTGACGCGGGTTCTGGCGGACCATTATGATCCCGCCTATGACCGCTCGGCGGCGGCGCGCCAGCATGTCGATCTTGGTGAGCTTTCTGTTGACAGCCTTGATGATGAGGTCATCACCGGGCTGGCGAAGGACCTTGCAGCGCGTGAATGATCGGGGGCGGTCCCACAACACAAAAAACCCTGTTGCATCGGCGAATTAGTGATGTATAACGCTCCGCAGGCGTTTCCCCGGTAGCTCAGCGGTAGAGCAAGCGACTGTTAATCGCTTGG
>CENJ01041448.1_pt1 | contig 12241 bp, 14 predicted proteins | sample 356161 | NCBI WGS metagenome assembly CENJ01 (sample SAMEA2619531, study PRJEB7988) | marine metagenome | biome: marine biome (ENVO:00000447); feature: surface water layer (ENVO:00002042); material: "saline water (ENVO:00002010), including plankton (ENVO:xxxxxxxx)" | depth 5 m
TGTGGTATCTAACCCTGGCTGAATAATTAAATCATCCGGGAATTCTTCCCTAATCTGCTCAACTTCTGCTTTCACGGATTGAGCAATATCCAATTCATTGAAACCGACTCTTTTGGTGATTGAAAGAGAAATTGCATCGAATCCATTGATCCTTGAAAAACTGCTTGGGTCTTTAAATGTTCTTTTAATATCTGCAACGTCACCCATTTTAACGACTTTGTTTCCATCGGATTTGATTGGAAGGTTAAACACATCTTGTCTTGTCTCAAATATACTTGGAATTTCTACTGCAAATTTTCCTGAACCAGTATCTTGAAAGCCTGCTGGAATTAAAACGTTATTATTACGTACAGCACTATAGATTTCAGTGAGACTAACACCTAGGCTTTCTAATTTTGCTTGAGATACTTCAACTTCCAAAAGCTCTTCGGGAACACCACCAATTTCAACACCTAACACGCCAGGAACTTTTTCAAACCTGTCTTGTATCTCTTGGGCAACAGCATATCCAGATCTAAGATTTGAAAACCCATATATGCTATAGATCAATATTGGCCAATCATTGTCGGACCTCTCTCTGACAATTGGATCATTAGCTTCCGGAGGTAGTTGATTTCTTACTTCACCAATAGCCCTTTCAACATCTAGAATTGCTTGGTCCATGTCAAAATCAACGTCATACTGAATGGTTAAATTTGTAAAACTTTGTGTATTTACTGATCTAACTTGTTCTTGCCCCTCAAGACGTAAGAATCTATTTTCAAGAGGCTTTGCAACAATTCTCGACATATCTTCAGGGGAAGCACCCTCTAAAAATACGGAGACGTTTACAAATGGAAATTGAATATTAGGATTAGAGGCAATAGGCATTGCTGCTCTTCCAAACATACCCATAATAATTAAGAAAATCATCACAAGAATGGTGGTTCTAAACTTACTTACTGCTGTTTTGACAATACCCATTATCTATATTTTGAAATTACTTCGTCACCATCTTTGACAAATCCTTGCCCACCAATAATGACATTTGTTTCATCAGGTATGCCGGTTATCCATGCGCCTTGAACAGTATCAATTAGTATTTGTACATTTTTGATCTTCACCACATCATTTATAACTGTAGCAAGTGCTATATTGCCTTGGTCACCGAGTAAAAAAGCCGAGGTTGGTATGAAATGTGCCTTAACTGGCTCAGTATAAATCACCAGCTCGCCAGTCAACCCGTCTTTGATATTTAAATCTGTATTATCCAACTCAGCTTCAACTTTAAATGTTCTTGTGCCTGTGTCTGCAGCAGAACTAATGAATGAAACCTTGGTATTATATTTTTCACCTGAAATAAAATTGATCTCTGCATCTAATCCAGTTTTAATTTTTGCCACCATCATTTCAGATACATTTCCAACAATTTTCAGTGGTGTCAAAGAAATTATTGAAGCACAGCTTTGTCCATTCTGAAGAAGTTGGCCTTGTTTTGCTAAATTTTCCACAAATCCATCAAATGGGGCTTTAATTTCAGTTCTTTCTAACTCTATTTTTGCACTTTCATATTGGGTTTCTGCTGTAACTAAGGCTGATTCTGAGATTAACCCTTTTTTGTTCAATTCAACTGAAGAATCATAATCAATTTTACTTTTCTTAAAATTAGCTTCTCTTTGACCTGAGTCTAGTTTACAAATCACGTCATTCTTTTTGGCGTAATCACCATCAACAAAACCAATTTTGAGAACTTTTTCAGACGTTTGAGATCTGACATCTACTTTTGAAAAAGCTTGTGACTCAGCTTTTACAGTGACGGGCAGTTTATAGTCAACGGCTTTTGAACTGTTTACAAGTACAATTTCTTTTGTTGTTGGTGCTACATATTCTTCAGGCTCTGTTTGTGCAAAATAACCTGAAATCATCCATATCACAGTGAAAAGAAGTATTACACCTGAAGCTCTTAAATTTTTCTTGTTCATTTAAATTTTATATTTTTCTCTCAAACTGGTTAAAGTATCGCTATTACTTTTGTCTGGTGACCCTACAGTCTCCTTATAAGGATCAAAAAAGTCAAATTCTTCTTTATGTCCTTTGGATGAATCTTCAACATTAAAATTCCATTTTTTCTTTATGAAATCCAAAAATTTAATGTCCCAAGATGTAAAAGCTCTACCGTCTTCTTTCCAGTAAAGTATGAACTCTGGTAAGTATTTTTCTACAAATCCAATTTCAATGCCTGTCATCTTAATGATATCCATGCAATCATCAGATGGTTTCCAAGAATTATCAATTACAACTGGAGATTTTTTAGTATCTACTTCAGCGTTATGTTGCGCCCATTTTAATCTAGCATGTTCAATAAATTTTGAATTATATGAAATTAAAACATCTGGTCTTTCAGTCCAATAAATTACAAATTCTGGAATAAGTTCTTTTATAAACGATTCTTCCATACCTGACCGTACTAATATCTCACACACCTCATCTGAAGGACTCCAATCTGAAACTATATTTGATCTTTTTATTTTCTTAGGAGTTTGAAGTTTTGTTTTTGGTTTACCTTTTCTGAGTGACACTATCTTTTTTTCTGTATCCAGTTCAATTAGACCCTTTACATTAAGATCAATTAAAAAACCCATTAACTCGTTCTCATCCCAAAAATTTAATTCTTTCAGCAGAGATTCAATTTTGCATTTTTGTAAATCTGTATTTGTTATGTATTCCAACAATACTGCATTGTTGAGACCTAATGTTTCTGCGACCTCTCGTTTAAATTTTAATTCCATGAATTTTACCTTCTTGCTTTGACTGCTTGCGCTAAGTCATGAAGCAATTTTTTGGTTTCTTCCCAATTTACACATGCATCAGTAATACTTTTGCCATACTCCATATCTTCAGAAATTTTTTGGCTACCTTCTTTTAAGTGACTTTCAATCATTACACCTATGATATCTTTATTACCGCTGGCAATTTGCTGGCATATTGAAGCAGAAACTTTCTTTTGATTTTCATGGTTTTTCTGACTATTTCCATGACTAAAATCGACCATAATATTAGCGTTTACCTCATTTTTTTCTAAGGCCGTTCGACAATTTTTAATATCCTCTGGATGGTAATTTGGTTCTAACCCTCCACGTAAAATAATATGTGTATCATCATTACCTGATGTTTTAAAAATCGCTACTTTCCCTTTTTTGGTTGTTCCAAGAAAGACATGCTGATACTGTGCAGATTTGATTGCATCGATTGCAATTTGGATGTCTCCTTTTGTTGAATTTTTGATGCCCATGGGGCATGAAAGCCCTGATGTCAATTCTCTATGAACCTGACTTTCCGCAGTTCTCGCACCAATTGCTCCCCAGCAAACAAGGTCTGAGACATATTGAGGTGAAATTAAATCTAAAAATTCTGTTCCAGTTGGCATGCCTAAATCAGCAATATCTTTTAATAATTTTCGTGAAATTCTCAGACCCTCATTAATTTTGAAAGAATTGTCTAACCTTGGATCATTTATTAGGCCTTTCCAGCCAATTGTAGTTCTCGGTTTTTCGAAATAAACTCTCATAACTACCATAAGTTCATTTTCAACAGAAGAGGAGAAATCCTTCAATAGCCTTGCGTACTCTAAAGCAGCTTTTGGATCATGTATTGAGCAGGGGCCAACGACCACTATTATCCTATCATCCTGCCTATGTAATACTTGGCTAATACTTCTTCTTGCCCCAAAAATTAATTTTGAAGATTCCTTATCTAATGGAATTTCATTAGTTATTTCTTCAGGAGTAGAAAGTTCCTCTCTAGAGAGGATTCTACTGTTATCAGTTATATACATCATATAATTAAAATAGAGCAGTAAATTTTACATCATCAAGGCTCAAGTTTCTCTTTAAAAATCAAACATATGGTAAGAAATATTTTTTTTATTAATAAACACAATATTTAGTATTTATTTTCTTTTTTATATACAATATCTAGTGTATGGAATCCATTCAGGAAATAGCATTACCAAAAGTTAAGGGTAATACTGTAGATCAGTTGCCTGAAAACCTCTATGTGCCTCCAAAAGCACTGCTTCTGCTATTAGATGTTTTTTCAGGGCCAATGGATTTTTTGTTGTATCTTATACAACGTAAAAATTTAGACATTTTAGAAGTCAATTTAATTGAAATTACCAATCAATATATTACGTATATTGAGATGATGGAAGATTTTGAGTACGAGTTAGCTGGTGACTATTTGGCTATGGCAGCATATTTAGCTGAAATAAAATCAAGAATCTTGTTACCTAGAGAAGAAGAGAACGAAGAGGAAGACGGAGATCCTAAAGCAGAATTACTTAGAAGATTACAAGAGTATAAAAGATTTAAAGAGGTATCTTTTAAGCTGGATGAGATGCCAAGAATTGACAGAGATATATTTCCAGCAGCAGGAAAGTTGCCAGAATTTGAGTTGCCTAAACCAAAGAATAATTACGATAAAAATGATTTAACATTTGCAATGAGATCAATGCTTGATGAAATGGTTAGACTATCAAGTCATAAAGTCAAACTCGGAAATATAACTTTAGAATCAAAAATGAAACTTTTATTAGATAGTTTGAAAGAAAGAGATTTTATATCACTGCCAGAGTTAATTCTTAACGGCGAATCTAAGTTAGCAGTTTCAGTAATTTTATCCGCCGCTTTGGAATTAAATAGAAAAGGATATATTGAAATTGTTCAAGCAGAGCAATTTGGAGAGATTTATTTTAAAGGTTCAGAAGAGGTAGTTCATTAATGGATATTAAAAAAAGGACAGAAGCACTTTTACTCGCAGCAAATAGAGCTTTGTCTGTGAAAGACATTGTTGAGTTATTGGAAATTCAATCTGCAAAAGAGGAATCTGAAGTCCTCAGTGCGGTAGTATCTCTCAAGGAAGCCTATGAAAATAAGCCTTATGATTTAGTTGAAGTTTCAAGCGGTTATAGAATTCAATTAAACCAAGATTATTCAAAAGATATTGCTAAACTATGGGAAGTTAAACCATTAAGACTTTCAAGAGCTACATTAGAGACACTTTCAATAATCACATACATGCAGCCAGTTACCAGAGGAGACATTGAGGATATTAGGGGAGTGAATGTTGCAACTAATGTAATTAAAGTTTTGATGGACCAAGGCTGGATAAAAATAAAAGGTTACAGAGATGTGCCTGGAAGACCAGCTCTTTTTATAACGACGCAAAAATTCTTGGATGATTTTTCTATGAAAACATTAGATGATCTTCCGGTTTTACCTGATTTACCAGAAATAGAAAATATTTCGCCGGAACTAAGCCTTCAGGAAGATGCAATTGAGCAAGAAGCTCCAAAACAATAAACAAAAGCTTGAAAAATACTTGGCAAGTATAGGGTTTGCGTCTCGACGCAACGTAAATGAATTTCTCAAGACAAAAAAAGTCACACTAAATTCTAAAAAAGTAAAAATAGATACATATGTTGAAAATGACGACATTTTAAACATTGATGGTGAGGATCTAGTCGTTGAGCTGAATCCAGAAACTGAAGTTCTTATATATCACAAACCCACTGGTCAGGTTTGCTCAAATATGCCTACAGACAAGAATGATAGTGTTTTTCAAGGATTGCCAGCAAGAAAAAAGGGGAAGTGGATTATGGTAGGTCGGCTTGATGTGAATACATCTGGTCTTTTAATTTTTTCTAATGATGGAAATCTAGTGAATTTCTTAGCTCACCCAAGCAGCAATATTGATAGAGAATATTTGTGTAGGGTTTATGGTGATGTGTCAGACAAAAAAATTGAAAACTTACTTAAAGGAGTAAAAATAAATAATGAGTTGGCTCAATTCTCTGATGTTGTAGCAGTCAAGAAAACTTCAAAGTCAAAAAACCATTGGTTCTATGTCTGTTTATTTAGTGGAAAGAATAGGGAAGTCAGAAAGCTATGGAAAACACAAAAATTAGATGTTAACAGGCTAATAAGGCTTAGGTTTGGACCAATTTTATTACCTGATAATTTAAAACCTGGTGGGTGGAAAAAGTTTTCTAAAAAAGAAGTTTTAAAATTAAAAAATATCTTAGAAATTAATTGAGTTCAATGATTCCTACGACAGGAAAATGGTCTGAAACCCCTATTACATTTTTTGCATCATACCGAATAGGTGTTGCATCTTCTCTTGTTTGAAGCGGATGATTCACAATACTGACACCATCGGCGACAAAATTAGTATTTCTGTTTTTTCTTACCATAATCACATCTAGAAAACTCCATGATTTACCTGTAAACCAATAGCTTGTTCCATTGCAGTCTGAACATTGATCTCTATGAGAAACATACCAAGTCTTATTGGCATTTTTAAAAGTCTGCTCTTTATCATCTTCAGTCTGTGTGACATTAAAATCACCTAAAGCTAACACAGGTCCTTTTGTAACGGAGGCAAGCTTTTCTAACGTTGAAAAGGCAGCTTTTCTCATAAATACTGGGTTATAAGGTGCGGGGAAATGCACGTTGAAAACTGTTATTTTCTTGTTATTGATGGAAAAAACACTTTCGTGGATTTCTCTTGTATCACCAATTTGTTGTTTTGTAGCACCACTAAATTCAATTTTATGTAATTTTGATTCAATAATTTTATATTTGGATATAAAAGCTGTATCAATCCCTCTGTTATCACTACCTTCCAGAAGAACGTAATGCTTATAGCCTGCTCCTTCAAGTTTTTTAAATAATTGTTTTAGAATTCTATTATTTTCAACTTCTTGTAAACCAATTATGTCTGGACCGTTATTTCCATAGGATAAAATAACGGTTGCTATGGAATTTAATTTGTGTTCAATTACTTCATCTGTCCAATCAATATATAAGCAATCATCTCTCCATCTTTTAGTAGAAATTTTTTCACAATTTCTTATATGTGCTGGAGTTTGTTTTTTTGAAAATTCAAGATAAGTTTCATCAGTTTTATAAGCATCATTTCTGTTATCAAAAAGATTCTCAACATTAAAAGTCATTACAGAAATAGTTTCACCGTATAAAGACAATGAAAATATTAAAGCCGTAAGAATTTTTAGTAAATTATGCATTTTCAACCCTCCATTCAGTTATTGTATTCACCCTAATATCTCTCCAAGCATTTTTATCAAGAGACCAAACCATAATTGTTTCGCTTTCTGAAGAGATATTCATAATTTTAACACCGTCAGGCATAAGATCTTCGTTGAGTGTAGAGGGCATGACCCTAATATCTCCAGAATCAATTTTTTTAAAACTGATTACAACGATACCATTCTTTAATGCATTAATTAGTTCTTTCATGATAGTTATACATAATACCTGTTTCCTGACATTCTTCTGACAGTAACCATAAATAATCTATAGCAATTTCGCTAGGTGTTCTTAAGGTGTTTGGATCTTCAGCTGGAAATGCTTGTGCCCTCATTTGTGTTCTTATTGGTCCTGGATTGTAAGAATTAACTCGCATATCTTTTTCATATTCGTCTGCAAGGCTCTGCATCAGGCCTTCAACTGCAAATTTAGAAATAGAGTAACTTGTCCAGAAAGCTCTCGCTTTTCTGCCAACTCCAGATGATGTGAAGATAACTGATGGATTTTTTGCCTTCAGCAATAGTGGTAAAGATAGCTGAGTCAGTAAAAAGTTACTTTCAAAATTTACCTGCATCACTGTCTTTAGTTGTTGTAATGAGGTATTAATTATTGGCGACAAATAACCTAGAACTCCTGCTATATGCACTAGACCATCTAATTTTTCATAATTGTCATATAAGCTGTCAGCTAGCTTTTTGTAATCTTTTTCGCTGGCTTTCAAAAAATCAAATTCAACTATTAAGGGTTCATTTCTACCCTCGTCACAAATTTCATCTTGCAGTGAATAAAGTTTTTTTATGTCTTTTGATAGCAATATAAGATTTGCATCATTTTTTGCAGCAATTTTTGCTACTGCTCTGCCAATACCAGATCCAGCCCCTGTAATAAGGATATTTTTACTAGAAAGTGAGTCTTCAGAAATATTTGCATAAGGAACATGTTTCATAATATTTTTTTTATATCAATTGGCGAATCAATAATATAGTCAGCACCCCAGCTTAACGGGTCAGACTGATAATAACCATAAGTGCAGGCAATCGATTTAACATTTGCATTTTTTGCAGTCAGAATATCTCTTTTATGGTCTCCAACATAAAAAGATTTTTCAATACTTGCATCCAGTGAATCTAATGCCCTGAGAATTCCTTCAGGATCAGGTTTTGTTTGTTGAACATCCTCTGGACAAATAATCGCACTAGTTTGATTGTGCCAGTTAAGTTTTTCGGTAATTGGCAAGGTATACTTCGCTGATTTATTCGTAACAATTCCCCAAGGAATATTCTTCTCAGTTAAAAAATTTAATAATTCTTCGACACCCTCGTACACATGGATATCTGATGTCATTATTTGAGTATATCTTTTCAAAAATTTAAGTTTTAACTCATCAATTTTTTCGTCACTGGCATCAGGAAAAGCATTTTTTAAAACTAGAGACGCCCCTCTGGAGGAAAATTCTCTCACGATTTCAAAATTAACAGGATCTTGAGATTCCCTTTCCTTTAATTCATTAACGATTTTTAAAAATGAAAGACCTGAATTGATCAATGTGCCATCAAGATCGAACAATACAGCGCTATTTTTTGGTTGCATGAATAATATAATTAACTGAAGGGTCGTCGGTAAGTCGAACAATATCTAAGAATGGCAGATATGACATCCCTTTAACCTCCTCAAAAACTAAACTTGCTTGATCAATATAATCTTTCATTTCCGAAGGTTTAATAAGTTTTTCAAATTCGTGCGTACCTTGTGGAAGAATATTAAGGATATATTCAGCACCTAAAATTGCAAAAATAAAAGATTTCAAATTTCTGTTGATAGTTGAAAAAAATAAATGCCCACCTGGCTTACAAAGTTGCGCACATTCTTTAATGACCTGTGATGGATCTGGAACATGTTCTAACATCTCTAAACAAGTAATTAGGTCAAATGTTTTTTTCTCCTTCATCATATCAGTAGTACTGATCTTCCTGTAATTTATATCAAGCTTGGATTTTTTTTGTCTTATCTTAGCTACATTTAGAGGTCCATCAGCTAAATCGATAGCTGTGACCTTGGCTCCTTTTTGTGATAATAGTTCAGCAAGAATACCGCCACCACAACCAATATCTAGAATTTCCAGGTTTTTGATGTCAACTTTATCTTCAATGTAGCTAGTTCGTAAGGGATTGATCAAATGCAGTGGTTTAAACTTTCCATTCGGATCCCACCACTGGTCAGCTAGTTTTGTGAATTTTTCTAATTCTAATTGATCAAAATTTTCCATAAGTTAAAGTATATCTTTAGATATTAAATATTTTATGATTTTAGGGGCCGTCAAACCAAAAAACCAAAAAGATCTTAGATCGAGTTTACATCCAAACACGATAAAGCCAATTTTAGATATGGGTATAGATATCATATTTGAAAGTGGGCTTGGAAAAGGCATGGATGTCAATGACGAAGTTTTCTTAAGCCTGGGTGCAAAATCAGCTAGTAGAGAAGCATGCTTATCACAATCTAATGTACTTATGTCAACGTCCCCAATTGCAGTCAACGAGATTTCTGCAATGAAAGATCATGCCTTATTTCTAGGTTTAATGGAACCGTTTTCAAATAAGGAGCAATTTTCCGCATTTCAACTAAATAATGTTTCAGCGGTAAGTATGGAATTCATTCCTAGAATTACGAGAGCTCAAAAAATGGATGTTTTGAGTAGCCAGTCGAATTTAGCTGGATATGTAGCAGTTATTGAATCAGCCAAAGAGTTAAAATCGGCTTTACCAATGATGATGACCGCAGCTGGGACATTGAAACCTGCTACGGTTTTTGTAATAGGAGTTGGTGTCGCAGGTTTACAAGCTATTGCTACTGCTAAGAGATTAGGCGCAAAAGTAGAGGCATTTGATACTAGGCCTGTTGTTGAGGAGCAAGTCAAATCACTAGGAGCCAAATTTGTGAAAATTGAATTAGGAGATACAGGGCAAACTGATCAAGGTTATGCAAATGAACTTACAAAAGAACAAATCCAGTTGCAAAAAGATCTGCAAAGTGAAGTTTGTGCAAGATCAGATATTGTAATCACAACTGCTCAACTTTTTGGAAGGCCAGCACCAAAACTGATTGATGATAAGACGATAAAAAAAATGAAGCCAGGTAGTGTAATTTTTGATATGGCAGTTGAGAGTGGAGGCAACGTGGAAGGATCTATTCTTGACGATGTAAATGTAATAAATGGTGTAAAAGTCATGGGCTTTTCAAATCTACCTTCGCTAGTTTCTGATCACGCCTCATTTGCATTGAGCAATAATTTTGCAAATTTCATATCCGATTTTTATTGCACCGAAAAAAAGTGCATTGAGTTAAATAAGGAAGATGAAATAATTAAATCTGCCTTGTTGGTTCATGATGGCGAAATACTAAATGGAGCATTCAAATAATGGAAATTATACTTTTGCTATTTTTTATTTTGATTTTAGCTATTTTCCTTGGTTTGGAGTTGATTTCCAAAATACCAAGTACACTACATACCCCTTTAATGTCTGGAGCAAACGCAATTAGTGGAATCACGTTAGTTGGTGCACTAAGCCTTGATACCGGAAGTAATTTACAGATGATCCTAGCCTTTTCGGCTATTACCTTTGCATCAATAAATGTTTTTGGTGGTTATCTAGTCACAAACAGAATGTTGAGAATGTTTAAAAAGAAATGATGGTATTTGATTTAAATACAATGCAACAAATTGGATATATATTTTCAGCCATTCTATTCATTTATGGTTTAAAGATGCTTTCAAATGAGAGTAGTGCTGCAAGGGGTAATGTTGTCTCTTCAATGGGGATGTTATTAGCAGTGCTTGTCACAGTCATTGAAATTGTAAATCCAGTACTTGTGCTTTCAGCAATGCTGCTTGGAGCTTTAATTGGTTCTGCATTTGCTCTCAAAGTAAAAATGACTTCAATTCCAGAAATGGTTGCATTATTTAACGGGTTTGGGGGCTTATCTTCCTTCTTTTTAGCTTGGTCGGAGTTCAATAATCTCACTGGAATATCTTTAATAATGATTTTATCTTTTCTGACTGTAATTATTGGAGGGATAACATTTAGTGGAAGTGTGATAGCATTTTTTAAGCTCGCGGAAATCTTAAAAGGCGATAATAATCTTCTTAATAAAGCTTCAAGATGGTTTTTGATATTCAGCCTTTTGTTTGTAATTATTGCTGTTGGTCAAGTTATAGCTGGGGGTTTGGGCTACGAACTCATAGATTTAGCCTTGATTCAAAAAATATTCATAGCCCTTCTCATTATATCCTTGTTAGCTGGATTAGCCTTTGTTCTACCAATTGGAGGAGGAGATATGCCAGTTGTTATATCTTTGCTCAACTCATTTTCTGGTATAGCAGCAGCTTCTGCTGGCGTATTACTAACTAATACTGCTTTGATAGTCGCGGGCTGTTTAGTTGGTGCTTCAGGATTAGTTCTAACTCTGATAATGGCTAAATCAATGAATAGGACCTTATACAATGTCTTTTTTGTAGGGTATGAAAGTTCAGGCTCAAGTGCTGCAGAAATAGATGGAGAAATTAAACCAATATCTGCTGAAGATGCATACCTCGTAGTTGAGGCGGCAAGGTCAGTTCTCATAGTTCCTGGTTACGGCATGGCTGTTGCTCAAGCTCAACATGTCGTAAAAGAATTAGGTGATCTATTAGAAGAAAATGGCTGTGAAGTTTCGTATGGTATTCATCCAGTTGCTGGCAGAATGCCAGGCCACATGAATGTGCTTTTAGCTGAGGCTAATGTCTCGTATGACAATCTTCTTGAACCAAAAGACATTAATCCGACAATGGAAACTGTTGATATTGCTATTGTTATAGGAGCAAATGATGTAGTTAACCCATCGGCAACTGAGGAGCCTGGTAGTCCAATCTATGGTATGCCGATTCTGGAAGTTCATAGAGCTAAAACAGCAATGGTTTTAAAGAGATCAATGGCTTCAGGTTTTGCTGGTGTTCAAAATCCACTATTTTTTAAAGAGAATTCTAGAATGCTTTTTGGTGACGCAAAAGAAAGTATTTCTAAATTAGTCGCAGAATTTAAAGATTAGTTGAGATCCCTATGATAAAATAGTTTCGTGCAAGAGTTTGCTAAAGAAGTCCTTTCTGTTGACATTAAAGA
>CENJ01044174.1_pt1 | contig 12227 bp, 8 predicted proteins | sample 356161 | NCBI WGS metagenome assembly CENJ01 (sample SAMEA2619531, study PRJEB7988) | marine metagenome | biome: marine biome (ENVO:00000447); feature: surface water layer (ENVO:00002042); material: "saline water (ENVO:00002010), including plankton (ENVO:xxxxxxxx)" | depth 5 m
GCTGTCTCTCTATCTTATGGTGCACTTTTTGTAATACCAGCTGCGTGGTTATTTGAGGGAGCGCCACCTCAGGTATCAAGTAAAACATTTTTTTATTTAGTTATTTTAGGTATCTTTCCAACAGCAGCAGCAACTTTTTTAAGAATAATTATAATTCGAACTGCCGGCCCTATATTCATGACACTTACAAACTTTCAGGTACCACTTTGGTCTGTTTTTTTTAGTATTCTAATACTTAACGAACCGTTTGAAATTTCAATGCTTATTGCGCTAGTAGTGATTTTGAGCGGTCTTGCTATTAACCAATACTCAGAAATAAAGAAGATTATAAAAACAAGGATTGCCTAGACAATTTATAGTTCCTTAATAGCGTTTCTGATGGAGGATATTGTGGCATCAATCATTGAGATATCTTCAGCTTCAACCATAATTCTTATAAGTCTTTCCGTTCCAGATTTTCTGACTATCAAACGTCCAAGCCCTGAAATCTTTTTTTCTGATTCTGAAATCATTTTCTTAACTGATGTGTTGTCCAGAGGGTTCTTTTCGCTCGCATAAATTATATTTTCTGTTTTCTGGGGCGCGAGTTCAAATGGACGCCCAACCGCACTAGCCGGCTCGCCTCTACGAACCATTTCTGCCAAAAATTGCAAGCCTGCCATTAACCCATCACCAGTTGTAGAATAGTCCGTCATCACGACATGGCCTGATTTCTCTCCCCCCAAATTAAAACCATTTAATCTCATTTGCTCTACGACGTATCGATCTCCAACCGCAGTTCTGACTAGTTTTATTCCCTCTCGATTCAGAAACGTCTCTAGATGCATATTTGACATAACCGTTGCTACTAGTGTTTTTTCTACTAAGATATTCTCCTTTTGCCACCGTGATCCAATCATTCCAAGGAAGTGATCCCCATCAATGGGACAACCTTGCTCATCAATTACTAATACTCGATCTGCATCTCCATCCAAACAAATTGCCACATCAGCTCCATGTGCTACCACCGTTTCCGCTGCAATTCTTGGACTGGTAGAACCACACTCTAGATTAATGTTCCTTCCGTCAGGTGAAACGCCAACAGGTACGACTTCAGCTCCAAGCTCCCACAAGACTTCTGGTGCCGCTCGATAACCGGCTCCATTAGCGCAATCTATCACAACTTTGAGGCCATCTAACCTCATCTGATTTGGAAAACTAGATTTTACTCTTTCTATATAGCGGTATCTACCATCATCAATTCGCTTCGCTCTGCCAATATTTTCTGGGGATACGCAATCTACTCCTTTAGAAACTAAAGCTTCTATCTCAACTTCCACACTGTCTGATAACTTATAACCATCAGGACCAAAAAACTTTATACCGTTATCTTTATGTTCATTATGACTAGCTGATATCATAATACCTAAATCAGCTCTCATAGAATTTGTTAAAAGCCCCACTGCAGGTGTTGGGACTGGTCCGAGTAGTAACACATTCATGCCTGCTGAGGTCAGCCCGGCTGTCAATGCATTTTCAAACATATAGCCCGATAAACGTGTATCTTTCCCTATAACAACACGGTGTGATTTTTTACTAGCTTGCCGAAAGTAAGACCCTGCTGCTGCACCAAGCTTCAGACAAAAATCTGACGTCATCGGATAAGAGTTCGCTCTACCACGGATTCCATCTGTACCAAAAAATCTACGAGACATCGGGATCTCCTACTTTATTTAAGTGTACACTATGCCATAGTTTCATAGCCTGAACAGTTTCTTTTACATCATGTACCCTGAAAATTTGTATGCCCTGCGAACGAGCGTACAATGCAATAGAAACAGATCCTGACATCCTGTCTTCATTTTCTTTAAGCCCCGCAAGCGTTTTTAAAAATTTTTTTCTCGACACACCAATAAGTATTGGCACTCCTAATCCGTGGAAAAGACTTATCTTTCGCAATAAACTAAGGTTGTGCGTTAGAGATTTTCCAAATCCAATACCTGGGTCAACTATTATAGCTGTTCTTTGCATACCAGAGTTTACCAGATTTTCTATTTGCTGACTTAGAAAATCATAGATGTCCAGACATACATCCTTATATTTTGGCTCATTTTGCATTGTTTCAGGAATGCCTTGTGAATGCATAATGCATACTGGCACGTTGTACTTGATGCAAAAGTCACCCATTTTACTATCAAATTTTAATCCAGAGATATCGTTTATCATAGCGGCGCCTGAGGAAATTGCCATTTTTGCAACTTCAGACTTTCTAGTATCTGCAGAAATTGGTACTGAAATTTTGTTTGATAATTTTTCGATAACAGGTATTACCCTAGATATTTCCTCTGAGGTTTCCACTTCTTGCGCACCAGGTCGAGTACTTTCCCCACCGATATCAATTATATCTGCCCCAGCAGAAACCATCGATATGCAGTGCTCTTCAGCAGTCTCTAAAGTTGAATACCTTCCGCCATCAGAAAAGCTATCAGGAGTTATATTTAATATACCCATGACTCTTGGGATATCAAAAGAAAGACCACAAATTTTAGGTCTTTTGTCAGTAATATTGTGAAATATATCTCTAGGAATATTTTTAGCCAAAACGATTTCTGGCTCAGAATTTCGCGTAAGCTTTTCAACATGGGTAAACCAAAAAGGAGTACCTTGCAAAACGCTTGCATTACTTGGGATGGTAGGGTCAGAGTTTATTATCGGGCGGAAATATTCACTCATTATTCTTTAAATGGCTATCTTGGTAGTTTAAAAATATCTTCTTCCAATGGAAGTATAGCGACAATGTTATCATCATTATGCGCCTCAGGTACCATACCGATAACACTTAACCTCTCTCCATTAAGTTCGTTCATAAGCCAATACGCTAATTTGTAAGTATTGTCAGCATCCACATCGGGAGGTTTGTTAGCATCCAAAACTATTTTTGATGGAGCCCAAACTGAAATCTGGCCTTGCTTTATTGCATAATCTAATTCTGTTTTAGTTGAAACTACCACACATTTCGAATTTTTGCCTGCTAATATCCACGCACTCTGCTCTATAGATAGTAAATCCAGCCTTCGCTGTATTGAAGATTTTTCATTCTTTGCCCCTACTGGGTTGTCAGGAATATCAACACATAAAATGACTGGTTGTTGCGAAGCGCAAAGTTGATCAATCCATGAATCTAAATAAATAGAAGCAACAGCTGCATTGCTTAGATATACTACGTGAGGTCTAGGTAAAAGTTCATCGCTGCCTAGAGACGATAAAATAGCAGAATTGTGGTCTTTCTCAGAACGAACAATTTCTACTCCTAGAGCCCCTGGGCCTCTATCAAGTTTTTCAATTCTAACAAATGCCCTATGAACTTGAGGTTCGATTAGTATTCTCTCTGCTATACGTTCTGCTAAAGTTTCAAGCAAATTTACTCGCTCGGAGTAAACTTCATCCGAAATAGCTTCCGTAACCTTATCATAAGATAATATCTTATCCACATCGTCATCTATTACTTTATGGACTGGCTTTACCTCGACGACAACATTGAAACAAATTCTCTGTGTTATGCCACGTTCTGACTGGAATGCCCCAATCTCTACTTCAAGTATGTAATCGCGCAGTGAAATTCTATCTAGTTCTATGTCAGAAAGGTTAGTTCTAGACCTTTCAACGGGATGACTGAAAGCCAGCTTGATTTCGTTCGTCATTCATTAATCCTTTAAGCTATTGGAGCTTTACACAAATGTAACCCATAGACCATGAATAGTTTATTAGAATGGCAAAGTTTTATTTAATTTTTACTTTATTAAATTAATTAGTTGGCAATTTATCAGAATAAAATTTATGGTCGCCAATTATTCCTGTTCTTGCTAACTTTTTTGCCCAACTTGGATTTACAGATTTTGCATGATAATAAAGTGCACCATTCGTAAGATTAATATTTACGTCCCATAACACCATGCTGGCTATCTTACCCGCTCTTGAATAACTAGATTTATCATTAATACTCTCTAGCAAACCATCACACATGTAAGTAAACTGGCACCTGTAACGGCTTTTATTTGAACCTTGGTTGACTACTCCACAAAGAGTATCTGGAAATCTACTACTGCTAGCTCTATTAACAATTACCTCCGCAACCGCAAATTGACCCATTACCGATTCACCTCTTGCTTCAAAGTAAAGTGCATCTGTTAAACACTTCCATTCTTTCCCACCTTGAAAGCTTGGCAATCCATCAATATAATTTTGATCTACAATCTTCTCAACACGCCTCATAGAAGGATCCACTAACATATCCATTACGAATACAGGCAGACTTTCATGATGCTTTTTTTGAATTTCAATAAGCCTATTAAGATTATTTCCGTTTGCCACGGAAAAACACGAAATTGAAAGTAAAGTTACTGCTATTGGCGTTATTTTTTTGTAATATTTAAATACCATCAAAAACAACCAACTTTAACTATTTAGCAATCGCAACGGCTCTAACTGATTACCGTCGAAATGGCAACTTGAGCAGCTGCAAGTTTTGCTACCGGCACGCGGTATGGAGAACAAGAAACATAGTGGAAGCCTAACTGATGACAGAAAGCTATTGATTCGGGGTTACCGCCGTGCTCACCACAGATTGAAAGTGTAATATCAGATTTTATTGACCTTGCTCTATCTGCACCCAACTTTACAAGTTCGCCAACACCTTCCGCATCTAAAATATGAAAAGGATCCTCTTGGAAAACACCCTGCTGCACATATTGGGACATGAACCGTCCTGCATCATCCCTCGACAAGCCATAAGCCATTTGAGTTAAATCGTTTGTTCCAAAGCTCAAGAATTCAGAATTCATGGCAATATCGCTTGCTCTTAGGGCTGCACGTGGTGTTTCTACCATAACACCCAATTTATAATTAACTTCTTTGGATGTTTCTAAACTTACTTGAGACGCAACAGACGCCACCTTTTTTTTAACGAGCTCTACTTCACGTTTAGCACTCACCAAAGGTATCATTATTTCTGGTATCACTGAAATACCTTCGTTAAACACATGAACTATCGCTTCAAAAATTGCTCTCGCTTGCATTTCATAGATTTCTGGCACAGTTACGCCCAACCGTACTCCACGCATACCTAACATTGGATTGTATTCACCCATCGCCTCAACTCTTCGAACCACGTCTGACAGAGGTAAACCCAAAGCCTCAGCCAAGTCATGCATACCATCTCTATCGGAAGGAAGAAATTCGTGAAGCGGTGGATCAAAAAGCCTTATGCATACAGGTAAATCCTTCATGATTTCAAATAATTCAATAAAATCTTTACGTTGCATTGGTAATAATCTTTCCAAAACCAAACGTCGATCCTCGGCAGATTTAGAAAATATCATTTCACGCATCACAGTAAGTCGGTCGCTTTCAAAAAACATATGTTCTGTTCTACAAAGGCCAATTCCCTGGGCATTAAACTTCTTAGCGGTTAAAGCATCCTGAGGCGTATCAGCGTTAGCACGGACCTTCATTTCTGAAACTTCATCCGTCCACTCTAAAAGGGTCTGAAATGCGTCATCTAATGCAGCCTCCACCATTTTAGGCGAACCAAACAAGATATCACCTCTGGTTCCATCAATAGTGATTTCATCGCCTTCTGTTAATTGACGGCCATCCTTACAAATTAAAGTTTTTCTCCTTGTCTGAAATCGAATATCCTTTACTCCGACTACGCAAGGCAAGCCTATACCTCTCCCAATTACCGCAGCGTGACTAGTTATACCGCCTCTTTCGGTTAAAACACCAACAGCTGCATGCATTCCCCTCACATCCTCAGGAGAGGTTTCTCTACGCACCAAAATACAATCGATCCCCCTCGATGCATGCGACTGAGCAGCTTCTGCCGAAAAAACAATTCTACCAGTTGCAGCACCTGGACTTGCTGCAACTCCACTCCCCAATATTTGCCGATGCGCTTCAGGATCAATTTGCCTGTGAAGTAGTTCGCTTATTGCTCTTGGCTCAACCCTCATTAAAGCTTCAGAGCGCGAAATAATTCCATCTTCGGCAAGTCTTACAGCCACTCTAACAGCTGCCTGAGACCGCCTAGGAGTTCTAATACCGTCTAAAATGTGTAAAACTCCGTTTTGAATGCTAAACTCAATTTGCATTTCTTCTCGTAATTTAACGCGCATAAGAGAAGCGAATTCAACTAATTGTCCAAAAATTTCTTCATTGTTATCTTCTAACGACCAGCCTCTTTTATCCTTTGTTAAATAAAGAGCACCTTCGCTAGATTTTTCTGGCCGAATTTGCGATTGTTCCTTATAGCGTCCTTTAATTTTGGGCTTTCCATCATTTTCATCAATAAGCTGCAAGATCCCTGTACCGCATTCGCCCTCTCCCAGACCAAATGCCATAACTTGGATAACTAAACCCAAACCGGCATCTATTGGTGCCCCTTTTGCCTGTCTTAGCAATCTTGCAGTGGTACTCTCCCAGGTGCGTGCCATAGACCTGAGAATTTCAGAAAGTTGTACCATTATATCCTGAGGGAAGCACTGCTCCGTTTCATTTTCATAAATCTCTAATACTTTTGCCAAAGCTTCACTATTTTCGTTGTCAACTTGATTAAAAATATCTGGGTCCAATCTAGCGACGTGAAGCGAATAGGCTTGTATGAAGTTAATATATATTGATGATGCCAAATCTGGCCCCACCTTTTGCTTAAGTTCCTCATAACGTAGATTATTCATACCAATATTCATAATGGCACTGGGGCCACCCCAATCAGAACTTTCTGATGACGGACGCACACATAGCAAATCATCTGTACCAAAATTAGTTAAGATATCTTTAATATTCTCATAATGACCGGCAGCAATTGAATGAACACCAGAAAATGAAATTGCTACTGTCTTAGGTACCGGAAGCTCCAATCTTAGTAGTCGCTGAAGACACTTTGCTCTACCTCCATGGGTTGCGGTCGCGATCTTCGCTGATGGTGTAATTAGCTCAAAATCTAACTCAATCCGTTCCATTTCCTGCATTTCTGACCCGTTTAAAGTTAAATCAAGTAATCATCATTATGCACATATTGCACTAATAATCTTCAATTAAAAATATTATTCTACTAACTTGATTGGCCTTCAATTTTACTTAAATCAGCTACCAAACTAAAAGTAGTTCGAATTTGGCCCAGTAAATTTAATCTGTTACGCTTAACAATATCATTATCAGAGTTCACCTGAACAAACTCAAAAAAATTGTCTATCGGACTCCTAAGCTTTGATATTGCTAAAATAGCCTTTGGAAAATCTTCATCAGAAACCGCCTGCTTAACAATAGAATGCTGTTTATTTAGAGCCTTAAATAATTCCTTTTCCGGATCAACTTCCATATATTTTCCATCAGCGCCATAGGAATATTCCACACCATCTTTTTGCTCTGCTTTTGCCAAGATGTTATTTGCTCGTTTAAACCCTTGTAAAAAATCTTCAGCTTCATCACTTTCTAGCAGATTTGTAAGTGCGTTAATTCGTTTAGCGATCAGATTGAGATTTCCGACGTTTCCAACTTCAAGGCATGAGTCTACCACATCATATCGGATATTTTTATCTCGAAGATAAATCCTAAATCTGTCTCGGATAAATGCCATCAATTCCGATACTGCATCTGATTTGTTTCCATACTCAGACAAATCTTCTAAATGATCATTAAGCAGTTCGACTAGATCGAGTTCCAGGTCATTTTCAAGTATTATCCTTATTACACCAAGGGCGGCTCGTCGAAGAGCAAATGGATCTTTTGAACTAGTTGGTTTTTCATTAATAATCCAAAAGCCCAGCAATGTATCTAATTTATCAGCAAGCGCTACCGCTACAGATGTCAAAACTGTTGGCACAGGATCATTTGGTCCCTTGGGTTTATAGTGCTCCTCGCATACTTTAGCCACACTGTCAGAATATCCGCAGCTGATAGCGTAATATCTGCCCATAACACCTTGAAGCTCCGGAAATTCGTAAACCATTTCAGAAGTTAAGTCACTCTTGCATATATTTGCACCATTTACAGCAGCTTCGCCATCACACGCGAGCGGGCCTACTAGCTTTTTGGTTAGAGCAGAAATACGTAATACTTTATCAGCCTGGCTACCAAGCTTATTATGAAACGTGACATTCTTTAGCTTTTCTAACCAAGTATCAAGACCGTCCTTTTGGATTAAACGTAAGTCATTTTCCCAAAAAAACTTTGCATCCGATAGCCTAGCGTACAATACCTTTTGATTTCCCTCTAATATTGTTGCTCCATTATCAGCCGACTCAATATTAGCAACTGTGATAAACCTTTCAATTTTCTCGGTTTTTGGATTTTTTAATGAAAAAAACTTCTGATGTTCTTTCATAGATGCTCTGAGAACTTCTGAGGGCAGGTCAAGGAATGCTTTATCCACCTTCCCCAACAGCGTAACAGGCCATTCTACCAAACCCGATACTTCTTCCAATAAAGCATCGTCGTTGATTAAATCTAATCCATTTGCAAAAGCTAAGTTGTTTGCATCATTTAAAATTATTTCAGAGCGTTCCCTATTATCTAGAATTACAAAAGCATTTCTTAATTTTAGCTTGTAATCATCAAAATCTTTAACAGTAAAAAATTCAGGAGCCATAAACCTGTGACCGGTGGTGCACGAATCTGAGCGTATTCCATCTATTTGCAAATCAATTACTTGATGGTCGGCATCTTTTATAAAAATACATAGTATACCTTTTAAAGGTCTGACCCACCTTAATGATGACACACCCCATCGCATAGACTTTGGCCAAGGAAATGTCCGTATTGTTTTTTCTAAAGCCTCAGCAACAATTTGTGTTGATATTCTTCCAGGCGTTTTTATTGATGCAAAATATTTATCGACGTTGCCGTCTCTTTTTACAGTTAATTGATCTAATTTCAAATCAACACTTCTAAGAAAACCATCTAAAGCCTTTTGTGGCGCATCTACTCTGGGTCCTTTTCGTTCTTCGATATAATCATCAGATTTTTCGGGAAGGCCTGTGATAAAAAGTGTGAGGCGCCGTGGAGTTGAGAAGGCAGTCGCTGCAATTTCTGATAAACCTTGCTCAGCAAGGAAACTTAACATATTTTTTCTTAATTCTTGTGCAGCAAATCCCTGAATTCTCGCCGGGATTTCTTCCGAAAGTAACTCTATTAACAAATCTGGCATGGTCAATCTTTCTCAGGGCATTCGTTTGAAACTGGAGAACCATCGTATAACTTATCACCGCAGTCATTTATTTCATGCCAAACGTAGCCTTTTCCGTTCTCTAAAATTGCCACAACTCTATCAACTCCGTACATAATATTTTTCCTAGACAAGAATACCTCACCGCTTCCACCATCTTTGAGAGATAAACCTAATTCCTCTGCATTAAAACAGTCAAACCAATAGGGCGCAATTCTAGGTTCCGCACCTTTGTACACCAGATATCGGCTGCGTAGAGCGTCAAGATCTTCAGTAGTATCAAAACACGCACGATATCTTATAGGAGAGCTATCTGAACTTATTGCACGAAAATTTGAATAATTAATAATTTCTGGAAGCTCATTTTGTTTTTGTAAGATGGCCACGTCTGTAACTCCATCGGGGATCACCTCCTCGTAGAAGCTGAAAATTTGTAAATAAAAAAGGGCTACACCTGCTAAAATCGCAGGTAAAACCAGAAAAGCGACAATGACTTTCCCGCTCAATTTTTTTGTCCTCCTGCTGGAGTTTGCACAAAACAATCTGCACACTTCTTGGCCAAATTTCTGACACGCGATATATAAGCTTGCCTTTCTGTAACAGATATTACCCCACGCGCATCTAATAGGTTGAAAAAATGGCTCGCCTTGATGCACAAATCGTAAGCAGGGTGAACCATAATTATTTTTTTTCCTGTTTTTGGATCTAATTCACTATGAGCCAGGATACGTTCACATTCTTTTTCGGCTTCTTCAAAATTCTTAAAAAGAATATCTGTATTCGCTGCATCAAAGTTCCATCTTGCATATTCCTGTTCAGTCTGCAGAAAAATATCTCCATATTTTAAAGGCACTGGCGCTTCGGGGGAATTAAATGGCATTTCCATAACATGATTAATATCCAGTATATACATGGCAAGCCGTTCCAACCCATAAGTCAATTCACCCGAAACTGGTTTACAATCATGTCCACCCACTTGTTGGAAATATGTAAACTGGCTAACTTCCATGCCGTCACACCATACTTCCCAACCGAGCCCCCAAGCGCCCAATGTAGGGCTCTCCCAATCATCTTCAACAAACCGAACGTCGTGAATACTCATTGACAAGCCAATTGCCTCAAGAGATCCCAAATATAAATCCTGAAAGTTTTCAGGGCTAGGTTTCATTATGACCTGAAACTGATAATAATGTTGAAGACGGTTAGGATTTTCCCCATATCTCCCATCGCTTGGCCGTCTTGACGGCTGAACATAGGCAGCAGCCCAATTATTTTCGCCTAAGGATCTTAGCGTAGTTGCCGGATGGAATGTCCCTGCGCCAACCTCCATATCGTAAGGTTGAAGAATGGCGCAACCATTTTCTGACCAATAGTTTTGCAACCTCAAAACAATTTCTTGGAAAGATTTCGGCTCTGCAATATTCATTATTTTTACCTTATATTTCCGTATACCTGCTTGCGACCTATGTATGCAATGCTATTACTAGGGTCAATTGGCAACAGTTTATTGATTTTAAATGATTTCAAAAAGTTTTAAGTATAGATATTTTGCGGCATCACCACTAGATAAAACGAAATCACTAATATCCGGGGATACTATGATTAGAATAATTCTTACAATATATCTTTTTATAGGCACCGTAGTATCTGCAAACGAGATCCGTTGGATACAACTTGAAACACTGCCAAGTATTGTTCGGGCTAAAGAAGCCACCAGCAGACTTTCAACAACTCTGAATGAGAAAGTTAATATATTTTTTCTTGATGATGGTTGGTATGCTGTCTCTTTGGGGCCTTATGATTTCGAAGAAGCGTTTGACGTCTTAAATACTAAGTTATCAGCTAATCTCATTTCTTCAGATAGCTTTGTAACAGACGGTAAAAATTATGGTAAAAAAGTTTGGACCGCAGGAAGCTTTGCAATGGTGGACCTCGAAGAGCTTTCTAGTGACGACAACGCTAAGTATGATCAAAATTATGACTTCGACTTAAATGAAAACTTATTAAATACTTCAGAAAGTGAAAATCTATTATTTTCAAGTATAGAGGAATTAGACTCTCTCGAAAAAGCTAAGTTTTTTGATGCACAGTTAAGTGATTTCTATAAAAAAGCAGTTCAATCTGCTCTATTGTCAGAAGGTGTCTATGACTCCGAAATAGATGGACAATATGGACCTGGAACACGAAAAGCGATTAGTGATTGGCAAATTAGTAATAACTATGAACCAACAGGTTTTATGACTATTCCACAGCAGTCTGAGCTTATAAAAAACTACCTAAAACCACTCTTTGAAAATGGTATCAGAATGGAAAAAAATATTCTGGCCGGAATTAAAATACCATTGCCGACCGATTTTAGAAATCCAACAGCAATCAAACCACCATTTATAACCTACGAGGCCACACCATCATCAAAGATAAAAGTTTTTCTGATATCACAGCATGGTGATGATTATGATTTAAAGATTCTTTTTGACGCAATGCAAGATTTGGAAATAATTCCAATTGATGGAAAAAAATTATTATTAAGAAACTCATTTGAGCTTTCAGGAGAAAATGATGAGTTTAATAGTTTTTTTACAGCAATAAGTTTAAATAATAAAATAAAAGGCTTTGGATTAATATGGCCGGATGAAGAAGATTTTATTGCAAAGAGGCTGTTGATAAAAATGCGACTGGAGTTTGAAATTATTCCAGGTGCTCTAAGAGAACGAACTACAGCAAATGAAGACCAAAATTTCAATGAGTATCTTGGCTTTGTATTACGCCGTCCCAAATATTCTCGATCCGGTATCTTTATTGACGATGAAGCAAAATTAATCACTCAAGCAAGCGGCTTATCTGAATGCTCCCGTTTAACAGCAAATGGGATATATGATTACAGAATCTTAAAAGAAAATAGCGATTTAGATCTTGCAATACTTACTCCCGAACAGAGCCTAAAGCCACTTGATATTATTGAATATACAAACGCTTTACCCAAGATTGGTGATAAGGTCGCGCTAACAAGCTTCCCGTATCAGGG
>CENJ01037167.1_pt1 | contig 12226 bp, 13 predicted proteins | sample 356161 | NCBI WGS metagenome assembly CENJ01 (sample SAMEA2619531, study PRJEB7988) | marine metagenome | biome: marine biome (ENVO:00000447); feature: surface water layer (ENVO:00002042); material: "saline water (ENVO:00002010), including plankton (ENVO:xxxxxxxx)" | depth 5 m
TCTAACACGTAATATTTAGGTTTTTCTGAATTATTATCAGCTTTAAATGTTTTATTTTCAAGCCAATACTTCTGCCATTTTTTTTCAATTTTAAAAAAATCGTATTTCAAAGTAATTTACTTTTTTGAACAAAAATATATTAAAGAAACTTATGAAAAAAGTTTATCAATCCTAAGAAGATTATTTTGAATATGGTTTATTAATTTTGTTATAAGTTAATATTAAATGAATACTCAATCAGAATACCAAAAAACTAGATTAATTTCATCATATTTTTCTGTTACATTAAGCATTACCCTTGTGGTTTTCATTTTGGGAGTATTGGGGATTTTACTTATTAATTCTCAGAAAATCGAATCTCACTTCAAAGAACAAATTTCATTTACTATTTATATTAACGAGTTAGCAAAACCAATTCAAATAAAACAATTACAAAAAAGTTTGAAATTAAAAAAAGAAACAAAAAATGTTAACTACGTTTCAAAGGAAAAAGCTGCTGAAACACATGCGGAATCAATTGGTGAGGATTTCATTGAATTTTTAGGATACAATCCCTTGTTGAATTCAATTGAGGTGAGGTTTTTTTCTGAATATGTATCCCCTGATTTTCTAGAAAAACTAAAATTTTCTATGGAAAACGAAAATTATATTAATGAAGTATATTATGATGTTCCTCTAATTGAATTATTAGATAAAAACACCAAAAAAATTTCTCAGGGGTTAGTAGCTACAACAATAACTTTACTTTTAATCGCTATTCTTTTAATAAATAGTTCTATAAGAATTTCTATTTACTCTAAAAGACTGATTATTAAAACCATGCAACTTGTGGGTGCAACGAAAAATTTTATAATAAAACCTTTTTTGATAAAATATTTGATTCTTGGGTTTTATGGGAGTTTTATTGCTATCCTTTCACTTTCATTTGTAATTTACTTTGTTAACAACAAATATCCTGAATTAGATTTAAGTAAAAATTTTTACGAAATCACCATGGTTTTTTTGATTATATGTATATTAAGTTTTTTGATTACAGGGATAAGTTCGTTTTTTGCTACTAAACGTTTTTTGAATTTAAAAACAAATCAGGTTAATTGAAAAATCGATAAAATAATGAGCCGTAATAAGAAAATCCTTTTTGAAAGAAAAAACTATATAATTCTTGTTTTTTCAATTTGTCTAATATCCTCAGGCTATTTGTTTATGTATGGAGGAGGTAGTCAAGATCCATTAACCTTTAATAAAGAAATATTTAGCTTTCAAAGAATTCGATTAGCACCCTCATTAGTTATATTTGGTTTTGCTTTGGCATTATTTTCAATAATTTACAGGAAGAGAATTAGATGAATTATGTATTTTCTTTTTTGCTTGGTATAATTCAAGGATTAACCGAATTTCTACCTATATCTTCTAGTGGACATATACAAATTATAAATCATTTTTTTAATTTTTTAAATGAAAGTGAAGATAATTTTGTATTAACAATAATTCTTCATTTCGCTACTTGTATGAGTACAATTATAATTTTTAAAAAAAAAATAAAAAATATTCTATTTAACGCAATAGAATTTAAAAAAAATAGTTCTCATACTTTTTTGTATTTTATTTTTATTTCAATGATACCTGCGGTAATTGCAGGTTTTTTTTTAGACCATGTAATTAAACTATTATTTTCTGGAAATATTTTTTTAATTGGTTTAATGCTATTATTTAATTCTATTATACTTCTAATAGCAGATAATTTTAAAGGAGGTGAAAAAAACCTGAACACTCTCCGAGCGTTTTTGATTGGAGTTTCTCAAGCAATTGGAATTATTCCCGGGATTTCAAGAAGTGGTATAACTATTTCCACTTCAATTCTCCTTGGTATAAGAAGAACTGAAGCTTCAACCTTTTCATTTTTAATGGTGATACCATTAATTATTGGAAGCGTTATTAAAAGTATTATTGATCAAGAAAATTTTAATTTTAATATAGATTTTTCAATTTTATTTGTAGGTTTTTTTGGAGCGTTTTTTACTGGAATAATAGCCTGTAAATGGATGCTTCATATAGTAGAAAATTTTAAATTAAAATATTTTTCGTTTTATTGTATTATAATAGGAGTTATCGCTTTAAGCTTTGGATAAAAAATACTACTCAAGGGAAAAATTTGTTAATGGTTGTTTGCTTTTAATTGACAAACCTCTTAACTGGACATCTTTCCAGATAGTAAATAAAATAAAGTGGTTGATTAAAAAAAAATTTAGTTTACAAAAAATCAAAGTTGGACATGCTGGAACACTTGATCCGCTTGCCAGAGGGTTAATGATTATCGTTTCCGGGAAAAAAACAAAACAAATTATAAATTATCAGAATCTTGATAAAAAATATGTTGGAACTTTTATGTTAGGTTCTACTACAAAATCTTATGACTTAGAAACACCAATTAATAAGACTTACAATGTAGACCATATCTCTTCAAAAGAATTAAATGAGGTTAAAACAAAGTTTTTAGGTGTTATTAAACAGACTCCTCCTATTTTTTCGGCAATTAAAAAAAATGGGAAAAGATTGTATGAGTATGCAAGAAAAAATCAAAAAGTTTTAATACCTGAAAGAGAAATAGAAATCAAAAAATTGGAATTCGATATAGAAAATTTCCCTGAAATAAAATTTATCGTTGAGTGTAGTAAGGGTACTTACATAAGGTCTCTTATACACGATATTGGGAAATCTCTTAAATCTGGTGCACATCTAACATCATTAAGCAGAGAAAAAATTGGAGATTATTCTTTAAAAGATGCAATGAGTATTGATTTTTTTGAAAAAATTTTAAATTGTGATATTTAATTTTAAAAAGAAAATATGAAAAAACACCTTGACATATTTTTCATATTTTTGATAAATATTAAACATGAATTATAGTCGCATTTTACTAAAGTTAAGCGGAGAAGCTCTAATGGGCACAAAAGGTTATGGAATTGATTCAAAAAGGATCAATGACTATGCTTTAGAAATTAAAAATCTACATAAAAATAAAATTCAAATTGCAATAGTTATTGGAGGTGGAAATATTTTTAGAGGTGTATCTGGATCCAGTGAAGGAGTTGACAGAGTTCAGGCGGATTATATGGGAATGCTTGCTACAATTATAAATGGTCTAGCACTGCAAAGTGCACTTGAAAACATAGACGTTCCTACAAGACTTCAAACAGCTATAAATATTGAAGCTATTGCAGAGCCTTACATTAAGAGAAGAGCGGTAAGGCATTTAGAAAAAAACAGAGTGGTAATTTTTAGTGCAGGCACTGGTAATCCTTTTTTCACAACTGATTCAGCTGCAGTTTTAAGAGCTATTGAAATTAATGCAGATGTGATTTTAAAAGGAACGAGAGTTGATGGAATTTATACAGAGGATCCTGAACTAAATGATAAAGCAATTAAATTAGATAGTCTATCCTTTGAAGATGCTCTAAGATTGAACCTAAAAATTATGGACACTACCGCATTTACACTAAGTAAAGAAAATAATTTGCCCATAATTGTTTTTGACATGAATATTAAAGACAACCTAAAAAAAGTTGTTCAAGGAAAGAAAATTGGAACTAAAGTATTTTTGTAAAATGAATGAAAAATTAGACTTTATATTAAAATCTGCTGAGGATAAGATGCAATCCTCTTTGTTACACCTAGAAAATGAGCTTTTAAATATTAGAGCTGGAAAAGCTAATCCTAATATGTTAAAAAGTGTTATAGTTGATTATTATGGAAATCCAACCGCACTAGGCCAGTTGGCAAATATTAATACTCCAGATTCAAAATCTTTAATTGTACAGCCCTGGGATAAAAGTATTTTACAAGAAATAGAAAAAGGAATAATTAATGCAAATCTTGGTTTTAATCCAATGAACAATGGAGACACAATTATTGTAAGTATTCCGCCTCTAACTGAAGAAAGAAGAAGAGAATTAGTCAAAATTGTGAGAAATGAATCAGAAAATTCAAAAATAAGGATCAGAAATATTAGAAAAGATTCTAATCATGAAATTAAAAAAACCGATGTCTCTGATGATGAGAAAAAAAATTACGAGATAGATATTCAAAAATTAACCGATAATTTTATAACGAAAATCGATTCAGTTTTAAAAGTGAAGGAAAAAGAAATAATGACAGTATGAAGTTATCCCATTATAAATGAAATATGCGAGTCATCAATGGGGAGTTTGGAGGACTATTTCACAGCTAATTTTAAATAATAGATTTTTAATATTATCGGTTTTAATTTTATCAACTTTCCTATGGATAGATCAGTGGAAAAATATCAGGTTTACCTTTACTGAAGCTAATTTACTTCCAGATAAACATGAAGAAAATATACGATATAAAGATTTCGTTAAAGTTTTTGGTGAGGAAGGCAATCTTTTAGTCATAGCAATAAAAGATAATGACTTTTTTTCTCAGGAAAAATTAAAAATGTGGAAAGAATTAAGAATAGAAATCACAAAATTTTCTGAGATCGATTATGCTTTGTCCTTTGATAATTTAAAAGAGATAGTTAAAAATCAAAAATTAAGGAGGTTTGAACTCAAATCAGTTTTTAATCCACAAAAGCAAGACTCATTTAACATATTGACCTTAAAACAAAAATTATTTTTGGAGTTGCCTTTTTATGAAAATTTAATATTAAATAAGAAAACAGGCTCAATAAGGATGGGGATATATATGGATAAAAATATTGTAAACACATCTAAAAGAAGAGATTTTATTCTAAATAAATTTATTCCTCTTGTAAAAAATTTTGAAGAGAAAAACAATGTTAAAATATATAAATCTGGTATGCCATATATTAGAACATTAAACGCTCAAAACATTCTTGATGAAATAGGACTTTTTGTCTTAACAGCATTATTTGTAACCTCATTTATATTTTTTATGTTTTTCAAATCAATTAGAGCAACATTGATTTCTGTTTTAGTTGTTTTAATAGGGGTCGCATGGTCTTTTGGAACATTAGGTTTTTTAGGATTTGAAATTACTGTCTTGACTGCATTAATCCCTCCATTAATTATTGTTATTGGAATACCAAACTGCATTTTTTTAATTAATAAATATCAGCAAGAAGTTAATGAGTATGGTAACCAGTCAAGATCTCTAGAACAAGTTATAATAAGGATAGGAAATGCATCTTTAATGACGAACATGACAACTGCTTGTGGTTTCTCGACATTCATTTTGACAGAGAGCAAACTTCTAAAAGAATTTGGAATAATTGCTTCTATAAACATAATAGGTATTTATTTAATATCAATTACTACAATACCTATTCTGTATAGCTTTATGAAAGCTCCCAATAAAAAACATCTACGGCATTTGAAAAATAAAACTATTCGAAAATTTATAAAAATATTAGAGCATATAGTAAAACGTAAAAAAATTAATACTTATACAACATCTCTTATTTTAATTATTCTTAGCATAATTGGGATATATCAAATTAATATTTCAGGTAGTATGCTTGATGATATGCCTAAAAAACAAGATTTTTTTAAAGACATTGTTTTTTTCGATGAACAATTTAATGGAATCGTTCCACTTCAAATAATTGTTGACACTAAAAGAAAAGATGGTGTTTTTAAATTATCTACATTAAAAAGACTAGATAAAATTGAAAATGTGATAAAAAAAATTCCTGAATTATCAAGTCCAAACTCAGTAACTCAAATAGTTAAATTTGCAAAGCAAGCATACTACAATGGAAATCCAAACTATTTTTCACTTCCTTCCTCACAAGAAAATAGATTTATTATGTCGTATTTTAAAAATTATACGCCTGAAAGTGAAAAAAGTTTTACCAATAATTTTGTAGATAAGGAAAACAAAATAGCAAGAATAACAACATTCATGAAAGATATTAGCACGATTAGAATAGAAGAAATAGAAAAGAAACTTATAAGAGAAATTAATGAAATATTCCCAAAAGACAGATACAATGTGAATTTAACAGGCAAATCTCTAATATTTTTAAAAGGAACTAAATTTTTGGTCAAAAATCTTGTGATTTCTCTTGCTCTTGCTATTTTATTAATTTCACTATTTATGGCATATATGTTTAGGTCTTTCAAAATGATTATTATTTCTCTAATTCCTAATATAGTCCCTCTATTAATTACTGCAGGGATGATGGGATTTGCAGGAATACCACTTAAACCTTCGACTATTCTTGTTTTTAGTATTGCTTTTGGAATTTCAGTCGACAATACCATTCATTTTCTGGCAAAATATAGACAAGAACTTTTCGATTCAAATTGGAAAATTCAACCATCTGTGTATAATGCATTGAGAGAAAGAGGTGTTAGTATGTTTTATTCATCTGTAGTGCTATTTTTTGGATTTTCAGTATTCATGATTTCAGAATTTGGTGGTACAGTTGCTCTAGGAGGTTTAGTTTCCTTGACCCTTTTAATTGCAATGTTATCAAATTTAATTTTGTTACCATCTCTTCTAATATCTCTGAAGAAAACTATATCAAATGAAAAAGTAATCAGAGAACCAAAAATAAAGATTTAGTAATCTAAAAAAATTCTTTTGTTAAAAATTAGATTAATTAAATAACATCTAAAATGTATATTTGAAAAAATTATTAGATGACTCTGCTTATTAAAGAAATTTTAAAAATCAAACCAAAAAATCAGTTAGTCACGGCGAATGGATGGGTTAAAAACTTTAGAGCTAATAAATTCATTTCCCTAAATGATGGAAGTACGGTTAGAAATATTCAATGCGTAATTGATTTTGAAAATTTTGATGAATTAATAATAAAAAAGATTGCTTCTGGGACCAGCCTCTCAATAAATGGTAAACTAGTAAAAAGTCTTGGTAGTGGACAAAAAGTTGAAATTTTAGTTGAAAATATTAAAATATATGGAGAATCTAATGCTGAAAAATACCCTATACAACCCAAAAAACATAGTTTTGAGTTTTTGAGAGAAAATGCGCACTTAAGAATAAGAACATCTACTTTTGGTGCCATTATGAGAATTAGGTCCAAGCTATCATATGCAGTTCATAAATTTTTTCAAGAAGAGAATTTTCAATATGTTAACACTCCAATAATTACATCAAATGATGCAGAAGGAGCTGGGGAAATGTTTAGAGTTACCACACTAGATCCAAAGTCTCCACCATTAGAAAAAAATAATGTTGACTTTACAAAAGATTTTTTCTCGAATAAAACACACCTAACAGTTTCGGGTCAACTAGAGGCAGAGTCCTACGCTTTAGGCTTAGGAAAAGTATACACCTTTGGACCAACATTTAGAGCAGAAAATTCTAACACTACTCGGCACCTGTCAGAATTTTGGATGATTGAGCCAGAAATGGCTTTTTTTAACTTGGAAGATAACATTAACCTAGCAGAAAAGTTTGTAAAATATATATTAAGTTTTGTGATTGAAAATTGCATAGATGATTTAAGTTTTTTAGAGGAAAGATTATACAATGAGGAAAAAAATAAACCAAAAAGTGAAAGAAATGAAATAAAGCTAATTAATAAGTTAAAGTTTGTTATCGAAAACGAATTTGAAAGAATTAGCTATTCCAATGCATTTGAAATTCTTAAAAATTGTTCAAAAAACAAAAAGAAAAAATTTAAATTTCTAGTAAAAGATTGGGGAATGGATTTTCAAAGCGAACATGAAAGATATTTAGTTGAAAAACATTTTAATAAACCTGTGGTTATTTTTGATTACCCGTCTAAAAGTAAAGCGTTTTATATGAGATTAAATGATGACAAATTAACTGTCGCTGCCATGGATGTTCTTTTTCCAGGTATTGGAGAAATTATCGGTGGATCTCAGAGAGAAGAAAGAATAAATATTTTAAAAAATAGGATGAATCAATTTGGTGTTTCAAGTAAAGATTTATGGTGGTACGAGGAGCTGAGAAGTTTTGGGACTGTTCCCCACAGTGGATTTGGGTTAGGGTTTGAGCGTCTTGTTTTGTTTGCTACTGGGATGACTAATATAAGAGATGTAATCCCATTTCCTCGAACTCCAAACAATGCTTTATTTTAAAGAAATAGTAATTTTATGTTGGTAATGTTTTTTTTAGGTATATGCTAAAACAAAATTTAACTTTCAGGTTATCTCAAAAACTTTCTCCTCAACAGATTAAGTTGATGAAGTTAATTCAATTGCCCACACTAGATTTTGAACAAAGAATTAAAAATGAAATTGAGGAAAATCCTGCGCTCGAAAGTGGTATTGAAGAAAAATTATCTGATTTTGAGAATCAACAGGACGAGGATTTTTCAGAGAATTACTCTGAAAATACCGATATGGATATTGAAGCTTATTTAAGTGACGATGAAATACCTTCATATAAACTTAATTCATTTAATTATAGTTCTGAAGAAGAGGAAAAAAATACACCAATCTCGAGTCACACGAGTTTACACGAAAATTTAAAAAACCAAACTAATGTTTTGATTCTTTCGGAAAAAGAAAAAATAATTTCTGAATTTATAATTGGCAGTATTGACGAAAGTGGGTACTTAAGTAGGTCTATAGAAGAACTTATTGATGACATTGCGTTCACTCAAAACGAAATTATTAGCTCTAAAGAGATAAAAAATGTATTACATATGATTCAAAATCTTGAACCACCAGGAATAGCTGCGAGAAACCTCCAAGAATGTCTATCTATACAATTAAAAAGAAAACCCAAATCAGATGACATTTTTACTGCTTCAAAAATAATCGACGAAGGTTTTAATTTATTTTCAAAAAAACATTTCAAAAAAATGCAAGAGAAGTTTAATATAGATCAAGATTTGCTAAAAAAAGGGTTAAATGAAATTGAAAAGTTAAATCCTAAACCAGGAGGATCTATTTCCTCATTTTCAGAAAATAATCATATTGTACCAGATTTTATCTTAAATGTAAATGAGAATCACATTAATGTTAATTTAAACAGAAGAAATGCTCCGGATTTACATATATCAACAAATTACAAAGAAATGTTGAAAGGCTATAAAAGCTCAAAAATAAAGTCTAATGCACAAAAAGAAACCGTTCAATTCATTAAGCAGAAACTGGACGCTGCCAAATGGTTTATTGAAGCAATAACTCAAAGACACCAAACACTGAGTTTAACAATAAATGCAATAGTTAAATTTCAGAAAGAATATTTTTTGTCGGGTGACGAAAAAAAGTTGAAACCTATGATTTTAAAAGATATTGCTGAAAAGACTAATATGGATATTTCAACAGTGTCTAGGGTTGCAAACAGTAAATATATAGAAACCCCCTACGGTACTTTTTTATTAAAAAAGTTTTTTTCTGAATCTTTAAAAAATTTGGAAGGAGAAGAGGTATCTAGCTTTGAGATTAAGAATATTCTAGAATCAATTATTGAAAGTGAAAATAAAAAAAATCCTTTTTCAGATATGGATTTATCAATAGAACTTTCAAAAAAAGGTTATTCTATCGCCAGAAGGACTGTAGCAAAATATAGAGAAAAATTAAATTATCCAGTTGCAAGATTAAGAAGAGAATTATAATAGATAAAAAACAAGACCAATACTTGAAACATAAAAATTATTATTAGTATTATTTGAATTGGAGGAAATTTTTATAACCGGAGAAAGTCCAGTTTCAAACCTTATGTTCCATGAATCGAAACCTAAAGACAGGGATAAGCAATGTGAAAATTCACTAACTTGGTTTTTTAATTCAGTCTCTCTACCAAAAAATGGTTTGTATTTAGCTGAAAAATTATAATTCAATCTATACCCAAGGTAAACCCTCCAAAATGCAAAACTTTCAAGAGTAGAAGTCCTTAGTCTTAATTCTACAGGAAATTGTATTGAATGATAGGAAAGCCTATTTCTTAGTGTTGAGTCACCTTGAATAATAAAATTTAAATTCTCTGCAACATCAAGGTTGCTTACTAATCTCGAAAATCCGTAACCTAAACCAAAAGCTAAAGCCTTATTTCCTTTTTCATTTAATGAAATATCTTTTAACAAGCCAATATTAAAACTTCTTGAAAAACCATTTTGTTGATAATTCTCAATACTTTTTAATTGGAAATCAAAATTAAAATTAAAATATATTTGATCTTCTTTATAGTTTAGATTTTTATTTTCCTGACCATTTAATATGTTAAATAAAGAAAAGGTGATAAGTAACTTTAATCTCATTACCTAAATTTATAGATATAATTAAATCTAAATATTTAATCTAAATTTTGGGTATAATCACCTACCCTAGTGGTATAATTAATCTTAAGTGCGTTAACCTTCCTTAATTCCTGCTTTATATCTGAAATTAACCCCATATTTGTTTCACCATCTACTTTAAGAGCCGTTGTTAAAACATTTTGAAGCTCTTGTCTCTTTGAGGCCCTTTCTGCCAACACAAAAGCTGCTACATCAGCAACTGTAGCAAATTTATCGTTTAGTTGAATTCTTGCTTGAGCTCCGTATTTATCCTGGTATCTCATCGAAGGCTTTCCAGCATAAATATACATCACACGATCTTTTTTATCTAACTTTTGCACTTGATCAGCAGCAGGCAAAGTGTTTTTAACCATTAACGTACTGTCTCTCATAACAGTTGCTACCATGAAGAAAAATAAAAGCATAAACACAATATCAGGTAATGAAGCTGTAGATATTGCTGGAAGACCTTTTTTATTTTTTTTGAACTTTGACATTTATTTTATTTAGTTTTACTTGGTTCAGCTTCAGATAATTTTTGCGGAAACAAAACTTTTATCGTATCTAAGAGAGGTTTAAGTTTTTGCTTTTCATCTAAATTTGTTCTAGGGTCACTATATCTTTTTTGAGCATCAATGAAATTAATTCCTATCATAGGATATATTCTACTAAATTCTCTATTTCTAAGGTCATTATAAGCCGCGACTAGTTCATTTTGAACAGCAATATATGCCTTGTAAGAGGTCTGTCTATCGTTTTTAAGCGATATAATTGCTTTTTCTGGGTTGTCGGATGACTTAGGATTTCGTTTACCTTGACAATATGAACAAGATTCGTCACCTTTTCCCCCTCCATTATCTAAAAATTCAATTGCAGATTGCCTTAAGTCACTAATATCCATTAATTCTTCTTCGACTAATAATCTATTATCCTTATTAACTACAACAGTAAAAATATTTCTCTCTTTTATAATTGGTGGGTCTTCAATTTCGTCTGTTGGTGGCAATTTTCTATTAATTCCCGAATCAGTTTCAATAGTTGTAGTGACAAGGAAAAATATGAGTAATAAAAAGGCAATATCGGCCATTGATCCAGCATTAACTTCAGGTGCAGCTCTTCTAGCCATAAGTTTATTTGATTAACCTTTTAACACCAGAGAAAGCCATAGACAATATTGCAGAAATTGACAATATATAGAAAGTCCTAATCCCTGTTTCTACCCATCGGGAACCTGATTCTGATAAAAATTTACCGTCTTTAAGTGGAGTTTCAACACCACTTGAGGAGATATATGCAACACCAACAATGAATACAAAAATACCAACAAAAATTAAGGCTTTTTTGAGTTTTTCAGAGTTAGCAAATAAAGCCTTTAAGGAAAAAATTAAAGTCGCAGCGACCGTTAGAATAAGTGTAACTTGAGCTATTGATATTAAGGGGCTAACCACTGAAAAATCTCCCTGAGAAGCGTTCATTTTAATTGTCTCATCTCCCGAACCCATAACAATAAACAAACAAATTGCTCCTGAAAGGCCAAGTATTGCAGATAAAATTTTTACTATTAATTGAAAATTCATGGACTTATTTTTTGTTAGCAACCAAAATATCTACTAGAGAAATGGAAGCATCTTCCATGTCGTTAACGATAGCATCAATTTTAGCAATTATATAGTTGTAAAAGACTTGGAGAATTATTGCAACTATTAATCCGAAAACTGTAGTCAGCAGAGCCACTTTAATACCTCCCGCAACCAATGATGGCTGCATATCACCTGCGGCCTCAATTTTATCAAATGCTTGAATCATCCCTATGACTGTTCCCATGAAACCGAGCATAGGAGCTAAAGCAATAAATAATGAAATCCAAGACACATTCTTTTCGAGTTGACCCATTTGAACTCCTCCATAAGCAATTACAGCCTTTTCAGCGCTTTCGACACTCTCATTAGCTCTATCTAAACCTTGATAGAAAATGGACGCAACCGGTCCTTTTGTGTTTCTACATAATTCCTTTGCAGCGTCTAC
>CENJ01162209.1_pt1 | contig 12226 bp, 11 predicted proteins | sample 356161 | NCBI WGS metagenome assembly CENJ01 (sample SAMEA2619531, study PRJEB7988) | marine metagenome | biome: marine biome (ENVO:00000447); feature: surface water layer (ENVO:00002042); material: "saline water (ENVO:00002010), including plankton (ENVO:xxxxxxxx)" | depth 5 m
TTAATTTTAAATATTATTTACAAAAATTGTCTTTTTTTTAAAAATTGTTATTTAAATATATTTAACTATCTTTTTCCTAAGTCTACTTTTACAAGAAAAATTTTCAAATTAGTCATACGACGCCCATAGCACATTAGCCACAATCGATCTATAAGGTCTCCAAACCTCACTAATCTCAATCATCTCTTCTTCGCTTGGCCTAGTTTTTAGATTCTTAACTCTTTGAATTGCAACTTGTAATCCAAGGTCTTTAACGGGCCATATATCAGGCCTATCCAGGCATGCTAACATGTAGCATTCTGCCGTCCATTCTCCTATTCCCTTGATATTAGTGAGATTTTTTAATAAGTTTTCGTCATTCATTTTATGAATTTTAGTGAGATTTAATTCTTTGGTTTTGATAGATTTAGCTAAGATTCTGCAATAATTAATTTTTTGCCTACTCAATCCAGTACTTTTAAGCTTTTCATCAGATAAGTCTAAGAACTGGTCAGGATTAAATATTTTCAAGTTTTTTTTAATTCTCAGAAAGATAGCTTTTGCGGAAGCAACCGAGAGTTGTTGCTCAGTTATTAGTCTGACAAGACCTTCGAACCCTTTTGGACGTTTAAACTTTTTAAAATTAAAATTCTCTACAAATAATTTTTTAAGATCTTTATCTTTTTCAATCAAATAAAATATTTCTTTTTTCTGAGGATGACATTCAAACAGTTTTAAATGGGAGTAATCTTTTTGCATCTTCTAAGTAGTGGTTAATATGTTTTTCTTCTCTAAGTACAAAATCATCTATAGCTTCTCTAAATCTGTCATCAGCAATCCAATGAGCTGAAAAAGTTTCTGTGGGAGAAAAACCTCTCTTAATTTTGTGTTCTCCTTGAACGCCCGGATCAAATTTTTCGAGATTATTCTTTATGCAGTATTCGATCCCTTGGTAATAACAACATTCAAAATGTAGGCAGTCGTATTCTTCTTGGCATCCCCAATATCTTCCATAAAGATTTTTTTTATCTCTAAAGAATAAGGAGCCTCCAACCATTTCATTATTTAATTTTTTCTTCGCAAAAACGATTACTAAATTTGAAAATAAAGTTTTTGGAAAGTTCAAAAAAAATTGCTTTGTAAGATAGCCAGAAAATCCACTTCTTTTAATATTTGTTGATAAATAAAATTTATAAAATTTATTCATAATTTCATAATCAAGATCTTCCCCAGACAAAGTTTCTATAATCAAATCTTGCTCTTTAATTTTGTTTCTTTCCTTCAAAACATTTTTTCTGTGTCTCGACCTGAAGTTTTCTAAATAATTTTCAAAATTTTTATAATTTTTATTGAACCAAATAAACTGAGCATTTTTTCTTATACTTAGTTGAGAGTTTTCGTAAAAATTTATTTCATCTTTTTCTGGAAATAATATGTGCCACGAAGAAATGTTATTTTTAGATGAAATCATTTTTACCCCTTCTTTAATTTTTTCAAAAAGAACAGATTTTTCTTCACCGTCTTTTAGCAGAAATCTTGGACCAGAAGCAGGCGTATGAGGAATCGAACTCACTAATTTTGGATAATAATCTAAACCATGCTGATAAAAAGCGTTAGCCCATGCATGATCGAAGACAAATTCACCCTGAGAATGACTTTTGAGATAAAGAGGCATGGCAGCGATTAACTCTTTGTCCCTTTCTATGGTTATATGAATTGGAATCCATCCTGTATTTGTTCCCACACAGTTAGTAATCTCTAAAGTTTTCAAAAAATCGTGTTTAAGAAAAGGGTAGTTTAGATCTCCTATCAATGCATCCCAGCTTTCCCTTGAAATTTCTTCAATAGAATTATGAAAACTTATTTTCATAAAATTAATTCGCCAATATAAAAAGCCACAAACATGAGAAATCCGATTAGATTATTTTTTTTAAAAAAATTAAAACTAGAACTTGGGCTGGAGAAACTTGTTCTAATAAAAAATAAAAAGTACCCAGTTATAGTAACAAAAAAAATAACATAAAATAAAAAATTGTATTCATAAATTAAACCTAGACTGCCAAAAATAATTAAGCCAAGTAAACCAAAAGTAAAAATTGTAATTTTTTCTTTCCCTGCAAAATAGATTGCAGAGCTTCCCAAGCCAAGAGCTAGGTCGTCTTGTTTATCAGAGATTGCATAGGAGGTATCGTAAGACAAAATCCAAAAAAAATTAGCCAGCATCAAAATAAAGCAAGCAGACGGCAAAGAATTTGACGCGGCAGCAAAGGCTAATGGAATTCCTCCTGAAAAAGTAATTCCTAAAATTATTTGGGGGATCTTTAAATATCTTTTTGCAAGCGGATAAAAAACAACTAAAACAACTATCAAGCATGCAACATAAAAAGAAAGTAAATTTAACTGAAATAATAAAATCAAAGCTAAGCATAGTAATAAAGAGAAAAGCATTAGCGCTTCATTTGAAGAAACTCTTCCGTCAGCTAAAGGTCTTGTATGAGTTCTAAGCACTTTTGAATCTATGTCTCGATCAAACCAGTCGTTGATTACGCATCCAGCAGATCTCATAATTAAAGTTCCCATGCAAAATACCGCAAAAAGATAAATACTTGGATTCCCTTCCGATGCTAATACCAATGCTATTAAAGATGGCCATAACAGAAGCATAGTTCCTATTGGCTTGTCTAGACGCATAAGATAAAAATAGTTTTTCAATCTTTTGTTCACACTGATATATTATTCAAAAAATTTAAACCGTACAGAACTTATTATGGAAGAATTCAAAAAATGGGAATGCATCGTTTGCGGCTGGATTTACGATGAGGCTGAAGGATTGCCAGAGGAGGGCATTCCGCCAGGAACTAAATGGGAAGACGTTCCACATGACTGGGTTTGTCCTGATTGCGGAGTAGGAAAAGAAGATTTTGATATGATGCCTTTAGAGGGTTCCGGGAAAAGTTATTAATGTCGTATACCGGAAAGATTCTTCTCTCGATGTTTTTGGGAATAAGTTTTGGTTCGTTAATTAATATCTTTTTTTTTGATAATTTCTTTGCAATTTTGTTATCGGAAATTCTTAGTGCATTAGGAGAAATTTTCATTTCTTCATTAAAGCTGATGGTAGTCCCATTGGTATTTTTTTCTTTAATTGTGGGAGTGGCTCAAATTGAGAACTCGTCAAAACTTGGATCCATAAGCATAAAAGCGGTTTGTTTATATCTTGCGACGACTTCAATTGCCATCGCATTGGCACTATCTTTTGCAAGCTTATTCGATATCGGAAGCGGAATTGGGTTATCGACGGATCTTGAATTTTCCGCGCCACCAGCTCCTTCCCTAAAGGAAGTATTTGTAAGTATTTTTCCTTCTAATCCGATCAGGTCGATGGCCGAAGGAGAAATGCTTCAAATAATTGTTTTCTCTTTGTTAATTGGATTTGGGGTTAAGGCTTTATCGAACAACAATGAAAAGTTAATAAGTTTTTTTCAATCAGGTAATAATTTAATGTTAAAAATTGTAGAAATAATTATTTGGTTTGCTCCTTACGGTATATTTTGTTTGCTTTCAGATATTTTTTCTAAAATCGGATTTTCAATTATTACTGATCTTGCTTCCTATTTTGTTTTGTTAGTTTTTGTTCTACTTTTTCATGGGTTTATTATTTATAGTTTTTTCCTTTATTTTTTTACTAGGTTGAGCCCCTTAGTCTTTTTTAAAAATTTAAAAGAAGTAATTTTCTTTGCATTCAGTACATCTTCAAGCAGCGCTACAATGCCTTTAACTTTAAAAACGGCAAAAGACAAACTTGGTGTAGATCAATCTGTTGCATCTTTCACGATTCCTCTTGGAGCAACTATAAATATGGATGGCACCGCTATTATGCAAGGAGTTGCAACAGTATTTATTGCACAAGCTTACGGAATTGATTTGGCAATGAGTGACTTTTTATTGGTTATTCTCACAGCAACTCTAGCTTCAATTGGAACTGCGGGAGTACCTGGTGTTGGACTTATAATGCTGGCAATGGTTTTACAACAAGTTGGACTTCCAGTAGAAGGAATAGCATTAATTATCGGAGTAGATAGATTGCTTGATATGTTAAGAACTTCAGTAAATGTTTGTGGAGATTCAATGATTGCTTGCATTATTTCTTCAAGCGAAAATAGCTTGAAGCAAGAAATTTATTATGATCGTAGCTGAAATCAAATTTCTGAAAATTATTTAGATTTCTGATAAATTATTTCGATCTTTAAGGAGAAACGTCATGGAATTTAATCTTATCTTGCCACCAGTTTTAGGCTTTTTTGGTCTCTTAGTTGCATTTTTTTTATTTTTGCTAGTTATGAGATTTGATGGCGGTTCAGATGAGGTAAAAAAAATAGGAGACCAAATTCATTTGGGAGCAATGGTCTTTATGAGAAGAGAATACACTTACTTGGCTTTATTTGTAGCAGTTTTAATAGTTTTATCTTACATATTTCTAGGGTTGAACACTGCAATTGCTGTCACGGCCGGAGCTCTGTCGTCATCTTTAGCTGGATGGCTTGGAATGTTTGCTGCTACTAAAGCAAATGTAAGAACCGCTACAGCTGCAAGTAAAGAGGGAGCTCAATCAGCTTTATCGGTCGCTTTTTACGGAGGATCTATTATGGGTCTTTGTGTTGCTTCCTTAGGACTTGTTGGTTTAGGGGGCTTGTATTTTTATTTTGGCGGAGATCCAGAAACCGCAAGGGCAATAGAAGGCTTTGGAATGGGAGCATCATGTGTCGCATTATTCTCTAGAGTAGGGGGAGGAATATATACCAAAAGTGCTGATGTAGGAGCAGATTTAGTCGGTAAGGTTGAAGCTGGAATTCCAGAAGATGATCCCAGAAATCCAGGAGTTATTGCTGACAACGTTGGAGACAACGTTGGAGATGTTGCTGGCATGGGATCGGATATTTTTGAATCGTATTGCGGTTCCATGATTGCTTCAATAGCAATTGCAGCTACGTTAGACGATAGTGGATTAATGGCTCTGCCTCTAGCCCTTGCTTCGCTGGGCTTGCTTGCATCAATTTTAGGAATAGTGATAGTTCGAGTTTTTTCAAAAGCCGATCCTGGAACTGCTTTGAGAACTGGAACCATGGGCTCTGCAGTATTGTTTGTTATTGCAGCGTATTTTTTAATTGACCTTATTCTCGCAGAAAATGCTCTCTTCACTTGGCTTGCAGTCCTATCGGGAGCTGTTGGAGGAGTTTTAATTGGATTGATAACAGAGTATTACACTGGGTCAAGTCCAGTAGAAAAAATTGCTAAATCTGGAGAAACTGGACCAGCGACAGTTATGATCACTGGATTATCTGTTGGAATGCAATCGGTAGTTTTACCAATCTTAATCTTGGCTGCAATAATTTTAGCTTCAACTAGTTTAATTGGACTTTATGGTGTCGGTATTGCAGCAGTAGGTATGCTGGCGACTGTTGGCATCACTATGGCAATTGACGCCTATGGCCCAGTTGCCGACAATGCTGGAGGAATAGCGGAAATGTCAGGAATGGGAAGTGAAACAAGAGAAATAACCGACTCTCTTGACGAATTAGGAAATTCTACAGCTGCTATTGGAAAGGGGTTTGCAATAGGAGCAGCCGCACTGGCAGCTTTAGCAATCATTGCCGCTTTTGTTGAGACCGTTTCACACAACAACGCAGAATTTGAATTGGTTTTGTCTGATCCTCAAGTTTTAGTCGGAATGTTTATTGGTATTTCAATACCGTTTTTAATTTCATCTATAACTATGACTGCGGTAGGAGATGCTGCATTTGATATGATCAATGAGATAAGAAGGCAGTTCAGAGAAATCCCAGGACTTTTAGAGGGAAATGCAGAGCCAGATACAGCTAGATGTGTCGACATTGCTACATCCGCAGCTTTAAAGAGAATGCTGTTACCTGGTGTGATAGCAGTGAGCGCTCCTGTAGTTGTTGGTTTTGGATTGAGTCCAGAATCTCTTGGCGGAATGCTTGGCGGTGGATTAATTGGTTGCGTCTCAATGGCTTTGATGATGGCTAATGCTGGAGGAGCTTGGGACAATGCAAAAAAATATATTGAAAAAGGAAATTTAGGTGGCAAAGGAACAGACACTCATTCTGCTGCTGTAGTTGGAGATACTGTTGGAGACCCTTTTAAAGACACTTCGGGCCCAGCAATGAATATTCTGATAAATGTAATGGCGATTGTGAGTTTGGTTATATCACCACTTCTTTAAGAGTTATTGAGCAGCAATTAAATTTTCCTTATTACCAATCCACCTTTGCATAAGTAACTCAACTAGTTCTGTTTCACTTGAAAGATTATTAGCAATCTCTTCAGACTTACTTAATAATTTTGCATCTCTCATAAGGTCAGCTATTTTTAATTCCATCCCTCCGGACTGCCTAGTACCTAAGATTTCTCCTGAACCTCTAATCTCTAAATCAATTTCAGAAATTTTGAATCCATCATTGGTCTCTTTCATCGCTGTCATTCTTGCTTCAGCTGTTTCACCAAGATTTCCCTCATATAACAACACGCAGTGTGCATTCATGTCAGGACCTCTTCCAACTCTTCCTCGAAGTTGATGTAATTGAGAAAGGCCCAGTCTCTCAGCATTTTCAATGATCATCAAACTAGCGTTCGGAACATCCATTCCTACTTCTATGACAGTAGTACAAACCAATACATTAATTTTTCCTTCTCTAAAGTCGTTTATAACCTTATCCTTTTGAGCCTTTGCTAACTTACTATGCACTAGTCCTATTTTTAACTTTGAACTATTTTTCTCTAACCATTTTTTAGTTGATTCTGCTGCCTGAACATCTAGATTTTCAGATTCTTCTATCATTGTGCATAACCAAAAGGCTTGATTTCCCTCAGCACAAATAATCTCTAATCTTTGGATTAACTCAGCTCTCTTTTCATTAGACATAACTGAGGTTGTAATTGGATTTCTACCTGGAGGTAATTCTGTTATTTTGGAAACGCTAAGATCGGCAAACATTGTCATGGCTAAAGTTCTTGGAATTGGAGTGGCTGTCATAAATAATTGATGCGGTAATAATTCCTCAGAAGTTTTTCTTAGAATTTCATATCTTTGTTTTACTCCAAATCTTTGTTGCTCATCAACAACAACTAAAGCAAGATTTTTCATTACAACTCTTTTTTGAAAAACTGCATGTGTTCCAATTAAAATTTTTGTATTTCCCGAAATTAAGTTTTTATTAATTTTTTCCCATTCATTTTTTTTGGTTTTACCAGTCAACAAATTAATTTCAATGTTTTCATTTTTCATCCACGAGGAAAAATTTTTAAAATGCTGCTCTGCTAATACTTCTGTTGGACAAAGCAAAACGGATTGAAAGTTATTTTGCGCTGCACATAACATTGCAGCGGCAGCCACAACTGTTTTTCCAGACCCAACATCACCTTGCACCAATCTTCGCATAGGTTTTGATCCATCCAGACTTTCTGTGATCTCCTGAATAACTGAAAGCTGAGATCCTGTAAGTTTAAATGGGAGGTTTTTTTGGAATTCTTCAATTAAAGTTTTTGAGGATGAAATTCTAGGACTTTTCATTGCGTCTATTTTTTTAGTTGAAATTTTTACTCCTATTAAATTCGTTAAAAGTTCCTCTACAATCAATCTTTTTTGTGCAGGGTGATTAAAACTTTTTATTTTCAATATATCGTCTTCAATAGAAGGGCCATGGATTATATTCAAAGCCTCTTTAATAGATAAGTTTGAAACTTTTTTTTCTATAAAAGCTTCATCAATCTTTCTTTCTAAAGAACTTTTATTTTTTATTTTTCCCAAACAGTTTTTAATAATATTTCTCAACCTATATTGAGTTATTTTGCTTGATCCAACTGAATATATTGGAGTTAGTGTATTGTCTAAAGGAGGCCTTCTGTCTGTGTTAAACAATTTATAGCTTGGATGGAAAATTTCTAACTTATTGCCAGTATTCCTAACAACACCATACATTCTTATCTTAAGGCCATTTTTAAAAGATTGAACTTGAGGATTTGAAAAAAAGAAAAGTCTTAATTGGATAAAACCTGTTCCATCGGTAATTTTTGCATAAAAGGATCTTCTCCCAGGATAGAAGACCTTGCTTTCTAATATCTCTCCTTCAACTTGAAAAGCACCTCCAGGCTCAAGATCTTTTATTTGAGTAATTTTTGTCCTGTTTTCATAACTTTTCGGCAGAAAAAAAAGTGCGTCTTGAACAGACTCAATACCTAACTTTTCGAGTTGAATTTTTACCTTTGGGCCAACGCCACTTACATCATCAATGGAGCTGTTGAGAGAAAGTTCAGTCACTAATTTTTGAGAGCTATAGTTTCTATTTCAATTGAACTATTTTTCGGTAATCTTGAAACCTCATATGCTGCCCTTGCAGGGTAGGGCTTTTCAAATAATTCTGACATGACTTTATTTACTAAATTAAAATTTTCTAAATCGTCTAATAAAATAGTTAATTTTACAATATCTGAAAAAGATAAATTTTCTACCTTCAAAATACTCTCAATATTTTTAAAAACTTGTTTTATTTGATTTTCCACTCCATTTACTAACTCCATTGTTGCTGGATCTAGAGGTATCTGGCCAGAAATAAAAACTAGATTATCTGTTGCTATAGCTTGAGAGTAAGTTCCTATTGCTTCCGGAGCTAATGTTGTATTTATTTCTTTTTTCATCATTCAGAGAGATCTTTATTTTGAACTCTGAAAACTGAAAGAACCGTACTTAATCTTCTTAATTTTCTCATTATTCTAGCTAGATGATCTCTGTCGATTACATTCATTATGATATGCATTTGAATACTGTTACCTATGGGAGAATCAGTCTTAAAACTTTCGATGTTCGCTTGATAGTTAGAAATTACGGTCGATATTTCGGCTAATAATCCAGGCTTATCTTCCGATAAAACCTTAATCTCGACAGAAAAATCTCCCTCAACCTTTTCATCCCAATTTACTTGAGCGCACAAAGCAGGGTCTTTACGAATTGGCCTAATATTTTTACATCTTTCAGTGTGAATAACGATACCTTTAGTGTTCGAGAAGTGCGCGATAATGTTATCGCCAGGAATAGGGCGGCAACAAGGCGCATAAGAAATAACGAGACCTTCAGAACCGCTAATTTGCATGTTTGAAAATTCAATTAGATCAGTCTGATCAAAGTCTAAAAATTGAATAATCTGATGAGCGACCACTAAGCTTGATCTCTTTCCAGAGCCAATTTCTTCGAGAAGTTGTCTCACACTTTTTACATTAATAGATGAAAGAAGCTTTTCCATTCTATTTTTTGGAATATTTCTAAGTTTAATTTCATGAGGCGCAAGAGCTTGCTCTAAAATTGATTTTCCAAATTTTCTAGCTTTAGAAATTTTTAAATCTTTTAAAACACTTCTTATCGAACTTCTAGCTCGAGAAGTTCTCACGACATCCAACCATGAAGGATTCGCTTGCGGAATTTTATCGGTAATAATACTAATTGATTGCCCACTCTCTAATGGAACGTTAATTGGCGCTAAATTTTTATTTATCCTACAGCCTCTACAATGAATTCCAATATCTGAATGGACTGCAAAAGCAAAATCTATAGGAGTCGATCCTTTTGGTAATTCAATTATGTCTCCCTTTGGGGTAAAAACGTAAATCTCATTAGGCACTAAACCAGTTTTGACTATTTCAATAAAATCTTGAGGATCATCTACATTCTTTCTTACTTCCATCAATGTATTAACCCATCTTTTTGCCCTCACTTGAGCCGGATTTTCTTTACTTCCAGTTTTGTAAATCCAGTGAGCAGCGACTCCATATTCAGCAAGTTCATCCATGTCGTTAGTTCTTATTTGAACTTCAATGGGGAGGCCATCAAAGGTAATTATTCCAGTATGAATAGATTGATACGAATTTGACTTTGGAATCGCAATATAATCTTTAAACCTTCCTTCGATTGGTTTAAAAGAATTGTGAAGAATTCCAAGAGCTTTATAACAGTCCATGACCGAATTGGTTGTAATTTTAAATGCATAAACATCTAAAACTTGATCTAGACTTTTTGACTGAGCTTTCATTTTTTTGTAAATACCGTAAAGATGTTTTCTTCTGCCAGTAACTTGACTATTTAATTCATATTCGTCGAGTTTTTCTTTAATTGAACTTTCTATTTTGTTAAGTATTTTTTTTCGGCCTTTGGTATTTTTCGAGATCGCACTTTGCAAAACTTTATTTCTAAAAGGGTGGACTACTTCAAAAGCTAAATCTTCTAATTCTCGATAAAATTGATGCATTCCCAAGCGATGAGCTATCGGAGCGTAGATCTCTAAAGTTTCAACTGCGATTCTTTTTTGTTTTTCTTCGTCTAGAAACTTTAGTGTTCTCATATTATGCAACCTGTCTGCAAGCTTTAGAACTATCACTCTTATGTCCTTAGACATAGCAAGCAGCATTTTCTGAAAGTTTTCTGCTTGTTCTTCTTGCTTTGATGCTAAAGAAATTTTATCTAGTTTGCTTACTCCATCCACGAGATTTGCAACATCTATATTAAATTCATTTTTTAAATAAGATTTTGGAATTCCAGAGTCTTCGATTACATCATGCAGTATTGCTGCGGTGAGACAATCTTCGTCCATCTTAAAGTCAGCTAATATTTTTGCTACCGCGATTGGGTGCGAGACATAAGGATCTCCGCTTGATCTAAATTGGCCCAAATGAGCATTTGAAGCGTAAAAATAAGCCTTTTTAACTTGTTCAAGCTGCTTATCATTAAGATATTCGCTTAAGCTAGAAGCTAGTTTAGTTATAGATTTAGTCTCTGCTGTCATACAGAAAGTTTAGCAAATTTCTTATGAATGTAAGATATTCTCTAATTTAGTCTTCGTCAGATTGAAGTTGTTCAGAGAATTCCTCTTCTAACGCATCGAAATTGAAACTGTCAATGTTCTCGATTGTTACAGTTCCAGCAGCAATCTCTCTAAGAGCAATCACAGTCGGCTTATCATTGTCAGGGTCTAGAGTTGGTTCTCTTCCGTCTACAGCTAGTTGCTTCACTCTTTTAGCAGCGAGTTTTACCATCTCGTATCGATTAGGAATTTGTTTAAGACAATCTTCTACTGTGATTCTAGCCATAAGAGGAATGATTCTAATGAAAAAAACCTTTTTAATCCAGCAACTTTCTTAAAAGATCGCTTGTCACTCTGGTTTTGAACTCGCTCGGAGATTTTTTCTCAAAAATAATGGTTTTAAAATCTTTCAAGGCACTTTTAAAATTGTCGTTTAAAATTAAATAATCGTAAGATTTATATTTCGATATTTCATCCTTGGCAGCCGATAAACGAAGATTCATGGATCTGTCAGATTCAGTTCCTCTAATAGTAAGTCTTTTTTCTAAGTCTTTATAGGATGGAGGAATTAAAAAGATGCTTACGACATTTTTGAAAGTTTTTTTTATACTAAAAGCTCCTTGCCAGTCTAACTCTAAAATTATGTCTTTAGATCTAAGTATTCTTTCTGTTAAAAACTTATCAGTTCCATAAAAATTACCAAAAACTTTTGCATATTCAATGAAATCTCCATCATCTATTTTCTTTATAAATTCATCTTCTTTGATAAAGATGTAATCTTTTTGATTTTTTTCAGAAGATCTAATTTCTCTCGTTGTAAAAGAAACCGACAATTTTATTTTTTCTGCTCTTTCATCTGAAAATAAAGCTTCTATCAGGCTGGATTTACCCCCACCAGAAGGACTAGAAATTACAAATATATTATTTAAGTTTTTATCCATAGAGAAAATGTCTAGAATATCACTTATATGCATTCTTTTTTAGATAAAGCCTTGGAATTAGACGCCTTACAATATGGGGATTTCACGCTTAAATCTGGAATAAAAAGCAAATACTTTTTTGATATTTCTAAATTTTTTGAAAATAGTTGCTTATATGAATTATCAAAACATTATGTCGAATTAATTCAAAAAAATGATCTAGAGTTTGATTGTTTATTTGGTCCGGCCTACAAAGGTATACCCTTAGCTACGGCAGTAGGTATTGAATATTTTAATAAAACAAATAATAGAGTGAGCCTCGCTTTTGATAGAAAAGAAGAAAAGTTGCACGGAGAAGGGGGAGAATTTATAGGCCTCTTGAAAAATAAAAAAGTTCTAATTATCGATGATGTGCTAACCGCTGGAACAGCGATAAGAGGAACTGTGGAATACTTAAAA
>CENJ01086098.1_pt1 | contig 12224 bp, 10 predicted proteins | sample 356161 | NCBI WGS metagenome assembly CENJ01 (sample SAMEA2619531, study PRJEB7988) | marine metagenome | biome: marine biome (ENVO:00000447); feature: surface water layer (ENVO:00002042); material: "saline water (ENVO:00002010), including plankton (ENVO:xxxxxxxx)" | depth 5 m
GACTCAGCTGGTGACGGTACAACTACATCAACTGTTTTATGTCAAGCCTTAGCTACTGAGGGAATGAAAGCTGTAGCTGCCGGGTTGAACCCAATGGACTTAAAAAGGGGAATGGATGCAGCAACTGATGCTATAATTTCTGAACTTCAAAAAAACTCCAATATTGTAAAATCAGATAAAGAGGTCCGGCAAGTCGGTACTATTGCTTCTAATGGTGATGTGGAAGTTGGAGGTATGATATCCGAGGCCATGCAAAAAGTTGGAAAAGAAGGTGTAATAACTGTTGAAGAAGCTAAAAGCTTAGATACGGAATTAGATGTAGTCGAAGGTATGATGTTTGATAGAGGCTACTTAAGCCCTTATTTTGTTACTAATGCAGACAAAATGAAAGCAGAGATGGAAGATTGCCTAATACTCTTACATGAAAAAAAATTAGCTAGTCTTCAGCCAATGTTACCATTGTTAGAGTCTGTAGTTCAGTCTACTAAGCCATTGCTAATTATATCTGAAGATGTCGAGGGTGAAGCCTTAGCTACTTTAGTTGTCAACAAACTTAGAGGTGGATTAAAAATTGCCGCTGTTAAAGCACCTGGTTTTGGAGATAGAAGAAAAGCAATGTTAGAAGACATCGCAATACTCACAGGTGGTCAAGTAATAAGTGAAGACCTTGGTATTAAGCTAGAAACTGTAACTATGGATATGCTCGGTAAAGCTAAAAGAGTTGTTGTAGATAAAGAAAACTCAACAATCGTTGGTGGAGCTGGAAAGAAAAAAGATATTGAGGCAAGATGTGATCAAATTAGAAAACAAATCGAAGAAACAACATCTGATTATGATAGAGAGAAGCTTCAAGAAAGACTTGCAAAGCTAGCTGGTGGTGTAGCTGTTATAAAGGTTGGTGGAGCTTCTGAAGTAGAGGTCAAAGAAAAGAAAGACCGAGTAGAAGATGCTATGCATGCAACCAGAGCTGCTGTAGAAGAAGGTATTTTACCTGGTGGTGGAACAGCACTTCTTTATGCTACGAGTGTTTTAAAAAACCTAAAAGTAGATAATGATGATCAAAGATATGGTGTCGATATTGTTAGGAAAGCCCTTTCAGCTCCTTTAAAACAAATAGCTCAAAATTCTGGATTTGATGGTGCTGTTATTGCTGGTAAAATAATAGAAAGCAAGGATAATTCTCATGGATTTGATGCACAATCTGGAAAGTTTTGTGATTTAGTTAAAGCAGGTATTGTTGATCCAACTAAAGTTGTAAGAACTGCTTTGATTGATGCTGTTTCAGTAGCCGCTCTTTTAACTACTACAGAAGCAATGATTACAGATAAACCGGAAGATAAGTCATCTGCTCCTGCAATGCCTGACATGGGTGGCATGGGTGGCATGGGTGGCGGAATGCCAGGTATGATGTAACCAATAATCAAAGAATGCAAAAAAAAGCCGCTTTATGCGGCTTTTTTTTTAATCTATTATAATATTAATTTATGAATTTTATTGAAAATTTTTACTTACAGATTATTAGGGTCTTTAACGATGGAGTATTTGGTATAAGTCTTGGTGATTTAACAATTATCTTTTTGTCTCTTATTATAGCTTTGCTTATAAGAAGTATTGTTGCAAGGGTTTTGGTAAATAAAGTAAAAAATATCGTATCCAAAACTGGAAATAAGATTGATGATAAATTATTTGAAGCACTAGTACCTCCTTTTAGACTTTTACCAATTGTAATTGCCTTCTTGGCTATAACATTATACTTCGATATAGAGTCTACACTTGGTATCTACTTTCAAAAAATAAATAACACACTTTCAACTATATTTGTTTTTTGGTTAATTCATCAAGCGTTAATTCCATTTTCAAATTTATTTAATAAATTAGAAAATATTTTATCCAAGGGATTAGTTCTATGGATCGTTAAATCTTTAAAATACCTAATCATTTTTCTAGGTATCGTTGCTGTGCTTGAGGTATGGGGCATAAAGATAGGACCTGTCATCGCAGGACTTGGTTTATTTGGAGTGGCAGTGGCTTTAGGAGCTCAGGATTTATTTAAAAATTTAATCTCTGGAATTATGATACTGCTGGAAAAAAGATTTCAAATAGGTGATGTAATTAATGTTCCCGGTCATACAGAAGGGACTGTCGAACATATAGGTTTCAGGTCTACATTGATTAGAAAATTTGACTCTACTCCTATTACTATCCCGAATTATATATTTGCTGAAGCTCCAATTTTAAATTACTCAAATAGAAATTACAGAAGAATTAATTGGACAATAGGTCTTGAATACAGCTCAACTTTAGATCAATTAAAAAAATTTACAGATACAATATCACTTTATTTTGAGAACAATGAAAATTTTATGGTCAATGATGATTATAAATCATTTGTCAGAATAGAAAAATTTAATGATAGCTCTATTGATATTATAGTGCTCTGTTTTACGTCTACTAAAGATTGGGATAAATTCTTAGAAATCAAAGAGGAATTAGCTATAAAAATAAAAGATACAGTAGAAAATATGGGTCTAAACTTTGCATTCCCAAGCCAGTCAATATATATAGAAAAAAACAATTAATTTAGTGAATATTAAAGATATAAAAATATGTGTAGTTGGACTTGGGTATGTAGGTTTACCACTTGCTTTAGAATTTTCCAAAAAATTTAAAGTAATCGGATATGATGTTAATCATAAAAGAATTAAAACTTTAAAAAATAATAAAGACTATAACAAGGAAACAGATATATTTTACAATTTTAAAAATCTCATTTTTACTGACAAAACTAATGAGGTTAATGGCTGTAATTTTTATATAATATCAGTTCCCACACCAATAAATAAAAAAAATAAACCAGACATTTCTCTGTTAAAAAAAGCATCAGCTTTTGTTGGAGGTCTAATTAAAAAAAATGATATCGTAGTTATTGAGTCTACTGTTTACCCAGGATGCACACGAAATGACTGTGTTCCATTAATTTCAAGCACATCTAAGCTATCCCCCAATAAAGATTTTTTTTATGGATATAGCCCTGAAAGAATCAATCCAGGAGATAAAGTTCACACATTAAGAACAATAACTAAAGTTATAAGTGGTTCTAATAAAAAAACTCTCAAAAAAATTCAATTTATATATAGCAAAATTATAAAGGCAGGCTTACATATCGCTCCAAGTATAGAGGTAGCAGAAGCGGCTAAAGTAATAGAAAACACTCAAAGAGATCTTAATATAGCTTTCATGAACGAATTATCTATTATCTTCAACAAATTAAAAATTCCTATGAAAGAAGTATTGAAGGCATCATCAACCAAGTGGAATTTTCTTAATTTTAAACCCGGATTAGTCGGAGGTCATTGTATTGGAGTAGACCCTTATTACCTTTCACACGTAGCAAAAGAAAATAATTACAATCCAAACTTTTTAATATCAGGAAGAGAAATTAACAATAATATGACCAAATATATCTCAAAACTTATACTTAAGGTTTGCAGACAAAAAAAGCTAGAAAAAAAAAATATTAAATTATTAATTCTTGGTCTTACTTTTAAAGAAAATGTTAGTGATTTAAGAAATTCAAAAATTTTAAATCTTGTTGAAATTCTCCAGAGTAATTTTAGAAAAATTTCAATATATGATCCAGAAATTAGCTCAGAAGATTTAGAAGATAAGTTTAAAAAAATATTTTTAAACAAAGAGCCAAATAAATTAGAAAAATATAATTTAATTATTTATGCAGTGGCACATAAAAAATTCAATAATCTTGTCAATAAAATTTATAGATTTAAATCAGATAAAAATATTATAGTTGATCTTACTTTAAAATTAAAAAATGAATTCATTGACATAGGTTTTTAAAAGTTAATGGATATAATTATTCAGGCAAGACTTTCTTCAAGAAGATTGCCATCCAAAGTTTTAAAAAAGGTTTTGGATAAATCTTTAATCGAATATCAAATTGAAAGACTTAATAAATCTGCGTATAAAAATAATATTATTATCTCTACTTCAAATAAAGAATCAGACGATAGGCTTGTTTACTTTTGTAAAAATAATAATCTTAAATTTTATAGAGGAGATCTAAATGATGTTTCACTTAGAATCAGTAAAACAATAAAAAAATTTAATTTAAAATCATTTGTTAGAATATGTGGTGACAGCCCTTTAATTGATCCAAAAATACTTGATAAATTAATAAACATATATAATACAAAAAAATATGATCTTGTTACAAATAAATTTCCAAGGTCATATCCTATTGGGCAAACAATCGAGATTATTAATGCAAAAACATACTTAGACTCAATTTATTTGATAAATTCAAAAAAAGAGAGAGAACACGTGACATTACATTTATATGAAAATTCAAAATTTTTTAATATAAAAAATGTAAAAAATAAAAATAATTATTCTAAAGTATGCCATGCTATTGACACAATTTCTCAATTCAGAAGATTTAAAAAATTTATTGAAAATAACAAATCTCTCTATGAAAAAATCTCTTTTAAACAACTCATTCAAAAATATTAAATGACAGAACAAATATTAAATGTTGGTATTATTGGACTAGGAGTTGGACAACATCATTTAAGGGCATTTAATAAGAATAAAAATTGTAAAGTAGTAGCAATTTGTGATCTTAATAAAGATAAACTTCAGAGAAATAAAAAAGTTGATCCCAACTTAATATTATATCAAAAGCCAGAAAATTTAATTAATAATAAAGAATTAGATATCATATCAATAGCAAGTTTTGATAATTTTCATTATTCTCAAGTGATAAAATCACTCAAAAATAAAAAACATGTATTTATCGAAAAACCGTTATGCTTAACAAGCACTCAATTAAAAAATATAAAAAAATTAATAAAAATAAATAGAGGCTTAATTGTTTCATCAAATATGGTTCTAAGAGCTAATCCAAGATTCAAATTTTTCAAAAAGTCATACCAGAGCAAAAAAATAAAGGATTTATACTATATTGAAGCTGATTATTATTGGGGTAGGCCAAATAAGTTAAGTGAGTGGAGAGCTGAAATAAAAAGTTACTCAATTATTTTAGGGGCCTCTATTCATTTGATCGACTTAATCTTATGGATCTTAAAAGACAAGCCAATATATGTTGAGTCTTTTGGAAATAGAATAGGAGCAAGTTCGAACATGATCAGCTCTAATACATTTTCCTCAATAAACCTTACTTTTAAAAATAATCTTTTAGTGAAAATAAACTCTCATGGCTTGTGCGCACATCCCCATTATCATTCTTTAAAGTTTTTTTCAAAAAATTCTTCTTTATTTCATCAATTCCAAAATTCCTTCATTATTAATCGACTAAATTTAGATAAATTAATAAAATTTAAAGACCCATATCCCCACAAAGAAAACAGATCCAATATAATAGACAATTTTGTAGGAAAAATATTAAAACAAAAAACGAAAGATGAATTTATTAATTTCCAAGACATTAGTGACTCTATGAGTATTTGCCTGTCTGCAATTAAATCTGAGTCTTCTAGAAGGAAAATAAAAATAAAATATATTTAATTCCATATAAATTTTAAATGTATATATTTCAATAATCTTAAATGACAAAAAAAATTTGTATTGTAGGTGGAGCAGGTTTTATAGGACATAATTTAGCAATTTATCTTGCAGAATATGATTATGACATTTTGATAATTGATAATCTTGCTGTTAATAATTATCATAGTATTTTAAATAATCATGATAATGTTCCTAATCCTGAATTATCAAAATTTGTTTTAGAGGAAAGAGCTTTACTTTTAAAAAATAATAAAAGAATTAAAATTTTGAATTACGATGCCAGAGATTATCATTTGTTAAGTAAAACTATAAATAATTTTCAACCTAATGTTTTGATTCAATTAGCTGCAGTTTCTCATGCTAATAGGTCAAATAAAGATCCCTTCTCTACATTTGATAATAGTTTAAGAACTTTAGAGAATGCCCTTGATGCATGCAAGAATACAGTAGACCACTTCATTTTTTTTTCTTCAAGTATGGTTTATGGAGATTTTAAAACTAATGTTGTCAAAGAAGATTCAGAGTGTAACCCCATAGGAATTTATGGAGCATTAAAACTTGCCGGAGAAATTATTGTAAAATCATATGGTAATGTTTTTGATTTACCTTACACAATTATTAGACCTTCAGCATTATATGGCGAAAGATGTATTAGTAGAAGAGTGGGACAGATATTCATAGAAAATGCACTAAATGATCAACCAATAACGATTAAAGGTAACGGGCATGAAGAGTTAGACTTCACGTATATTGGTGATTTGGTTGAAGGAGTAAAACTGATTATCGAAAATGAAAATTCAAAAAAACAAACTTTCAATCTAACATTTGGTAAATCTAACTCAGTAAAAAAATTATCTGAAATATTAAGTAATCACTTCAAAGATATAAAATTAGAATTTGATTCTGAAGATCCTTTTACTCCAAAAAGAGGCACTCTAGATATCACAAAAGCAAGACTTACCTTAGGTTATAATCCAAAAAATCCTATTGAACTTGCATATCCAAAATATATTAATTGGTATAAAGAAGTCTGGTCAAAATTTAATAATTAATTTGAAAATAATTGCTAGAAAAACCGAGGAATTAAGATCGAGTGATAAATTAAATATTTGTAATCTGAAAAATACTCATTGGAAATATGGTATTAAATCACAAATAAGTTTTTTTAATAAGACATATAAGAAAAATGATATTCATATATGTCTTTTTTTGAATAAAAGGTTGATCGCATATAATTGTTTAAGAAGAAGAAATATTTATGTATCTGGTATAAGGTATACATATTATCTATTTGATGCATTGATAATTCATAAAAAATTTAGAAGTAAAAACTATGGGTTATTAACTATGCATTTCAATAATTCTTTTATTAAAAACAATAACGGAATAGGACTTTTATTTTGTAATAAAGAATTAGTCAAATTTTATTTAAGTAATAATTGGAAAAAAATCGACAAAAAAATCACAAATTTTCAAAATAATAATAAATTTATAATGATTTTAGATTTTAAAAAAATTTTACCTTATAAAAAAAATCGAAAGAATATTAAGATATTAATCTAATGAAGATAGGTAAACACGATCTGAATAAAAAAATAATGATTGTTGCAGAAATAGGTAATAATCATGAGGGTAGCCTAAGATTAGCAAAAAAGATGATTAAATTAGCAGCTAGTTCTGGAGCAGATGCTGTAAAATTCCAAACATTCGTTACTGAGGACTATGTATCAAGACCATTTGATATAAATAGATTTAATATGTTAAAAAAATTTCAATTATCATTTAAAGAATTTATAATCCTTAAAAACTATGCTGAAAAATTTGGTTTAATATTCTTATCAACGCCATTTGATATTAAAAGTGCAATATTTTTAAATAAAATTATTAAAGCCTATAAAGTAGCATCAAGTGATATTAGTTTTTATCCTTTATTAGAAGTGATTAGTAAAACTAATAAACCTATAATACTCTCTGCAGGAATAGCTGACATTAATGATATTAAAAAAACATTAAACTTTATTAAAAAATATCGAAGTTTGAAAAATGTAATTTTGTTACATTGTGTGTCGAATTACCCAACATCTCATAAAGATTCAAATATCAACAACATTCAACACCTAAGAAATATAGTTAATCATGTTGGTTATTCCGATCACACTGAAGGAATTGAAGCTGCATTGTGTGCATCTGCCATAGGAGCTAGAGTCATTGAAAAACACTTTACAATAAATAAAAACTTTTCTGATTTTAAAGATCATAAAATTTCATCAGATCCAGAAGAATTTTCAAATTTAGTTAAAAATGTGAGAAAATTTGAGACAATTATGGGTAAAAATAGCTTCAAAACTTCAATAATGAAAAAAAAATCTATGAAAATTAAGAGATCTATAGCTGTAAATAAAGATTTACCTGCAGGTACTATATTGAAATTTAATCATTTGACTTGGGTCAGGCCAGGTATTGGCTTTCCTCCAGGTAGTGAAAAAAAGATTTTAGGTAAAAAAATTAAAAAAAAAATCATTAAAGGAACAATTTTAAAAAAAACAATTTTAACTAAATAAATTTCTTTTTGATAATATAATGACAAATGTGTGGATTAGCAGGATGCATATCAGATAGTAGAATAAGTAAAGATCAAATCCATCAGACACTTAGATCTATGAACAATAGAGGTCCAGATGCATATGGATATAAAGAATTTGTTGTTTCTAATAAGTTTATTTACTTACTTCACACAAGATTAAATATACTTGATTTAAACCCAAGATCAAACCAACCATTTTTCAAAAATCATTATTATTTAATTTTCAATGGTGAAATTTATAATTTTATTGAATTGAAAGATAAACTTATTTCAAAAGGATATAAATTCGAAACTACATCAGATACTGAAGTTTTAATTAATGCTTTCATAGAATATGGACATGAAATAGAAACTCACCTAGAGGGTATGTGGTCATTTGTAATATTTGATTCAAAAAAAAATGAATTTTATTTTTCTAGGGATAGATTTGGAGAAAAACCATTATTTTTTTCAAAAATTGGAAATAATTTTTTTTTTGGTTCAGAAATTAAATATATTAAAAATTTATCAAATAATAGATTAGAGTTAAATTATGAAAAATTAAAAATGTTTTTAGTTTATGGCTACAAATCTATCTATAAACAAGACACAACTTATTATAAAAATCTGAGTCAATTACAATCATCGCATAAAATGAAAATCAATTTAAATTTAGAAATAAAAATTGAAAAATATTGGGAACCATCTACATCTAAAATCAAAATATCTCTTACAGAAGCGATTGAGGGAGCACAATATTTTTTAGAAAATAGTCTAAAAAAAAGATTAAGAGCAGATGTTCCAATTGCTTTTAATCTCTCCGGAGGTGTGGACTCTTCAAGTCTTGTTGCTATTGCGCGAAAAAAATTAAATATAAATGTGAATAGTTATTCAATAATAGATGACGATCCTAGATACAATGAAGAGGAAAACATTAATTTTAATGCCCAACAATTTTCAGATAATCATAAATCTTTTAACCTAAAAAATAGTTTTACTATTGATAATTTAAAAAATTTGATTGATTATCACGATCAACCACTATGTACAATAAATTATGTAGCACATGCATTGTTACAAAAACAAATTAGTAATGATGGCTATAAGGTATCTATTTCTGGTATTGCTGCTGATGAGATATTTACTGGTTACTATGATCATCACATTTATTATCTTCATAATTTCAAAAATCATGAGATTTATAATGACTCACTTTATCATTGGAAAAATCACATTAGAGACATTGTAAGAAATCCATTTTTAAATGACCCCAATTTATTTGAAAAAAAAGGTGAAGATTTTAGAGATTATATTTATTTAAACTCCAAAACATATAAATCATTTTTAAAGGATCAAAGTTTTAATATTAATCTTAAAGATGATATTTTTGACAAAGACTCATTATTGAGAAATAGAATGCTAAATGAATTGTTTAGAGAAACAGTGCCAATATTACTTGAAAATGAAGACCTAAATTCTATGAAATACTCTATTGAGAACAGAAGCCCCATGCTTGATACTGATTTAATAAATTTTATGAATAGTGTTCCAACGCAATATTTAATAATTAATGGCTATTCAAAATACCTTCTCAGAGAAACTACTAAAAATATTTTAAGTGATAAAATAAGATTAAATAGAACAAAAAAAGGTTTTAATGTTGCTATTAACTCAATTCTTGATTTAAATAAACCTTCAACAATTGAATTTCTTTTATCTGATGGGCAGATATTCAATTTGATTGATAAAGACAAATTTAAAAATTACCTCTTAAATGAGAACTTTTATGAAAATAGTGATAAAAAGTTTTTGTTTAATTTTCTTAATTCTAAAATATTTTTGGATTTAAATTCATGAAATTTTGTAAATCTTGTATATTACCAGACACTAGACCCAATTTAATAATTGACGAAGACGGTATTTGCAATGCATGTAATTTTCATAAATTAAAAAAAAAGATAAACTGGGTTGAAAGAAAAAAAAGATTATCCAAATTAGTAAAAGATATTAAGTATAATAATAAAAATGGCTACGACTGCATAATACCTGTAAGTGGAGGAAAAGACAGTACTTGGCAAGTGGTAGAGTGCTTAAAGCTTGGTTTGAAACCACTTGCAGTAACTTGGAAAACTCCAGCTAGAACAAATATTGGACAAAGAAATTTAGATAATTTGATTCAACTTGGTGTGGATCATATAGATTATCAAATAAATCCAAAAATAGAGGCAAAGTTTATGTTAAAAGCCTTTAAGAAATATGGATCAACTGCAATTCCCATGCATATGGCCATTTTTAACATACCCCTAAAGTTAGCTTTACAGTTTAATATACCCTTAATTGTGTATGGAGAAAACTCTGCTCAAGAATACGGTGGAAATAAGAAACTTTCAGAAAGCTATTTTATAAATGAAGAGTGGCTTAGGAATTATGGATTGACAAATGAAACTAGTCCGAAAGATTGGATCTCTTCTCACTTATCAAAAAAAGATTTAACTGCTTATAACGGTCCTAACTGGAGTAATTTAAAAAAACAAAAAGTCAAAGCAATTTTTCTGGGTTATTTCATGAAATGGGATGTTGAAAATAGCTTTAACGTTGCTAAAAAAGCAGGATTTAAAATTAGAAAGAGTGGACCAAAAATTGGTTTTTATAATTATAGTGATATTGATTGCTCTTTTATATCAATTCATCATTGGCTCAAATGGTATAAATTTGGTTTCACCAGAGACATGGATAATTTGTCATTAGAAATTAGGAATAAAAGAATATCAAGGGCAAGTGCATTAAATATTCTCCAAAAAAAAGGAATTAAATCGCCAACTAATGATATTAAATTATTTTGTAAATTTGTTGGAATAAGTACCATAGAATTTAATAAAATTTGTGAAAAGTTTAGGAATAAGAAGATTTGGGAAAAAGTAAATAATAATTGGGTTATAAAAAATTTTATACTTGATGAATATTTTTTTAAAAAATGAAAATTCTTATTTTAACAACTAATACCAATCACCATAATTTTTTTTTACATAAAATTTCAGAAACCTTTAAAGATATTACAGTAATTGAAGAGTTAGATTTTATTAAACCACCTTATGAAATATTTCATCAATTTGAATTAAATAGAGATCTTTACGAAAAAAATTTATGGAAAGATATTATTGCTGAACCATTTAGCCAGATTTGCAAAAATTACATGACTTGCAAAAACATTAATGACCTAAATGTCATTGATTTTATAAAAAAAAATAAATTTGATGTATGCGTAGTTTTTGGAACAAGAAAAATTTTACATAACTTATGCAGTATCTTACCTTACAATACCTTTAATTTACATGGTGGTGATCCAAAATACTATAGAGGATTAGATAGTCATCTTTGGTCGATTTGGCATTCAGATTTAAATGGTTTAAGGGTCTGTATTCATAGGTTAAACAATTCGTTAGACGACGGAGATATATACAAGATAAGAAATATTAATTTAGAAATTTTAGATGACATACATCAACTAAGGTCTCAGAATACAGAAATATGTATAAAAATTACGACTGATTTATTGAATGTTCTTGAAAACGAGAAAACAATTAATTGTGAACCTCAACAAAAAATTGGAAGATATTATTCTTTTATGCCCAGTGTTTTAAAGCAAGAATGTATAAAAAAATTTAAAAATTTAAAAATGACAAATGATTACTAAAGTCTACCAAAAATATCTAAAAGATAAGAAAGTAGTAATTTTTTTATTCCATGGCGTTATTGAAAGCAATAAAAATCAAATAAGAAATTATAATAAGAAGCATATACTTAGTAATCAGTTTGAAAAAATTCTCAAAAGCTTGTTAAGAAAGGGAACTCCTGTTTCAATGGATGATGTTATAAATTTTTGTAATGGAAAAAAAATACCAACAAAACCTTTTGCTATAACTTTTGATGATGGTTTCCAAAATAATTTAAGAATTGCATTACCCATTTTGGAAAAGCTCAAAATTCCAGCCACCATTTATATCACAACTAATTTTATTGAAAAAAATCTAATGAGTTGGATAGATAGAATTGAATGGGCTTTTGAAAAAAAAAAGAATTTTAATATTTATTTACCTTGGAGATCAAAATCAATTAAAAT
>CENJ01330772.1_pt1 | contig 12215 bp, 1 predicted proteins | sample 356161 | NCBI WGS metagenome assembly CENJ01 (sample SAMEA2619531, study PRJEB7988) | marine metagenome | biome: marine biome (ENVO:00000447); feature: surface water layer (ENVO:00002042); material: "saline water (ENVO:00002010), including plankton (ENVO:xxxxxxxx)" | depth 5 m
GAGAGAGAAATTACTTTATCTAGAACTGTATCCGCATTAAAATGAGTTCCAAGTCCAGAATACTCATCCTTGCTTTGAAATACTGATTTAACATCTCCCAGATTAAAATCATTAACACTGGTGGTTAATATTTTATTTCTCTCCACTCCGTTAATAACTAAAGATTCATTCTTTATAAATTGTCCAGAAACGTTAGTGAGAGTTAGAATTACATTTTGAGAATGAAAAGCATCGTATTTTAAGAATCCTGTTGCCCCACTAGATTTTCCTTCTATGAAAGCCGGAGCACTAAGATGATTATCAAAGGGGGCTAATGTATTAATTCCTACCTGACTATATGTTTGAATATCATAAAGATACAATTGATATTGTGAAGAATTATTCTCATAAGGTTTGTTAGAAATTATATCTACAACTCTTGCAGTTCCTACTGTAGTAAATCCAACATGATTAATTTCTGGACCACCAATACCTGGTCCACCTGTTGTTTCGTTCCTTCTCTCACTTCTTAATTCAATTATACTGTTTTGATCAAATCCAACCAGTGGCAATCCAGATACATTATTAATTTTAACAGTAGTGCCATTTTCAATATTTATTCCAGATGTTGGTACACCTACAGAATTTCTTGGTTTCTCCACATCCAAATATTTTGGAGATATAGTTTCTATGTCATACCCCTTAACGTATGCCTTTCCGGGCATAATTTTATATGTTAATAAATCATCGGATACATCATTGCCTTCTGGCGTTACAGTTCCCCTATCATATAAACCTTGATTTCCCGAATAATTATTTAAAGTTTCTTTTGGAAATACTTCAAAGGGTTTTATTATATAATCTCCCGATTCTTCATAAGTTCTTCTCGCTAATTCGTCTCGAATTAAATTGTATTGAGATCTATCAACAAACTTTTCTGTAACTCCTTTATTCAGTCTAGCTATTTCTACAAAATTTTCATTATCTATATCATTAAAATCTTTTTTGAATAATTCTAAATCAATTTTAAGTCTATCTGCACCTGGTGCAGCATAATTTGAAAATCCTTGAGAGTTATCATTAAGAGATGGGTCATCCATAGAATTTACTATGGATTCTTTTACTAATAAACCTATTCTTACTGACGGAACACTATTATATTGATCTAATATGATAGTTTGTTTACCTACCTTTACAAAATTTCCCCGAACAAAATATACGCCATCATTAATAGTTGCTGCAGATGCTATAAAACTAGCACTAGTTGAGATAGTATTCGCAAAAGTATTTCCAGCCTGAATTAAGGTAGAACCATAAATTATATTTGAATTTGTTATCAATGATTCTCCAGATTGAAAAACCTGAAATTCTGAATTTGGATTTGAATTTACATACTTTATATAAAGAGTAACAAAACCTTCTTCAGACTCGGTAGAATCTAAAACTTTTGACACTTTGGCTGTAACACCACTGGTTGCGCCTTTAATAGTTACTCCGATCAATTTATCAATATAAGATGATACCGGAACTCCGAAAAAAGAAGAATCAATTTTTATACCATAATAGGTAAGATCAATTCCTAAAGCACCTGGGATTATTTGAGAACCTTCTTTGAAAAGATGATCTCCAAATTTTTCAATTTGATCTTGAAGTATACTTTGCAGAGTCGTTAGTTCTCTTGCTTGTACTGGAAATCCTGGCTTGAATAAAACTTTATGAAAATTTTTATTTTCATCAAAGTCGTCAAAGTAAGGAGAAATGTTGAGATTAGTTTGCTGGGGCATGTTATTAGAATTCTATAATAATTTTGATATCTTCTTTTTGGTTTCTGGATCTCGGGATAGACTCTCGGTTATCAACATAAATTATATCTCCAGATCTGGGTTTGATCTCTGGATTGGCAACCCCGTTTACAAATTCCTGACCAAGATTATATGTTCTATTATTTATTGTTGTTGTTGAACCATTGAATGAGCCATCTATTTCCAGACCATTTGGAGATGGGTTGTCTGGTTGTCCTACTATAAGACTTCCCCCGCTTCCAATGCTACCAGTAAATCTGTGAAGTTTGTATCCATATTCTGGTTCGTCCCCATATGCCGGAGAACTAGGCCCACCTTTTGGTTGAGTTAATACAAGACTTCTGTCCTGCCAAAATTTTAGAATTTGTGTAGATTTATCATACGACGCAACTCTACCTATAGATGTTGATCCAGTACTTATGGTTTGAATAATACGCTCATCATCAGTAAATGATAAACTAGAGGACCCTACACCAGTCAATTTAAGTGCATATAATCCAGAAGCAGTAGATTCATTAAACTGAGAAGTTCCATCAAATTTTAATGGATTTTTTAATACTCCTAATCTAGAAAAACTATTACTAGAAATTACATCTGGATTTTGAAATTGTAAATTTTCAAATCTACTATAAAGCAATACTTTATTGCACCCCAATTCTCTATAAATGTCTTTTCCATGTCCCCCCTTTGGGGGTATTATAACGTCAAAGTTTGCTATAGTGGTGCTTCCTATTCCAGTATGGGTGATATTAGAAATATCCAAAGTTCCATAACTATATCCAGATCCACTATTAGTTACTAATACATCAACAACTTTTCCTTCGGAAGAAATTGTAATCGAAGCCTCAGCACCGGACCCATCTCCAATAATTGGTATGTTATTAATTGTATTTGCGGATCCGTAACCGATTCCAGAATTAGTTATTACTGCAACTTCAATCGATCCATCAACAGACGCATCTCTTATTAAACTTACTTCAGGATTCGTTGGCCAATTTTGAGGAACTGGTATGAAATTTGTAGAATCAAACTTAATTGCATCATTTGGACTTATGGTGTATAGATACTTCCAAATATACTTATCACTACCATCCCCGGCAGATTGTGGTGTTGAAGTTGTATGAGTTGGTTCGTTGACTGAAGGTCTTCCTTGAGGATTGCTAGTATCCGTTCCATTTTGCAAACAAATATAAACTCTAAACTGGCTCGTTAGAACATAGAATTTAGAATCATACAGTCTTGTAGAATTTGTCGCGGGACTTCTATTAATTCTAGAGTAGTCATTTCTATACATTTCATAAGTTTCGCCAGAAATCCATTCATATTTCTTTACTACCTGCCTAACATCACTGGGAGTTATCTTTGATAATGCTACGATATTATCAAACGCACGATTTTCCTCATCAAAACTATCAATTGGGTCTGGTATATTAGTTTCCCAATTACTATCTATTTCGTCGGTGTTAGGTACTGATAAAAAAGCATAGTAAGAATTATTAACATCCTCTACAGAAGATATAAATTCCGAAGCTCTTAATATTCTAAACTGATCAGTTAAAATTGCTGACATTTTGTACTTTTTTCTTTATTTATCCTTTAAAAATCTATTTTAAACGGCAAATATCTTTTAACAATGGGAGAAGTAGTTAACCCAACTACCCCATTATTATTGTATGATGAGAAAGAAGATGGGTTTGATGCTCTAGTTCCTGTTATTGATCCCCAACTGTAAGTGCCATAGTAATCATCATCAGACATTGTAGTTGAAGTTATTCCGTTTAAATCGGAGACATTGGAACATACAGTAGTTGTTCCATTATCTGTTATGATATTATCAACTCTATATATATTATCAATAAATGAAGTTCCTATACCAACAATAGATACTGAAGTGTCAATCTCTATCGAGGTCACACCGTTTCCAATATTAGAATTTGAAACTATAAAGTATACCCCGGTTGTAATACCAATAGTTCCGGCATTAATAGATTCGTCACTTCTTATAGTGAATTCTATCATGGGAGATGTTGTATTAATTCCAACTCCCTTAGTTCCAATGCCAATAATACTTCCATGACCGCCAGATACGGCTGCATCAGCAATTATCTCACTTTTTATTGTATTATTTTCGCTAAAATCTTGAGATATGATTATAATATCATTTGATGGTCTTGAATCCAAATTAAAGTTTTTAGATATAGAATCTACAAACAATGTAGTATCTGAATTATTCAAAGGTCTTATCAAAGTAGATTCTGGTCTTATCTCAGCTTCCAAACTCAATCTTTTTTTAGAGATTGATTCTCCACCAACAATTAAATCTCTCTTCTGCTTTATCAAATGAGATGGTCTTAATAATTCAGACCGATCATTCATACAATAAATGGATGTCTTTACTGAGTTTGAAGAATTAATGCCAACAATTGTTCTTAGTTTTTCATCTCCAACTAATAAATTTTCTTGAGGTGTCGCTAATTGCAGTTGATCACCAACTTCTATTGGTGGTTCAATATCTACAAATTGAGTATCCCCAAAACTTCCTTTATAGAAGAATATTTGACATTTATAATCTTTTTTGGGGGCCTTACTAAATGTAATTTGTGTTCCTCCTTTGAATGTATAATCTATTCCAGGTCTCTGTAAAATTCCATCTATCATAATCAATAAGTTTGAATCTAGATCTATTGCACTGTAAGATCCCTTTTCAATACTTAATGGTTCTATTCCAATGTCTCCCTGCCTTTCCAGAGTAAAAGTTCTTCTAATACCATCAAACTGATTTGAAATATCAATAACCAATTCTAATATCCCAATATTCCAAGACGAGAATGGCTCATTATAAACATCAGTCACTGTTACTGAGAATGGTGAAGATGATACATTTGCATCTTCAAGGATTCCCACAGGGGTCAGTACGTCACCAATTTCATATCCATATCCGAAATTAGTAATATGAAAGTCTATTACACTAGAACCCTGACCAACCATAACATTGATGGATGCTCCTATTCCCGTAGAACTACCCGTCAATTTTAGATTTTCGTAAGGGAGAGGAGAATCGAATATAATAGAGGGTGGATTACTTGTAGTATATCCGGATCCTGGGTTAGTTATGACAACTTCTGTAATTATTCCGGCATTTACAACCCCATGACCAGATGCTCCAGAACCATTTGATCCAGAAAAATTAATTGGAACAATTGGTTGAGTATATCCAGATCCGGGGAAACTTGTTGTAGTGTAACCGCTTAGGGGTGGTGAAAAGTTTGTTCCGATAGAAACAGATTCAATTTGCCCATGAGATATTGATGCAACCCCAACTGCGGCCATTTGTGGTTGTAAACCAAATCCTTGAGATGAAGCTATGGAAACTATAACACCCCCTAATGGTATGTCGTTCTTGTTTGGATCATTATCAGACAATAAATTATTACCAAGATAATCTTTTCTTCCGGTAAAATGTATTCTTGTTCCAATACCAACATTACTTTCAATTGTAAAATCTATAGATGGTTTTTGGGAAATATTTCTAAGAAGTACGATGCTGTTTGCATTTTCTGTTAGAGCTATACCAACTACACTATTACCTTCTTCAGTAAGACTAAACGTTCTACCAATTCCATTAAATTGTGTAGAAATGTCGTCAAAAATGATATTATCTTCGTAAGAAGATTTCTGGAAGAATCTTCCTTGGAAAGAAGAACTTGCCCTCAAATCAGATAAAGCCAGAAAATCTTTTCCAACTTCATTTGATCCAAATGGAGCATTTTTAAAATAAATTTTATCTTTAATAATATTATAGTCTCCTCTATAAAGTCTTACTTCGTCCCCTGATGCATGAGATTCATTTTCTAATAAATTAGTTCCCATCCATGATCTTTGAACTAATGCCCCATTAACTAAAGGAGTGTTTAGACTATCTACCCTAACAAATTCATTTCCAATACTAAGCACATCACCATTTCTAATGGATGTTATTCCAGTTAAAGATATTTCTGTAGAAATGCCAGAAATATTTGATGTCAAATTATATGAAATTGGAGTCCAAGATAAAGGTGTCTGAATAATATTATCAATCATAATAATACACTTTTTATTTGAATTTATCGCATCAAAAGATTGATCAGACATATATTCATATGCATCGGTTATTGTCAATGCTATCCCAGCTAGAGCATCTGTTCTAGATGTTGAAAGTTGAATAGAATTTTCAGACTTTTTAATGACAAATACACTATCAGGAAGTTTATCTGTATATCCAGTTCCAGTCATTACAGAAATTCTTTCTTCTGATTTCCCAGAATATGAATAATTAATTTCCTCACCAGTAACAAAGAAGTGGTCATCGGAGGTATTATCTTGATTGATAAAAGTTATTACATTAGTATTAGTAGAAATTCCGGAGAGTGAAATCTTTTTAGAAAATAAACTATTGCCCCTATGCTTTAATTCAAAATCATGTCTAAACCTTTTTAGTCTTTCAACATAAGTGAAATCGTCAACAAAGATATCAATATGCGAGAATGAAGTTTCAGCATATCCAACATTTTGTTTTTTAAATTCTTCGGAAAATACCTTTACAGTAACTCCAATACCCGCATTGGGAGTAAATCTCAGATCTACTCCTTCATCTACAAGCACGTAATCATATGTTCCTAAAGAAGTATTTGTATATAAATTGGCATATTCGGTGTAATAAGTGTCTGTATCATTATGAATTCCTACAATAACATTTACATGTTTTTCTCCAGAATCAGATATAACCTGAACTAGATGCTTAGATGATCTATATTCATTGGATATCATAGATGATATCGTTGTTATTCCTGGAGAAGCACTAGATGCAATCTCAGTGATATTTGATTTTAATCTAATAGATCCACCATCTTCTTCAATAATTGGACCAATAAACGTAGACCCCATTCCAGTAGTATTTGCGAACCCAACTATATGAAGTTTTCCGGTAAATGTAGTTGCGGCTATTCCTGGATCTAAAGTAAAGTTTATATCAAGATTGCCAGAAGAATAAGATGTATCAAAAGTTCCAAGTTCTCTAAAAGTATCAACATCACCAAATACTAAACTATAATCGTTTAAATTTGAATCATATGTCGCAAATCCTTCGGTTGATTGATAGTCAAGACTTCCTATCGGCAACTTGGTATTGGAAGAGGCAGTCCCCACTTGCAATATAAATCCATAAGATTCATATTGAGTTATATCTATGCTTGCCATTTTAGATGTAACTCCAGGAGAGGCATTAAATATGGTTGTTAAACCAACTCTATCTAAAAATCCTATTGAAACCGTTTCATCATCTACAATATCGTCCCTTATTGCAGTTCTATAAACTTTCATATAGATATTATCGTCCGGATCATACGGGAAGAACCTAATTTGTATCTCACCAAGAAGTACCTGGGCGCTTAATTGACCAAAAGGATTATTTGAATATGTTCCAGTATAGTCATTGATGAATACTTCGAAATTATTATGAATCAATAAGAAGTTAGCAACTTCATATGAATTGGTCATAGAATTATACATCTCTACGATATATTTGCACGTCCTCATAGTATTTCCGTAGAAACTATCAATAATGACAAAGACATCTAGATTTGGATTGCTTCTAAATTCTCCACTAAAATCATCAAGTGTTATGGCTCTATTTTTGTCACTCCTAAAGTAGTCTGATATTATTTTTCCATCAAAAAAGATATTCTTAGAGCATGATCCAATCTTATCTTCTACAACCAAATCAAAATCATGTATTCTATCAACATCTATAAAATTGATTAAATGATTTACAGATGTTATAGTAGATATTCCACTTATTTGACTTTCTTCAGAGATAACTGGAGAAGATTCTACAACATAATCACCAAATCTTTTAAATCCTGATGTGTGAACTAGGCTTCCAACAGCATCATCCCATTTATTGATATCGGTAGTTCCCTTTATTGAATAAGAAAATCTTTGGTAATAGTTATTATCGTGGAGTCTTTGAAAGAAATTGCTTAACTTTCCAGTATCTTTTGATGAACCTAATGACAATGATCCAGTAGAATCTACAGAAAATCTTCCGGAAGATTTTTCTATTGACTTTACTATAGCTTTTGCGCTAGTCGTTTGACTTCTGACAGTAACTCCTACTTTTATTTCTTTCCCAGAAATTTGATTAATTCTTAGTTTTGATGTATTCTGATCCCAACCCTGGTTATCAACAACAAATGCAGAGGTTTCTCCCAAAGAACCAAAGTTGACAGCTTCTCCTTTAGAAAATAAATTAGAATTATCCCCTTTCATAACTATTTGATATTTAGCCAAATTGGAATATTTAATCGCGGATCCTAAAGAAGATTGATTGTAAATTCCTGCTGTAGAAATTCCAGGTATTCTGTAGGATAATGTTGCACCATTTGCTAAACCTATAGCTGTATTAACGCCAACAACATCAAATGTAGCATAGTCATAGTCGGATGAATTATAACCTTGACCAGTTCCTGATATAATATCAATTCCCTCGATGAATATTTTTTCACCCATAACGAATGGATATGTATCTGTTGTAAATCCTATAGAAGGACTTTGTAAAGTCAATGTGGCAATTTCACTCAGAACATCAAATTGTGCTGATATTATATCAACCCCATTTGTATTGTCTACACTTATGGCAAATAAATTAGTATCAGATAAACCAGAACCCCTGTCAATTACATTAACTTCAGAAACAGAAGATCCAAATATACTTGTCTCTGTTATAACTTCTTCCACGGGTTGTTTTAACTGAGAATCATAAATTAATACTCTAGGTGGTATTGTATAGTCTTTTCCAGAATCAGTTACCTTGATACTTTCAATCTGATGATAATCTGAAATTCCAATAACGGTGGGGATATCTGCAATTGGTTTTAATGTTTTATCGGATGAAAATTCAAATCCAATATTTGAAATGTCTAATTTTTTAATATTACCTATTTCTTCACCTACGAAAGAAATGTTAGCTCCAGATCCAACTGTAGAAGCTATAGATACAACTTGGGGAATTTTTTTCAATGAAGATGATTTTTGAATCATCCTTAATGAATCTATAGGACCAAAATAGTTTTTCGATTCCGTAGAATATTTCGTTTTTGATAAATCTGAGTGATTATAATAATTTCTTTCTGGATTTTTATCCAATAAGATGGAAAATGTTTTTTCATCTTCAATATTTGCTGAATACCTACCATTATATCTACTGAAAATTAAATCTATTTTATTGGAATTAAATGGTTTTGGAGATAAATCCGGCAATATATTTAATTTATCAAATTCATTATCAACTTTTATCGCTTCTATATCGGTTGGTTTTAATTGATAGTAAAATGAGTTGGGGAAATTTTCATCAAGTTTTAAATTAATCATTGCATTTTCGGTAATGCCGGGAGTACCTATACGCTCCACTTTTATTTCAGTGGATTCTTCGGTAGTTTCAAATTCATTAACAAAAGCTTCATCTTTGAAGAATGCCAGCTTCAAATTCTTCAATGAGGGATGCGATACATCTATCCCTACACTAGAGTATGCAGTTAATTTTATATGGGGATTTACGGAACTAATTCTATGGCTAGATCCTTGAGTTGTTAAGTCTACTTCTTTTACTGGTAGACTGAATCTGGCATCCCACTCATCATAAGTTAATTTAATTTTATTATTTGATATTTTATGCACATAATAAATTCTTTCGGACTCTAATGGCAAAGCTGGATTAGTAGATTCGTATAAAATTCTATCGCCAGTTTCATATCCATGATTTTCTATGGTTAAAATGTTAGTATCTATGTCAATTCCAATCGAAGATCTTGGATTAAAGATAGACTTTCTTATTGTTGAATTATATTCAACTTCATATAATTTTTCTGAAACTGACGAATTTATTTCAATATTTACTTTATCCCCATCTAACAAATTATGATAGTCCTTGGTAGTAATAATACCAACACTCTTTTTTATATTAGTATTGAGGGTTGGTGAAGGAGTCCTAAGACTATGAAGATCGCCAGAACCATAACTCATAAAATACAAAACACTTGGAATTATTTCTGTTGATACGCCAATATAATTTCCCTCAGAACTGATTGCAACAGAACTAGTTGAAAGACCAACAAAATCTTTCCCTAAATTTACTGCATATACGAGAGACTCATTTTCTAGGGGGAACTGAGTTATTGAATCTGTGGTGACTCCGATAGCACTTCCATATAAAGATGAGTAAATTAATTTATCGCCAGTTTTTAATCCATGATTTTCAATATATATTGATTGAAGTTTTATTTCTCTCTGCTTGCTAGAAGATCCTTCATAAAAATTATATGTTGATATACCAACGTCACCAAGACCTACAGTCTCGCGTGGGTTAAAATAGAACTGTCGGATTTTTTTAATGTTTGGTTTATTTGAAATATTTTTTGTAAAGATAAATTCTCTACTATCAAGAATAATATCAGATCCTGCTGTATGTGATGTTCCAGTGGTAGATAATTCTTCCCTGAGAATATTGAGAGAATTGCTTGATGGATCTAATCCAACTATTTTTACTTTTTCGCTACCTATATTCAAATAATCATTTATTTTTATTTGATCCTTTACTTCAAGCAAATTACTACTTATAAACAAAGACGTTGTTATCCCTGTCTGGTCGGTATTACCAATAGCGACAGATAAACTTGTTTTAAACGTAGTTATGCCAATAATAGAAGGGCCATCCAATTCTCGTATTGCTGTGGAGGAATCGAAGAAAGTAACGATATCACCATTCTTCAAATTATGCGGCAATGTAGAAGTTCCTACAATTAGTTCATTCTCCCCGAAACTTATATTAATATTTTCTATTTTAGTTTGTTTGAAGGAAATATTTGATATTCCAACACCAACAACAGATTTTACTTCAGCTATGGATTGAACATTAGATCCTGTTCCTTCCATATTAGCAATAGTTCTATCCCCAACTTTGTAGTTGTTTCCAGAATCAATAATTTCTACTGCAGCAATACTTCCAGAAGAAGTCTGAGTTATTCTATTTACAATTTCATTTTTTCTTTGAGGTTGAATAACATATTCGTATGAACTATTCTTGTCTAAGAACTTATATGGAGAGGTATTTCTAATTACATTTAAATCATTAAGATCTATATCTCTTTGATTAACTCTAGGGTCAAAATTAAGTCGATTGGGTAATGACTTATAACGTTCTCCAATAATATATGGGAAAACTGGCTTTTTATAATTAAAAAATGGAGAAGATGTCGTCTTTTCATTTTCTCCCGATGTACTTGCAGTTTTATATGATGCAAAGTAGGCATAAGTTCCGCCTGGAAACTCTGGTGTTATACAAAATCTTCCATTATGCTCATCAAGATCGCCATTTCCTTTGTATTCATAATCTTCTGTAAAAAATCCTAATGGAAAAATTGAGACTGGAGGTCCATTCACTCCTCTACCTATAGAAGAATCAAATTTTAAATCATATCCACTGTCTAGAAGTTTTACAAATCCTCCTTTTTTATTTTCATATCCATATGGTCCATATATTGGATTTCCGTCATAAGCCCACCCAATAATTGGTGAGTGTTCTGTAGTTTCAGTTCTATTTACTTCTCCTAAAGTAGAATTAAACTCTAAATCTGAAGAAACTCCATCTCCAAAATTTGTAATTAACGAAGATCTTAATTTTCTTGGAGCATATAAAGATCCATACCCAATTCCCAAATTAGAATCTTTACTTTCAATGAAAATGCCATCGTCATCAGTAATATTATTTTTATTTTTCTCGAATAAGTTAATATTCCATTTTTGTAGATCTGCTTTAAATATAACTCCACTTCCTAAGGGAACAATTGTAATTGCAGTATTTTTTCCATATCCAACACCACCATAAACTACAGAAACTGATTCTACAGAACCTGAAGAGTTAATAGTGAGATTTAGTATAGCACCAACCCCGGTCTCATCAGGATCTATAATCTTAAGATCTGGCTTAGATGTGTACCCGGAACCGCCAAACTTAACATTTACAAATGAAATTGATCCGTTGATAATAATTGGCTCTAGAATAGCATTCTCCCCAGAATTTACTTCTATCAATGGATCAGAAATTAAAGAAGAATCAAAATTTATTAAACCATCTGTTGACCCATATGATTGTCCACCATCAATAACCGAGACTGATGTTATTGAACCTCTCACTGCCGGACTTAATTTTGCTTCTCCACCAAAGGTTAATCCAATACCAGTTTTGCCCTCAATTGAAACTTCTATAGGTGGATAATTAAATATATGAGTTCCTGATCCGCTAGACTCAAATCTTACAAACTTTGACCTCTCATAATTTTTTGTAGAAATATTTGTGCTTACTCCAGCAGATGATAATCTAAAGTTGTCATCATCAAATAC
>CENJ01110534.1_pt1 | contig 12213 bp, 13 predicted proteins | sample 356161 | NCBI WGS metagenome assembly CENJ01 (sample SAMEA2619531, study PRJEB7988) | marine metagenome | biome: marine biome (ENVO:00000447); feature: surface water layer (ENVO:00002042); material: "saline water (ENVO:00002010), including plankton (ENVO:xxxxxxxx)" | depth 5 m
CGAAGCTCAGTTGAAAATCGGAAGCAGGAGGCACAGAACTATCAACTTATAACATCCTCAATCCAAGATTATATCCAAGCCATAGAGAATGAATTTGGTGCGTTTCATAGCCAACTTAAAGCAAAAGTTGAATTTCAAAAAGACCTTTTGAAGTACGACGATTTGCTCGACCGCTTACTTGTGGAAAAGAATCAAACCCCTTGAAGCGATACGATAATATTTCGACTATGAGCAATCGCCCGATGTTCCCAAAGAAAAATTCCTTGCCAAGTGCCCAATGCTAATTGCCCATTTTCAATAGGGATTGATTCACTGGTACGAGTGAGCGCCATTTTTATATGACTAGGCATATCATCAGGCCCTTCGTAAATATGGGTAAAATTTGGATCATTTTCAGGGACGAGGCGACAGATAAAATCTTCTAAATCTCTCGAAGCAGAAGGATCAGCATTTTCCATAATAACTAAGCTACAACTCGTATGTTTACAAAAGACCGTTGCCAATCCGTTTTTAATTCCACTAGATTCCAATATCGTTTTTACCTCATGGGTAATTTCTTTCAACTGATACGCTCTCGACTCAATGGCAATTGTTTCATTTATACACTTCATATTTAAGTTTCTCTTTCATGCATATAATTCAGTTTTTAATAATTTCATCAATCAGTCTATTTTTAGTTGGCTTCCCACTTGAGGCAATACAAACACAAATAATTACTTGGGATGAAACTGAAGTCAGTACTTTACTTCAACCAGGTAAACCATTTGCGAAAGCGACATTCCGAACCCACAATAATGGAGAGTCACCCATGCGAATTAATAATGCCTATTCTGAATCTAATGCAATTAAAACACTGATTAAAAAGCGGATCATTGAGCCTGGAGAATCTACTACTATTGAAGTTACCTTTCTTCCAGAAGGCAAAGAAGCTGGGTTATATCATAATAAAATAACTGTATTTTTTGAAGGACACGAAGAGCCGTTAGCGACTTTACACTATATTGTCACTATACCTAAATTAATTAATTGTTCGCCTAATATAATCACATGGGAAGCAAGTAATCTGAATGAGTCATTTCTAGTTGAATTAACATTGGATGATCGTTTCGTCACAAGCTTGAGTGAAATTGATTACGACCAAACTCTTTACGAAATATCCATTATTCCAGATAAATTAGATGGCTCGAAATACACTTTAAAAATTATACCGATTACTGAAAAAAGACCCTTTAATTCTTTGGTTAAAATTAAAGCAAGTGGACCCCAATTAACAGAAATTGAAGAGCCCATATTTTTATTTAATAGTTACTCATTGAGTCAATAATTGTCGGAGATCCGATCGACTTATTGTATTTCGTATTCAGCAATACGCTTTTTCAAAGTACTAGCTGTCATACCTAGAACCTTGGCTGCTTTAGCTACAACTCCATTAGTGCCCTCAAGTGCTTGTTTAATAAGCTCTGCTTCAAGTTTTTTAAGGATGTCTTTATTACCGGTTAGCTCACATAATCCATTGTACAAAGCTTCAAAATCAACTTCTGAATCAGTGGATTGGGCTGTTGTTGATATAGGTTCCTCATCAATCTTAGTAGTTTCACTAGAAGACTCTGATGGTACTTTTGGATTGATTTCACTTGGAAGATCTTTGGGCAAAATCGTATTGCCTTGAGCTAAGACAGCGCTTCGATGGATAATATTCTCCAACTCTCTAACATTTCCAGGCCAGTTGTATTCAACCAATAAATCTAGGGCCTCTTTCGCAACTGTATTTGCAACCGATCGGTTCTTTTTAGCTAAATTCTGCAACATGAAATTAATCAACAAAGGGATATCTTGCTTACGCTGCCTCAATGCAGGCATTAAAATGCGAACGACATTTAAGCGATAATACAAATCTTCTCGAAATGTATTTTCTTTTACCATTGTTTCCATTGATTTATTAGTCGCAGCAAGAATTCTAACATCCACTTTAATGACCTCCGTTCCTCCGACCCTCTGGATTTCCCCCTCTTGAAGGGCTCGCAAAATTTTAGTCTGTGCGGCTAATGGCATATCGCCTATTTCATCAAGGAAGATTGTACCACGATCACACTGTTCAAAATAGCCGATTCTCTGCTGACTCGCACCTGTGAATGACCCTTTTTCGTGCCCAAATAATTCACTTTCAATTAAATTTTCAGGAATAGCTGAACAATTAACTGCGACAAAAGGCTGACTTGCTCGCAAGCTATTTTTATGAATGGCTCTTGCAATCAATTCTTTTCCAGTGCCACTCTCGCCAGTAACTAATACGGTTACATCTGTAGGGGCAACCTGCCCAATCATTTTATAAACTTCTTGCATTGCAGCTGCATTGCCGATGATCCCCACTTTAAGATCTTCTTCGATAACCGCATTATCCTGTTTTTCAGATTGTCCATCTTTAGATGTTTCCTTTATCACATTTGCCGCGGCATCAACAAGGCTCAAAATCTTTGATAGATCAAAGGGCTTCATAATATAATCGAAGGCCCCAAATTTCATTGCCTCAATCGTTGTTTGAGTTGTGGTGAAAGCAGTCATGATGATAATTTTGGCTGCTGGACAAATGCCTCTTAAATGCTGTAGTGCTTCGATCCCATTCATGCCTTTCATCCGATTGTCCAACAGAACAATATTAGGCATCTCTTTTTGTGCGACCTCTATCGCGACCTCTCCACTATCTGCTTCGAAGATATTAAACGATCGATTAGACAGAGCCCGTTTAAGAGAATAACGTAACGCATCTTCGTCATCTACAATTAATACCTTTAATGAATTACTAGCTTCTCTACTCACAAAGTTACAAAAAAACAGTGCTTGAGAAATAGCAAGAAACTAAAAATTGAAATAGATTAAAAATGTCTACGGAAACGCTTCCACAAATAGACAAAAGACCATGCAAAATCTCTAGGATTTTCCTCTATCCACAAATCTAATTTTTCTAGATCGATCCACATGCCATCTGAAACCTCACAAATGTCTAGTTTTAACTCACCGTCGTGATTACAAACGAATAAATGGACATGTTCATAACCGGTTTCTGGCCGTGCTTGTTCGATCATCGCTAAATTTAAATCTTTTGAATAATGCAATCCTATTTCTTCACCCAGTTCCCTAACCGCTGCATCAAAGTAATATTCACCTGAGTCAACATGCCCAGAACAGGAACTTACCCATTTCCCTGGAGCGCTATCCTTATTCATAGATCTTTTTTGAAGAAATATATCCCCTTGATTATTGAAAACGAAGACGTGAACTGCTCTGTGGAATAATTTATTTGCGTGAATGTACTCTCTTGGAGCCAAACCTACAACACGATCGAAAATGTCAACTACATCAAAGTATTCAACTTTCTCATTTTTTAAGACGGCACTTGAATACTTGAATTTATTCATAAAAGGCAATAGGCGTGATTTAAGAATAATCGCTAAAGTAAATAAACCCTTACAGAAATTAAAGATTTAACGTATTAAAGCGCTAAAGTCATCAACATGTCCATTAAACCCTCCCGGAACCCCTTTATGGATCACCGCAATTGCATCATGAGAGTGGAGTGATTCTAAATGAGCACATGCAACTTGAAAATCTCTTATACGCTTGTCCTCATTTAGTTGAGCAAAGAGCAATCGTGCCGCATCTTCGACAAACTTTGGATAAGCCCCATTGAGTTCGGCAAATGCTTGTTCATCTTCACGCTTTACCATCACTTGGGTTTCAGTTTTCAAAGCAGCTAGAGCGATTGACTGGAGATCCTCTACAAATAGATGAGACTTTGGATCAAGCTCAACACTTATTCTAGCAGTACTCCTTTGAGAATGAGGGATTGAGTATGCTTGTCTAACTTGTCTCGCATGTTCGGCTAAGTCAGAAGAACAAGGACATGCTGAAGAATAAATAAAATCAAAATGCATACGTTTATGAAAGACATCCTGCTCGTCTAAAATACCTTCATAAGACACTTTATAGTATTGCCATCCCGACAAATCACTTCTCAAGCTCGTCTGCATAATTGGGTAATTAAAGTCTAAACGTATCTCTGCTCGATAGGTATTCAGTGTTTTTTTGTAATCTTGCAAAACTTCTTTAAGCAAATCTAAGGTAAAGACTCGCTCTTGAAAATCGTAGAAAACACGCATGATTCTGGACATATTGATGCCTTTTTGTCCCGCTTGAAGTGACACATTACCAGTCACTGAGGTTTCAAGCTCAATCGTATCTGAATTTTGTACAATATATTTTAAAGGGAGTTTAAAATTGGATATTCCGACCTTTAAAATTGGAACATTTGACCCGGTAATATGTCGCGCGTTCGCATTTTGCATATCAGGCAATGATTCACGGTACTCCTTCGATACGATAAATGAATCATCATAATCACGAGACAAATGATCCTTATCCGTACTTTTTGGGAGATTATCCGCACAGTTTTTATTAGTATTAGCCATTAGAGAAAAAACGAATTTAATAAAATTAGCTTACATTATAATAGATAGCAAGAATTCCTGATAATTAAAAATATAAATAAGGTCTGAAAATTGCTTTGATCAAGCAACAAATCTAAGCAAGATAAAAATATTGTGGTAGCAGACTTTAAAATATTAGGATCCAGTAGTAGTGGCAACTCGGCTTTTTTGAACACAGGTCATAGCAAAATTCTGATTGATGCGGGTTTTTCTGGGAAACAAATAAACGAAAGACTTAATGCTATAGGTGAATCTATCGACACATTAGATGGGGTATTCCTAACCCACGAACACAGTGATCATTCCCAAGGAGTTCGAGGAATAAGCAAACGATATGACCTACCTATATTCGCCAATCGAGATACCGCGGACGCAATTCAAGCAAAACTCAAAAAAAATATAAATTGGAAAATTTTTCAAACAGGGACTGATTTTACTTTCCGTGACATAAAAATACGCTCTTATTCTCTCCCACATGATGCTTATGATCCAGTTGGGTTTAATTTTTATTGGGGAGAACCTAATGACTTATTCTCCAAAGAAGGAAGTTTAGCATGGGTAACTGATTTAGGTTACATTCCGGAGCATGTAAAAATGCATATTCAAGACGTACAGACCCTCGTTATTGAGTCTAACTTTGAAGAACGCTTACTCAAAGAAGACACAAAACGACCCTTATCAATAAAACAAAGAATTAGAGGACGGCATGGGCATCTCTCGAATGAGACCACTTTAGAATTTCTGAATGAGGCTATAGCTAATTCAAAAATCGAATGCCTACATATAGCACACCTAAGTAAGGATTGTAATAATGTCGATCTTGTCTTAAAAAACAGCCAAAAACTAAAAGAGAAATACACACATCTAGAAATACATGTTGTTGACCCCAATCTCGAATTCACTCTAACTAGCGGAAATTTTTAAAACTGGGGCATAACTAAATGAATAAAACGACACAAAAAACAAAAATCATCTTCACCATCGGTCCAGCAACCGAATCAGAGGAGACTTTGGAGGCAATGATCAACGAAGGGGTTGATATCTGCAGAATAAATATGGCTCATGCCGACCATGATTGGACAAGAAAAATCGTTAAACGTGTACGCTCTGTTTGCGAAAGGGTTGGCCGTCACATTGCTATCATGATGGATGTCAAAGGTCCTGAAGTGCGAACAGGCGATGTTCCAGAAACATTTCATTTAGAAAAAGATGAAATTTTTTATTTCACTTACGGAGTTGGCAAAGGTGGCACGACTTCTGATGGACATAGGCGTGTAGATGTAAATTACCCTGATTTTTATCGCGATATAGCCATAGGGAATACAGTGCTGGTGGATAGCGGGTTAATAAGACTTGAAGTTCTAAGCATTGATAATACGGATGTTAAATGTAAGGTGATAATACCAGGCCCTTTGGGAAATCGCAGGCACATTAATTTGCCCGGAGTCTATGTAAAACTTCCATCACTGACGAAAAAAGATCAAGGTGATGTTGATGTAGGTGTTGATCTTAACATAGATTTTTATGCACTTTCATTTGTTCGAGAACCAGATGATATCATAAAGCTAAAAGGCTACTTAGAAGCAAAGGGTTCTGAAGGGAAAGTGATCGCTAAGATAGAAGACCAACAGGCGATTACTAATTTAGATGAAATCATCAAAACCTCTGATGGCTTGATGGTGGCTCGTGGAGACCTTGGAGTGGAGTGCTCATTTGAAGAATTGCCTGCAATCCAATCAAAAGCCATTAAAATTTCAATTAATGAAACTAAGCCAGTTATTGTTGCGACTCAAATGCTCGAATCTATGATTGAATCGCCTATGCCAACTCGCGCAGAGATCAGTGATATTGCAAATGCCGTAAGAGAGCAGGCCGATTGCATTATGCTTTCTGGAGAAACAACTATTGGGAAATATCCTGTAGAGTGTGTTAATACAATGAACCGTATCGCATCCTGCATTGAAGCCGAAGAAGACCTAGATCCGACACGATTGCGAACCGATATCGTTTTGCGACTACCCAAGTCAAAGATGCTCCGCTCTGCCGCTCAACTAGCGATTGATCTAGATGCAGCCATTGTTGTCTTTACACGAAAAGGATTATTCCCGCTTAAACTTGCTGCATTGAGACCTCAGATCCCAATTTATGCATTTACAGACAAGCCGGCCCTCTTCAAACAACTTTTACTCTTACGAGGTATCGAACCGTTCTTTATGGATTTTGTTAACGACCATGAAGATACGATTCAAAAAGCCTTCAGTACACTGAAGGAGAGAAAATGGTCCTCTAAAGGCGACCCCATAGTCGTAGTTACTAAGATGTATGCGGGTAAAGAATTAATTGATACGACACAAATTCGCACAATTTAAGCTTAAAGCGTAAGTACTTGAATTAGTTGACGATATATTAGCTGTGAAGTTAATATACACATTCCTTTTTTTTACACTTACAATCATGTTTGCATCCACAGAAGACAAAACACTTGCGATAGGGGATTCAGTTCCAAGCGTAATAGCCCCAGATCACAATAACAATGACTTTGATTTCAAAGCGAATTTATCCGATACCATTTCGGTTGTTTTCTTTTATCCCAAAGCGCACACCCCTGGGTGTACAATGCAAGCCTGCAGTATGAGAGATGTATTTACCGTGCTCCATGAAAAAGGCATTATCGTACTAGGTATCTCTTCTGATAGCCCAAGCTCTCAAAAATCATTTAAGGAAAAACATTCCCTCCCCTACACTTTGATCTCAGATAAAAGTGGCGCAGTAGCCGAGGCATTCGGAAAAGGTAAATGGAGCCGACAAGCTTATATTTTTAATGAAAATAAGTTAATTTGGAAAGATATCAAAGGTGCAACTTCCAAACAAGGCAAGGAAGCAGTTGCTGCACTTAGTTCATTCGGCTTAATTTAAAAACTAAAAATAAAAAGCCTCCGAAAGCTCTTGTTCAGGAAGCAAGGGCTTAATTTGAATAGACAATTTTTTTTCTATTCCACCTAGATTTTGGGTTAGATGGCTAATTGAAGAGTCCTCGAACTGAGTCCAATGAATAAATTGCCCATGGCCATATTGTATCTCAAAACAAAGTGATTTATTTGAATTAGGCTTAAGCTCTATTAATTTTGAATCTATGGATGTATCCTCAATGGATTTTAACCCATATTCTAACCATTGCATTAAATGAAATGCATCACCTTTTCGTTTTGGGACAAAGTGAACATTAATTACGCATAATTCTTTTCGGAGTAATTCAAAAGGAATCCCGCTCAAATACTGACCGATTGCTTGACGAATTGGCAATAATCTCGCACGTGCTAAATCAACTACCTTCTGGGAATTAGGCCATGGCAAGTCGCGAATTGGATAAGACTCAATATTACTATCGAACACAATCCTATGCACACGTTTCAATAAGTGATCAAAATATTTAACCACCCTTTCAGCACGAACTTCGGAAAACCAATGGTAAATAGGTAAATCTGATTCAAGCCAAACAGAAACTTGATTGAATAAAAAGCCATTATCTTCAGAAGAAAATCCAAGTATCAATGCTTCACAACAACACATCTCTCGATGAGAATCTCCAATAAAGCATTGGCTAAATAATTTGGCCTGCATTGGCTGATTATCTTTAGAAAATGGGCATAAAACAATGATACGGCTTGGGTATCTTTGAGCAAAGCGAACCGCAACTTCAAAGCGTGCTTTTGCCGACTCTGACGAAACCGTACGCCCAAAATGCAACACTAAGTTCATTTGTGATGCACGAAATTCTGAAAGTGCATTCTCTTTGTTGCCTCCCCACATTTTTGACAGCTCTTCTGACACCGCACCTACGGGTAATTCAATTCCTGGCAAAACATCTATTAACTCAGTCATTTTTTTACTTTTAATTTTATTACCTTTAATTGCCTAAACTTAACCCGAATGTCTCCATTCATGATTCTTTTTTGACAACAATTGGTCACTCAAACTTGGCCCCCAAGATCCAGCCACATAAGACTCCAATCCTTTAGTGCCTTGTGCGTCCCAATGTTCCAGTACTGGCGATAAAAGCTTCCAAGAAGCTTCTGTTTCGTCGCCACGAATAAACAATGTACTGTCCCCAATCATTGCGTCTAAAATCAAGCGCTCATAAGCTTCTGGAGTATTTGATCCGAATGTAGTCGCATAACGAAAGTGCATTTTCACTGGTTGCATACGAGTCTCCAATCCGGGTACTTTAGAATTCATCACAATCGTCACTCCTTCATTAGGCTGAATTTGAATAACCATTGTATTGTCAGATACATTAAAGCGCCCTTCCTCAGAAAATAAAATACCTGGGGGACGTTTAAAGCGAATTGCAATCTCACTGGTTCTCCGTGCCATCCGCTTACCTGAGCGAATATAAAAAGGAACGCCTTTCCAACGCCAGTTATTTATCATTAAGCGAAGCGCGGCATACGTCTCAGTCGAAGACTCTTCTGGAATACCTTGCTCTTCCGAATACCCTTTAACCTCTTCACCGTTGATTAACCCATTTGTATATCGAGCTCGGACAATATCAGCTTCCGCTCCCTCTAAATTCAAAGGCTGTATCGAACGAATTACTTTAACCTTTTCATCACGAATCGATTCAGGGTCTAAAGAAACAGGTGGTTCCATAGCGGTTAAGGCGACTAATTGCATGGTATGGTTTTGAATCATATCTCTCAGAGCACCACTCGTATCATAGTAGCCACCACGACTGCCAACTCCTAGTTTTTCTGCAACGGTGATTTGTACACATTCTACATATTCTCTATTCCATATCGGCTCAAAAATTGCATTAGCGAAGCGTTGTACCAAGAGATCTTGCACTGTTTCTTTCCCTAAGTAATGGTCAATCCGAAATACTTGAGATTCTTCAAACACACTATTGATCAACTGATTTAAGCTTTGGGCGCTTTTTAAATCTTTACCGAAAGGCTTTTCAATAATCACCTTTGAAGCCAATGGAGTATCCATATTCGCTTGTGCGAGGCCGCTTTCACCTAAACATTCAATAATAGGCTCAAACACACTTGGTGGGGTAGAGATGTAAAATATACGTTGCACTTTCCGACCCAGCGAAGCTTCAATTTCGTTGATTTGGTCTGCTAAACGCTTATAGCCCTCAATGTCTCCATAGTCTGCCGAAGCATAAAACATAACATCTCGAACGCGTTGCCATATTTCTGGTTTTATTGGACGGCGTGAATGCTCTTTTATGGATGCTTCCATAGCATCACGAAAATCTTCATCGGAAATCGCTTTTCGACCAAAGCCGATCAAATGAAAATCATTAGGCAATAAATTATCTACGCTAAGATTGTAAATTGCCGGAATCAGCTTGCGAGCGGTTAAATCACCTGAAGCACCAAAAATAACCGTAACCGTTGGGACTACGCCTCGGTGCTTACTCAAACCTTCTAAAAATGGGTGTCTTGATTCTTCCATAATAAATGATGTATGCATCATTAAGTGATATAATCAAAATAAAGCAACATTCCTGTAGTGTGAAATTTCGTAGCCTTTTGATTGCTCATAAGCGATAGAGATAATATCGAAGCGATAAGTTTTAGGGTGTTTCTGTATACGATTCAAATAAGCCAAGGCACTACGTCGCAATAATGATTTTTTACTACGACTGATTGAATGTACCCCTGACACTAAAGATATAGCCTTTCTTAAACGCACTTCAATAAATACTAAACAGTCTTTATCTAAACAAATTAGATCAATTTCACCACGACGATGTCGCCAATTTTTTGTTATAAGACGAAAGCCCAATTCTTTTTTGCAGTAATTTAAGGCCAGTTTTTCTCCCTTTGCTCCCTTTTCTGAAGGACTCAGCGAATCCCAACATTCATTCCTATACGCACCCATAGGGCTTTTTTTGAAGAAAGAGAAAACCTTGTCTATCCATCCTATTTGAGCCATTAATGAATATAAATATAATATTATCCATCGATTCGGCAACTATCAAAGCATCACCCATCATTGATTACTTAATTATCGGAGCAGGCTTAGCTGGCTCTTCGCTTGCTTGGCGGCTGGGAATAAATAAATACAATTACAAAATTTTTGATTCCCGAAACTTAGCCAGTGCCTCACAAGTGGCCGCAGGGTTTATTAATCCAGTTACTGGTAAATGGATGACTGAGTCATGGAAAATTGATACCTTAATGCCCAAAGCCAAAGCCTTTTATCAAGACATTGAGGAAAGATTAGGAATAAATATCGTTCAAGATTTGCCGATACGTCGTTATTTTATTAATCAAGAGGATCCTATCCGTGCCCGGCGCAGAATTAAGAACCCTCGCTATGCTAATTATTTTGACCCAATTCTAGAAAAAGGATCTAACCCCAATGGAATCATCGATGACTTTGGCAGTATTCCTATCCGTCAAGGTAGTTGGGTCAATGTACCGAGCCTTATTCAAAATTTAAAAAGCTACTTTAAATCTCAAGATAGCCTCATAGATGATACATTTGATGCAAACCAGCTTGAACAGAATGGTCAGCACTGGAATTATCGAGGGATAAAGACAAAAAATATAGTTTTTTGCCAAGGAATCCATACACGAGAAAACCCCTTTTTTAAAGACCTACCAATCATACCTATAAAAGGCGACGTCTTAGACATAAGACTGAAAGACATTCAACTTCCGCTCGGACTTTATTATAAAAAACGATGGCTTCATTCTTTAAAAACTAAGAATCAAGACTTTCTATACAGGCTCGGTGCCAGTTATGATGTTGGAAATTCCGATACTATACCTTGCTCAAGTGCTAGAGAAGAATTAGTTAGTGTTTTAAAAGATATGCTGGGAACGAATCTGCTCTTCGAGATTGAAGAGCACCGTAGTGGGATTCGACCTACTACCAAGGATGCCAAACCCTTACTAATAAGACACCCTACACACTCATCTCTCTTTGCCATCAATGGACTCGGGTCCAAAGGCTCCGCAATCGCCCCTTATTTATCTGAACTATTTATGGATCTAATGGGAAAAGAGTTTCCTAAATTCTAAAACCTTCTAAGAAAAAATGCGATTAACTGAATATGCACACCTCTGCCTTGAAAAACGTTTGAACAATGGTGACTGCGTTCTCGATGCAACTGCTGGAAATGGCTATGATACCTTGAAGGCAGCTCAATTAGTCCAGCCAAATGGGCGGGTGATTTCAATTGATATTCAAGAAGATGCGATAGAAGCAACTGAAGCAAAGTTAACCCAAGCAAAATTAAATAACTTTTGTGAATGCCATCTCGGAAATCACGGAGAACTTTTAAAGACATTTGATCAGACATTTGATTGTATCATATTTAATTTAGGCTATCTGCCCGGGAGCGACAAAATGATTATCACAACAACTAAAGATACTCTTTCCGCTTTAAATCAAAGCCCAAAACTTCTTAAAGAAAATGGAATGCTAGTTGTCACAGCCTATCGTCAGCATAAAGGCGGAAAGGATGAAGCAGAACAAGTAGCGCAATGGATGTCCGAGCAAAAAATAAATGGTTGGTTTATTGAAAAAATTGAGCCAAGGAATCAATCTGATTACCTCAGCCCTATTCTTTGGATTGCTTCAAAAAGCAATTTGTCCATACCTCATTTTCCCAACAAGCTCATCTAACTAAAACCTAAATCGGCCTTTATCTGAAAGAAATCCTTACCATTTCCGCAAATTACCATTGCACTCAGTATGAATATTCAAA
>CENJ01167457.1_pt1 | contig 12211 bp, 21 predicted proteins | sample 356161 | NCBI WGS metagenome assembly CENJ01 (sample SAMEA2619531, study PRJEB7988) | marine metagenome | biome: marine biome (ENVO:00000447); feature: surface water layer (ENVO:00002042); material: "saline water (ENVO:00002010), including plankton (ENVO:xxxxxxxx)" | depth 5 m
CCCGTACCTGGAGAGGCGGGGCGGATCAACACGTGCGCGCCGGCGTACTTCATCTCTTGGGCGTGAGGAATGGTTCCGTTCACGAGTGGAACGTTGATCATGTCCTTCTTGCCGTCCTCAATGCCTTTCTGAATGGCTGTGGCCACTTCACGGCTCTTGCCGAGTCCGTGTCCCACCTTGCCCTTCTCGTCGCCGATGACGACGATGGCGCTGAAGCTGAACGTACGACCACCTTTGGTCGTCTTGGCCACGCGGTTGATGCCAACCAAGCGGTCCTTCAAATCTGGATCTCCGGTACGCGATTGCTGATCCCGGTTTCCACCTCGTTTTTGTTGACGTTGATTCTGTGCCATCCCTTTAGAATTTCAAGCCGCCCTCACGAGCTGCTTCAGCGAGTTTTTGAATGCGACCGTGGTACAAGTATCCGTTGCGATCGAACACGACTTGAGTGACGCCAGCAGCCTGTGCCTTCTCAGCGATTTGCTTGCCGACGTCTGCAGCCTGGTCCAACTTGGCACCAGATGCGTCTCCACCGAGGGAGGAAGCAGCGGCCAGTGTACGGCCAGCGAGGTCGTCAATGACTTGAGCATAAATCTGCTTGTTGCTGCGGAAGACCGTGAGACGTGGACGCTCAGCGGTTCCGTGAACACGACCGCGAACGCGGGTCTTGATGCGCACACGCGCTTTGGCTTTCTTTTTCGTATCCATGGCTTCAGATTATTTCGCTGCCGTTTTGCCAGCCTTGCGACGGATCTGCTCGCCCAAGAAGCGAACACCCTTTCCTTTGTAAGGCTCGACTTTGCGCAACGTGCGGATTTTGGCGGCCACCATGCCAAGCAACTGCTTGTCATGTGAAGACAAAGTCACCAAGGGTGCTTCACCTTTTTTCGTTTCCGCTTCCACTTTGACTTCCTTGGGCAATTCCAAGATGATGGGGTGGCTGTAACCGAGGCTCAAGTTGAGCTGCTGACCTTGGTTGGCCGCACGGTAACCTACACCTACCATTTGAAGCTGGACAGAGTATCCTTCAGTCACACCAACAACCATGTTCTGGATCAAGGCGCGATACAAGCCGTGCTTGGCGCGTGTGTCCTTCTCGTCGTTGGAACGGGTAACTGTCAATACGTTCTCGGCGTATTCAAGACCGAGCTTCTCGTCCACCTCCTGCGTCAATTCCCCTTTGGGGCCTTTGACAGACACAACGTTGCCCTGGATAGAGACTTCAACTCCACTGGGAACGGTGATGGGATTATTTCCAATTCGGCTCATGACGGATCAGTATACAGTGCAAAGAATTTCGCCACCCACGTTCAAACGACGTGCTTCCTTGTCAGTCATCATGCCCTTGCTGGTGCTGATGATGCTGACGCCAAGACCGTTCAACACGCGTGGCAGGTCGCTTGAACCTGCGTAGCGGCGGAGACCCGGTTTGGAGTAGCGCTTGATTTCAGTAATCGCTGGTCGACGTGACTTGGCGTCGTAACGCAAGGCAATCTTGATGCTGCCTGTGTGTCCTTCGTCGACAAACTTGTAGTTCAGAATGTAGCCTTGGTCAAACAAGATCTTGGTCAACTCCTTCTTCACGTTGGAAGCAGGAATTTCCACCACCTTGTGACGGGCCAACTGCGCATTGCGAATGCGCGTCAAGTAATCGGAAATGGGATCGCTATGCATGTCTTCTCGTATTCAGATTACCAGCTGGCCTTTTTCACGCCAGGGATGCGTCCAGACAAGGCCATCTTGCGGAACAGGACTCGGCTGATGCCGAACTGGCGCATGAAGCCACGGGGACGACCCGTGATTTGACAACGGTTGTGCAAGCGCACCGCTGCAGAGTTGGGGGGCAACTTCTGGAGGCCTTCCCAATCGCCAGCTTCTTTCAATGCCGCGCGCTTGGCTGCGTACTTCGCCACAAGACGTTCACGCTTGCGCTCGCGGGCTTTCATGGATTCTTTCGCCATGGCTTAGTTCTTTTTGAATGGGAAACCGAACGCCTCGAGAAGGGCTTTTGCCTCTTCGTCCGTCTTGGCGGAGGTTACGATGGTGATGTCCATCCCGTTGATGTTCTTGACCTTGTCGAGGTCGATCTCAGGGTAGATGATTTGCTCTTTGATGCCAAACGTGAAGTTTCCGCGGCCGTCAAAGCCTTTGGCCTTGACACCTTGGAAGTCACGTGTGCGGGGCAGGGACACCGCGATCAAACGATCGAGGAACTCGTACATGCGCTCACGGCGAAGCGTGACGCGTGCGCCGATGGGCATGCCCTTACGCAACTTGAAGTTTGACACGTCTTTGGTTGAGAGGGTGGGCACCGCTTTTTGACCGGCGATGGTGCTCATCTCTTCCACTGCGGCATCGACCATCTTGCGGTCGGCCACAGCCTTGCCCAAACCTTGGTTCAGGCAAATCTTTTCAATGCGCGGCACCTGCATGGCAGATGTGTACTCGAACTGCTTCTTCAAAGCAGGAGCAATTTCTTCCGCGTATTGCGTCTGGAGTCGTGGAATGTAGCTCATCACTTCAGCTCCTCATTGGTTTTCTTCGAAAAACGGACAAGTTTCCCGTCGTCTCCGCGACGGCGTCCAACACGTGTGGCGTTGCCTGCACCATCGACAACCATGACGTTGCTGATGTGAATGCCGGCCTCCACAGTGGACACACCACCCTGGGGGTTGGTGGGGCTTGGCTTCACGTGCTTGGTGACGATGTTCACACCCTCAACCACCACGCGGTCCTTTTTGCGGTCCACTGACAACACAGTGCCTTCCTTGCCGCGGTTGCCGCCGGAAATCACTTTGACCGTGTCGCCCTTCTTAACTTTTACTCTCTTGAACATGCTTCGTGGGTTACAACACCTCAGGTGCGAGTGAAACAATCTTCATGAAGTCCTTCTCACGCAATTCGCGAGCCACAGGACCAAAAATGCGCGTTCCGCGCATGTCGTCGTTTGCGTTCAACAACACAATGGCGTTGTCGTCAAAACGGATGTACGAACCGTCGGGACGGCGCACTTCCTTTTTGGTGCGAACCACCACTCCTTTGGACACAGTTCCCTTCTTCACGCTGCCGTTGGGTGTCGCGCTTTTCACAGCCACGACCACTGTGTCACCGAGGGAAGCGTAGCGACGCTTGGTGCCTCCCAACACACGGATGCAAAGGGCTTCCTTCGCTCCGCTGTTGTCAGCGACCTTCATTCGGGATTCTTGCTGGATCATCGTTCAGTCTTTTTCCGATTACTTCGCACGCTCTACAACTTCCACCAATCGCCAGCACTTGCGCTTGCTCATTGGACGAGTCTCCATGATACGTACGGTGTCCCCGATGTTGCAGGTCTGCTCCTCATCGTGGGCCACAAACTTCTTGGTGCGCTTGACAAACTTCCCGTACATGGGGTGCTTCTCCTTGCGCTCAACAGAAACCACAATGCTCTTGTCCATCTTGTTGGACGTCACAGTGCCGATTCGCTCCTTTCGGAGGTTGCGCGTAGTTGCTTCAGTACTCATGATTTCTCTCAGTTGGCGTTTTTACGAGCGCTTTGCTCAGTCAACAAACGGGCGATGTCACGCTTCTTTTCAGACAGCGCCTTGGGGGATTCAAGACCCGCAATCGTATGATTGAAACGGAGCTTGGCCAATGCGTCGCGCTCGAGGTCGATGCGCTCCTGCAAGTCCTTGTCGGACAATTGGCGGATTTCAGTGTTGGCAATCATGATCCTGCGTAATCTGGGCGAACAACAAACTTGCACTTCACGGGAAGCTTTTGAGCTCCCAAACGCAAGGCTTCTTGTGCGGTTTCCATCGGGACACCATCCACTTCGAACATGATGCGTCCAGGACGGACGGGAGCCACCCAGTGGCTGGGAGCACCTTTACCCTTACCCATACGAACCTCAGCAGGCTTCGATGTGATGGGCTTGTCTGGGAAAATGCGAATCCAGACATTACCCTCACGCTTCATGTAACGGTTGATGGCAATACGAGCCGCCTCAATTTGACGAGAAGTGATGAAACCCTCTTCGAGCGTCTTGATGGCAAATGAACCGTAAGCCACGGTGCTTCCGCGATGCGCCAGGCCGCGAATACGGCCTTTCTGCATTTTGCGGAACTTGGTACGTTTTGGCTGTAGCATAACTTTTCAGCGTTGCATTCAATTAAGAACGAGGGCCCCGACGACGGCCAGGTGCACCACCGCGACGGTCGCCGCGATCCTTCTTTTGAGGTGGAACAGGTGACAAGTCACGCTTGCCATAAACTTCACCACGGCAGATCCAACATTTGATGCCGATTCGACCGTATGTGGTGTGGGCTTCCACCAACGCGTAGTCGATGTCAGCACGGAAGGTGTGCAGAGGAATGCGCCCCTCCTTGTAGCTCTCGCTGCGGGCGATTTCCGCGCCATTCACACGACCTGCGATGTTGATCTTGATGCCTTCGGCACCGAGACGCATGGTTCCAGCAATGGACATCTTGATGGCACGGCGATGACTGATGCGCGCCTCAATCTGGCGTGCAACGCTCTCCGCAACGAGGCGGGCATCCAACTCAGGACGCTTGATTTCAAAAATGTTGATTTGAACGTCCTTTCCGGTGAGCTTCTTGAGCTCTTCCCGCAGCTTGTCAACCTCAGATCCTCCCTTGCCAATGATGACACCGGGACGGGCTGATTTGATGGTCACCGTCACGAGCTTGAGGGTGCGTTCAATGATGATGTTCGACACGCTTGCCTTACGCAAACGAGCCATCAAGTACGTGCGGATCTTCTCGTCTTCAACGAGCTTGTCCGTATAGTCTTTGCCGCCATACCAATTGGAGTCCCATCCGCGGATGAAACCAAGGCGATTGCCGATCGGATTCGTCTTCTGTCCCATGATTAGTTCTTGGCGCTGTCTACAATGATGGTCACGTGGTTGCTGCGCTTGCGAATGCGGTGCGCTCGACCCTGAGGGGCGGGCTGCAAACGCTTCAACATGCGGGCGCTGTCCACTTTGATTTCACGAACGATGAGGTCCGCCTCTTCAGGACGCTGACCTTCGTTCTTGGCTTCCCAGTTCGCAATGGCAGAGAGCAAGAGCTTCTCCAAGCGGATGCTGGCTTCGCGTGAGCTGAAACGCAACACGTTCAACGCTTCGAACACGTTCTTGCCACGGACGGTGTCCGCGACCAAACGCATCTTGCGCGGCGAAGTTGGGCAGTTTTTCAAGCTCGCGATGGCGGTGCTGTTCAGCGCCTCCTTGCGTGCCTCTGCGGCGATTCTTTTGCGTGCTCCCATGACTCAGCGCTTCTTGTCTTTTTTGTCTGCGTGACCACGGAAGGTGCGCGTGGGCGAGAATTCGCCGAGCTTGTGACCAACCATGTTTTCTGTCACGAATACCGGAATGAATTGACGTCCGTTGTGCACGGCAATCGTCAAACCCACGAAGTCAGGCGTAACCGTGCTGGCACGAGACCAGGTCTTGATCACGGACTTCTTTCCAGAGGCTTGCATCGCTTCAACGCGTTGCGCAAGCTTGTAGTGGATGAATGGGGGTTTTTTGAGTGAACGAGCCATGTCTTACTTCTTCCGACGTTCAATAATGTTCTTAGAGGAGGCTTTGCGCTTGTTGCGCGTTTTGAAGCCTTTGGCAGGAATGCCGTTGCGTGAGCGTGGGTGTCCACCAGAGGAGCGACCCTCACCACCACCCATGGGGTGATCGACAGGGTTCATCACCACTCCGCGTACGCGTGGGCGGCGACCCAACCAACGGCTGCGACCCGCTTTACCGCTGACCTGCAAGTTGTGCTCGCTGTTGCCAACGGCACCGATGACGGCCAAGCACGTCACCAAGATTTGCCGTGTCTCGCCACTTGGCAACTTCAACACAGCGTACTTGCCATCACGGGCAGCGAGCTGTGCGTACGAACCTGCACTGCGCGCAATGTTCGCGCCACGGCCCGGGTGCAACTCAATGTTGTGCACAATGGTGCCGAGGGGGATGTCTGACAAGTACAGGGCGTGACCCACCTCTGGGTTGGCGTTCTTTCCGCTGTTGATCGTCATGCCGGGCTTCAAGCCTTCAGGCGCGATGATGTAACGCTTCTCGCCGTCCTTGTATTCCACCAAGCAGATGTTGCTTGAGCGGTTTGGATCGTATTCCACTGTCAACACGGCCGCCTCCATGTGCTTGTTGCGCTTGAAGTCGATCACGCGGTAACGACGCTTGTGTCCCCCACCGCGGTGACGCATGGTCATCTTGCCGTCGCCGTTGCGACCGCCAGACTTCTTGATGGGTTCCAGCAATGGCTTGTGAGGCTTGTCCGTGGTGATCTCTTCAAACTTGGAGAGCACCTTGTGGCGCATGCCTGGGGTAATCGGGTTGAATTTCCTGAGTGCCATGGCTTAAATGTTGTCGTAGAAATCGATGGTTTGACCGTCGGCCAAGCTGACGATGGCCTTCTTGTAACCGTTGGTACGGCCACGGACCACACCAGTCTTGGTGAAGCGCTGGCGTGCCTTGCCATCCACGCGCACGGTGCGCACAGAGGTCACTGTCACGCCATAGGCGGATTCAATCGACTTCTTGATTTCGATTTTGTTCGCACCGTCTGCCACCACAAATCCGTAACTGTTGTTGCGTTCTGTGTCGAGTGACATCTTTTCGGTGATGAGGGGCTTGATCAGAATGTTCGACATGACCTTAGGCTTTCAACATTCCTTCAATGACCTCGTGGGCGTTGTCCACGAGAACCAGGTTGGAACAATTCATGATGTCGTACGTGCTCAAGTCTGTGGCCACCATCACCCGATGCTTGGGGAGGTTGCGGCAGCTGCGGTAGATCGCTTCGTTGGCTGCAGGAAGAACCGTCAGGGTCTTTTTGTCTGCCAACTCCAAGCCTTCCAGCACAGCCAAGAAATCCTGTGTCTTGGGCGCATCCATCTTGATGCTGTCCACAAGGGTGATTCCTTCGCCCTTCGCCTTGTAGCTCAAAGCACTCTTGCGCGCAAGCTTCTTCAACTTGCCGTTCAACTTTTGCGTGTAATCGCGTGGTTCAGGGCCGAAGACAGTACCTCCGCCGCGGAACAATGGGTTCTTGATACTGCCCGCACGAGCCGTACCTGTCCCCTTCTGCTTCTTGATCTTCCGTGTAGAACCGGTCACCAAGCTGCGGTTGAGGGTGTCATGGGTGCCTTGGCGCTGGGCGGCCAAGAAACGCTTCACGTCCAAGTAGATGGCGTGGTCGTTGGGCTCGATGCCAAACACCGCATCATCCAAATCCACAGACTTCTTCGTCTTGGATCCTTTGCTGCTGTAAACGTTGAGTTTCATTATGCTTCAGGCTTACGGATGACGACAGTGGAACCTTTGTGGCCTGGGACAGCGCCCTTCACCACAAGCAAACCTTCTTCAGGCATGACTTTCAACACCTCGAGGTTTTCGATGGTCACACGGGAGTTGCCCATCTGACCTGCCATGCGCATGCCCTTGAAGACACGTGCTGGCGTCGAGGCCGCACCAATGGAACCAGGTGCACGCAAACGATTGTGCTGACCGTGGGTCGCTTGACCCACACCCGCAAAGCCGTGGCGCTTCACAACGCCCTGGAAGCCCTTTCCTTTGGACTTTCCAATGACGCTGACGTACTCACCTTCAGCAAACACATCGTCCACTTTTACAGTGTCACCAGGTTGAAGTTCCTGTTCAAATGCGTGGAATTCCACGAGCTTGCGCTGTGGGATCACACCTGCACGCTTGAAGTGACCTTGCATGGCCTTCGAAGTGTGCTTCTCGGAACGCTCGCCGTAACCAAGCTGAACGGCTTCGTAGCCGTCCCGCTCGAGGGTACGTACTTGCGTCACGACGCAAGGACCAACTTCCAACACTGTGCATGGGAGATTCTTCCCAGCGGCACTGTAGATGCTGGTCATGCCTACTTTTTTCCCTATGAGTCCGGGCATGGTGTTTGTGTTTTTATGAGTGAGACCTGATCGGGAAATCAGACCTTGATTTCTACTTCGACTCCGCTGGGCAACTCCAAACGCATGAGGGCATCCACTGTCTTGGAAGACGAGCTGTAGATGTCGATCAAACGCTTGTAGGAGCTCAGCTCGAATTGTTCACGGCTCTTCTTGTTCACGTGTGGTGAACGCAACACCGTATAAATGCGCTGGTGAGTGGGCAGGGGCACAGGGCCACTGATCACGGCGCCAGTAGACTTCACAGTCTTGACAATCTTTTCAGCCGACTTGTCGACCAGGTTGTGATCGTACGACTTGAGCTTGATGCGAATTTTCTGCGTCATGACTTGGGTGATTAGCCTTTGGCGGCTTCGATGACTTGTTCTTGAATGTTGTTGGGTGCCTGAGCATAGTGGCTAAAGCTCATGCTTGACGTGGCGCGGCCAGAGGTCAGCGTACGGAGGTCAGTCACGTAACCGAACATCTCAGACAGGGGAACTTTGGCATTGATCACAGTCTTGCCCGAACGCTCATCGGTCCCCTCGATCAACGCACGACGCTTGTTAAGATCACCGATGACGTCACCCATGTTCTCCTCAGGTGTGACCACCTCGAGCTTCATGAGCGGCTCCAAAATTTTGGGCTGACAGTTCTTTACGGCTGCGCGGTACGCAAACTTGGCCGCCTGCTCAAACGACAGCTGGTCTGAGTCAACGTTGTGGTAGCTTCCGTCGAGAAGCACCACAGACATGCTGTCCATGGGGAATCCAGCGAGGACGCCGTTGTTCATGGCCTCCTTGAAGCCTTTCTCCACAGAAGGAATGAATTCCTTGGGAACGTTGCCGCCCTTTACTGAGCTCACAAACACCAAACCTTCCTTTTCGGGATCTGGCGCAGGGCCAATCTTCACGATGATGTCGGCAAACTTACCGCGTCCACCTGACTGCTTCTTGTACACCTCGCGGTGTTCGGCAGAACCGAAGATGGCCTCTTTGTAAGCCACGCGGGGCTGACCTTGGTTGCACTCCACATTGAATTCCCGCTTCATGCGGTCAATCAACACTTCGAGGTGCAATTCGCCCATGCCAGAAATGACGGTTTGGCCGCTATCTTCATCTGTGGAAACCTGGAAGGTGGGATCCTCTTCCGACAACTTGTTCAAGGCTGTTCCAAGCTTGTCCATGTCTGCTTGAGACTTGGGCTCGATGGCAACCCCAATCACAGGTGCGGGGAAGCTCATGCTCTCCAACACAATGGGGGCCTTTTCGTCGCAGAGTGTATCACCTGTACGGATGTCCTTGAAACCAACCACAGCACCGATGTCACCTGCTTCGAGGCAATCGATGGGGTTTTGCTTGTTCGAGTGCATTTGGAAGATGCGGCTGATGCGCTCCTTCTTGCCCGAACGGGTGTTCTTTACGTACGACCCGGCAGGAAGCTCTCCAGAGTATGCACGAACAAAGCACAAACGTCCCACAAAGGGGTCGGTGGCAATCTTGAAGGCGAGGCCAGAGAAGGGCTCGCTGGGATCAGGCTTGCGCTCCATCTCGACGGACTCATCGTCGGGATCGGTTCCCGTGATGCTCTCCACGTCGTAAGGAGAAGGCAAGTACATCATCACGGCGTCCAACATGGTCTGCACTCCCTTGTTCTTGAAGGCAGAGCCACACAAGATGGGCGTGATGTCCATGGCGATGGTCGCTTTGCGAATCGCTTCCACAATTTCCTCCTTGGTCAAGCTGTCCGGATCTTCAAAGTACTTCTCCATCAAGGAGTCGTCTTGTTCGGCAGCAGCTTCGATGAGCTTTTCACGGTACTCCGCCACGGTGTCCAAGAGGTCCTCAGGCATCGGAATCTCATTCCATGTCATGCCCTTGTCTTCCTCATTCCACACGTAGGCTTTGTTGTCGATCAAGTCGACGACACCCTTGAACGTCTCTTCAGCGCCGATGGGCACCTGAAGAGGCACGGGACGCGCGCCCAACATGTCTTTGATCATGCCGACCACATTGAAGAAGTCTGCACCTGAGCGGTCCATCTTGTTCACGAAGCCGATGCGAGGGACACCATACTTGTCGGCGAGGCCCCAGTTGGTCTCAGATTGTGGTTCCACACCTGACACCGCGCAGAAGAGCCCCACAGCGCCGTCGAGGACGCGAAGTGAACGCTCCACCTCCACCGTGAAGTCCACGTGGCCTGGGGTGTCAATGATATTGATGCGGTATTCCTTGTCTTGGAAGTTCCAAAAACAAGTGGTCGCAGCAGATGTAATCGTAATGCCGCGCTCCTGCTCTTGCTCCATCCAGTCCATCGTCGCTGCACCATCGTGCACCTCACCGATTTTGTGACTGATTCCTGTGTAATACAGGATGCGCTCCGTGGTCGTGGTCTTGCCAGCGTCCACGTGGGCCATGATGCCGATGTTCCGCGTAAAGTTGAGGTCTCTCTTAGCCATATCTCAGATCGTTGAGGTCAATGTCAGAAACGGAAGTGTGCAAAGGCTTTGTTCGCTTCCGCCATGCGGTGCGTGTCTTCCTTCTTTTTAAACGCAGAGCCCTCCTCCTTCGAAGCGGCGATGATTTCTGCGGCCAAACGCTCGGCCATGCTCTTTTCGTTCCGCTTCCGCGAGAAATCAATGAGCCACTTCATGGCCATGCTCAACTTCCGGCTGTCACGAATGGGAGTTGGGATTTGGAACGTAGCTCCACCGACACGTCGGCTGCGCACCTCCACTCCTGGAGTAATGTTTTCCAATGCTTTCTTGAACAACTCCAAGCCATCTTCTCCTGTGCGCTCAGAAACGCGATCGATAGCTTTGTAGAAAATCGTGAATGCCACGCTCTTCTTCCCGTCCAGCATCAGGTTGTTCACGAACGTGGTCACTTGCGTATCTCCGAAACGTGCGTCCGGGAGAATGCGGTGCTTTTTGGCGACTCTTCTTCTCATGGCGTCAGCTTACTTTTTGGCCTTGGGGCGCTTGGTACCATACTTCGAACGGCGCTGCATGCGGCCGTCCACTCCAGCGGTGTCAAGTGCACCGCGCACGATGTGGTAACGCACACCTGGGAGGTCTTTGACACGTCCGCCGCGCACGAGCACAATGCTGTGCTCTTGGAGGTTGTGTCCTTCACCGCCGATGTAGGCGTTCACTTCATTGCCGTTGGTCAATCGCACACGGGCGACTTTACGCATGGCGGAATTTGGCTTCTTGGGTGTGGTCGTGTATACACGGACGCAAACACCACGGCGTTGTGGACATGAGTCCAAAGCGGCCGATTTACTCGCCTGAGTCTTGGTGACTCGTCCTTTGCGGATGAGCTGCTGGATAGTAGGCATCGTCTGAGTTTGACGTTAATCTATAGGCACAAAAAAATCTCCCCCCAAATTCTAAAGGGGGTGCAAAAGTAGACGAAACCAATGAAAAAGCAAGGGGTCTCGCGAGATTTTTCTGGCGAATTCTCCAACAGCCGACATCGTTCCTTCGAGACCAGCGTGTGCCCAAAGTTCATCAGTGATGCACATCGAAACCTTACCTTCGGCTTGTGAATTTTCTCCACGATTTGAATGATGCACAGCGCGAAGCTGCGGCAAACGTCGATGGCCCTATGATGGTCATCGCCGGAGCGGGCTCGGGGAAAACAAGGGTTTTGACCTACCGCATTGCCCACATGATGACGCAGGGGGTGGACCCGTTCTCGATTTTGGCCTTGACCTTCACCAACAAAGCCGCCCGCGAGATGAAAAATCGCATCGGCAAGCTGGTGGGGGAAAGCGAGGCAAAGAACCTCTGGATGGGGACCTTTCACAGTGTGTTTGCGCGCATCCTTCGCATCGAGTGCGAGCGCATCAACTACCCGCGCAACTTCACCATCTACGACACGCAGGACAGCCGCAGCCTGTTGAAGGACATCATCAAAGGCATGGGGCTCGACGACAAAGTGTACAAGCCCGCGGGCGTGCAATCCCGAATCAGCTCTGCCAAGAACAACCTCATTGGTGCACGCGCGTACGCGGAGCACGCGGAGATCCGTTCCGAAGACCAACAGTCAGGCCGCCCCATGTTGGCCGACATCTATGCGCAGTATGAGATCCGATGCTTTCGAGCGGGTGCGATGGACTTCGACGACCTGTTGTACAAGATGAATGTGCTGCTTCGGGACTTCCCCGATTTGCTCAACAAATACCAGCACCGCTTCCGCTACATCTTGGTGGACGAGTACCAGGACACCAACTTCGCCCAGTACCTCATCATCAAGCAACTGGGCGCCGTGCATGAGAA
>CENJ01155628.1_pt1 | contig 12210 bp, 13 predicted proteins | sample 356161 | NCBI WGS metagenome assembly CENJ01 (sample SAMEA2619531, study PRJEB7988) | marine metagenome | biome: marine biome (ENVO:00000447); feature: surface water layer (ENVO:00002042); material: "saline water (ENVO:00002010), including plankton (ENVO:xxxxxxxx)" | depth 5 m
TAAGCCAATTTTATAATTTGGATATTTTAATTGAAAATTTAACTTTTCTTTTATTTTTTCATTCCTGATGTACTTAGTTTCAGAGTAAAAACTTCTTGCCATTTCGGTTAAGTTCGCTTCACTAAATTTAACAGCTTCTGGCGGATCGATTTCTAACAAACCTGATGCAAACTCCACAACATCTTGAGGTGGGGCAGGCATGTCGTCGGAGACATTAAATATATCAGATTTAAGATCAGAAACTGATAGCATGTAAATAATTCGAGCGATATCAGCAACATGTATCCTATTAAAGATATGGCCTCTCTTAATAATTCTTTTTGAATTTCCTTTTATCAAATTTCTGATTTGATTTCTACCAATCCCATAGATACCAGAAAGGCGAAGTATGTTCAATGTAACTCCAAATTTGCCACATAAATCAGTCCACTGTTTTTCTGCCAATACTCGATACTTTGCACGATCCGACTGCGGATTTATATTATATTCTTCATTCACACTAGAACCATTTGCATCACCATATACAGCGGTTGTTGATAAATAAACTACCCTTTTAATTGATGTTTTTAGAGCTTTGGCTATATCCTCATAATTTGACTGCAATACAATATCGCCGTTACTATCTGGTGCAATTGATATGAGGAGAACTTTTGAATCTCGTAATGCCTCGCCTAGATATATTTTGTCCGCATTGGGATGGTATTCAATAAACTCAATATTTGAATTTACTTTTTTATTTACATCACGACTTGTTCCTGTAACAATCCAATTATGATTGAAAAAATATTCACAAGTATGCAATCCTGTAAAACCAACACCAAAGCAAAATAATTTATTCGACATCTAGCCCCATTCACTAACAACCATAGGATCACGCTCCTCTAAGATATATATCTTACGCAATTTTTGAAATTCTTTTTTTGAAATTATTTTCTTAAGTGCCCAGATTGCACTCGCTCTGATTATAGATGATTCATGTTTTATAAATTTTTTAACCTTTATTGATATGTCACGAGATCCCGAGTTTCCTGCAGCAATAAGTACGTTTCTGAGAAATCTATCCTTTCCAATTCTTTTTACGGGAGAGCTCTCAAAAAACTTATTAAATAAATCGTAATCAAATTCAAGAAAGAAAGAGATATCTGGCATATCCAAGACTGCTCTGGCCTTCAACTGAATATCCCTTGTCTCGGATGCAAACTTATTCCATGGACAAACGGCAAGACAGTCATCACAACCATAAATACGGTTACCAATTAACTCCCTGAATTGCTCTGGGATATGCCCTTTATACTCGATTGTCAAATATGATATACATCTTCTTGAGTCAAGTTTGTATGGTGAAATAATTGCATTTGTTGGACAAATATCCATGCACGACGAACAACTTCCGCAATGATCTAATTCGGGGACTGAGCCTTCGAGCTCAATTGGTAACAAAAGAACTCCTAAAAAAAACCATGACCCTAATTTTCGACTGACAAGATTTGAATGCTTTCCCTGCCACCCAATACCTGCTATTTGTGCAATTGGTTTTTCCATAATCGGTGCGGTATCAACAAAAAATTTTGACTCGATCTCATAGTTTTCTTCAAGCCACGCACTAAACTTCTTCAAGCTTTTTTTCATTAATTCATGATAATCATTTGCTCTGGCATAAACAGAGATATTTGCTTTCAGCTTTTCTTCAATATTATTTAATGGGTTATCTTGAGGTCCATAATTTTTGGATACCACAATAACTGACTTAGCATCTTGCCATAGATTACTTGGATGTGATCTTCTATCTTTGTTTTTTTCCAGCCAGATCATATCACCGTGGAAGCCATTTTTAAGATACTCGTCTAAACTATCTTTCTGATCAGGGATATCAGTAATATCTGTAAAGCCAATATCATCAAAACCAAGCGTCTTTATCTTAGCTTTTAAGACTTCTTTGTTTATTGCTTTCATATTCTTATTCAAAAATCAGGATTTGAGTAGTGGTTGGGAGGTTGGAATCCAGCTATGTGATCTCCTAATATTGATGAAAATGCTGGTTGTGACTTTATTCTTGCGTACCAGTTTTTTATTTCTAACCATTTGTCCCAATCAATTTTATTTAAATAATCAAGACATGAAATGTGAGATGCAGCAGCAATATCTGCCTGAGAAATAAAATCTCCAGCAATCCAGCTTCTCGAACTAATAAGATATGAGAGATACTCAAAATGATATATAGAATTTTCTTGAGCTATTCTCACCGACTCCATATTTGGACTTTTATCATCAATTTTATCTTTCATATAATACTTATCAATTAATTCCCTTAAAATTATTTTACTTACTTCATGATAGAATTTATTGTCATACCAATCAACCAACCTTCTAATCTCAGCTTTGGATATGAGATCGCCTGAAATAAGCGAGGAGCCACTAGTGGTATGGCTATGTTTTTCTTCAATATATTCAATTATCGCGTAATTATTAATAATTACATTATCATCCTCATCGATTAAGACGGGAAGAGAGCCCCCAGGGTTAACCGCAAGAAATTCCTTTCTTTTATTCCAGATTATTTCGTCGATCATCACGAAACGCATATTATATTCTTCTAATGTAAATCTAACTCTTCTGGAAAAGGGACAAAGTTTAAATTGAAATAGTTTAATCATATTATTATTTATATTATATAAAATTTGTAAAAAACATTCTTTAATAATAAGTTACTTTCTTTATAAAAATAGGTATTAATGCTATGAGTTGGCTTCCCACTTCAAAAAGTAAATTAGAAGATGATCCGTACATCGATGCGATAGTACTACCAAGAACTAGCGATATTGGTAATTTTGAAGTTCAAAGAGTGCTGCCCTCAAAAGAAAAACAAATGGTTGGGCCTTTTATATTTTGGGATCAAATGGGTCCCGGGGAGTTCCTTTCCGGTGTAGGTTTAGATGTAAGGCCACATCCGCATATTGGTCTGTCTACAATCACTTATCTCTTCAAAGGTTCAATGGATCACAAAGACTCACTTGATAATGATGTAAGAATTAAACCAGGAGATATTAATCTTATGTCAGCAGGTCATGGGATTGTCCACTCAGAGAGAACGGGGCAAGATATACGTAAGTTTCCATCAAAGTTATTTGGAATACAGAGCTGGATTGCACAACCAAAAAAATATGAGGACTCGGCCCCATCATTTCAAAATATATCTTCAGAAGAAATTACAAATATTGATAGCAGGGGTGTGAATGGAAAAGTATTATTTGGTGAGCTGGATGGACTAAAGTCATCAATTGAGACACAATGGGGGACGCTCTATCTCGATGTTATAATTGAGGAAAAAACAAAATTTAATATTCCGCCAACATACATCGAAAGAGCCATTTACCTGATTTCAGGGAATGCAAATATCCATGAAACAAAATTACCATTAAATACATTAATCGTATTAAAGCCATCGGTGGATATTACAATTGAAGCGACAAAATGCACACGCTTACTTGTTCTTGGTGGAGAGCCAATGGATGGACCAAGATACATCTATTGGAACTTCGTTTCTTCGCGCAAAGATAAGATTGAAGACGCCAAAAATAAATGGCTTCAAGGCAGTTTCCCTGCGATTAGCACTGATAAAGAAGAATTTATTCCGCTACCTTAAGCAAATTTACTTTAATAAAGCCATCAATGTAATATAATTCCTGACATGTTTGAATATTTATTAATTCTTTCAATAGTTCAGGGTATAACAGAGTTTCTTCCGATAAGTTCATCGGCTCATTTAATGATCCTTAATTACTTCAATGAGACTAATACTCAATCCGTGTCCGTAGATCTGAGTTTACACATTGGTTCACTTCTAGCTTTAGTCTTTTATTTTTTAAAGAACCCACTCATATCAAAAAAAGCAGTGAATTATAATCCAGACTTTTTATCAACTAGGCAAGCTATTTACCTCATTTTATTTAGCGCTTTGCCAACGATAGTATTGGCTTATATTTTTTTAAATTATAATCTAATTTACACAATTAGAGAGAATATATATGTGATCGTTTGGTGTAATTTAATATTTGCAATACTTCTGCTTCTTGGAGATTACTTCGGTAAAAAATCAAATAAAACGCTTTCTAACAAAAACTTGGCTTTTTTGGCGATATTTCAATCTATATCTCTTATCCCGGGCGTAAGTAGGTCTGGTATATGTCTCACTATCTCGAGGTTTTTAGGCTTTGGTCGCACGGAGTCCTCTATTATTGCCGTAATAATGTCTTTTCCGATATTACTTGCAAGCCTCATTTTTATTGTAATAACAATCTATAAAGGACAGGATGTATTTCTAACCAATACAATATTTTTTGCCATAACCCTCTCATTCATCACATCTTACTTATCTATAAAGATAATAATTGAATTTATTGACCGAATAAAATTATATCCCTTTGTCATTTACAGAGTCTGTCTTAGCTTGATAATTATATATTTTATTAGTTGAGTAACTAGCTTGAAAAACGTCCCAGATACTCCGGAATTATATTCTTTGGTGAGCATGCTTGTATTCCATAATCTTCGAGTTTCCCAATCTCTTTATTTTTTGAATTACGTAAAATATTATCTGTTTTTAGTGACTCAAGTTGATCAAATGTGATGGGTCTTTTTGGCAAAACCTGCATCGGGGTAATAAATATTTTTGATAATGAAAACGGTATTGGGATCAGAAGTCTTTTCTTACCAATTGTTGTCAAAATTAACTCAATAACTTCCCGAAGGGAATAAATTTCTTTACCACCAATCTCATATATACTTTTCTTATCAATATCTTCTAAATGCAGAATTATTAGCTTTACTAAATCGAGCACATAAACTGGTTGAAATTTTGTATCTCCATTTCCGATTAGAGGAAAAAAAGGGGCTAGAGATAAAATTCGCGCAAATTGATTGAAAAAATTATCATCAATACCGAATACAATAGAGGGTCTAATTATTGTATGATTTATATTTTCACTCTTAACCGACTCTTCCCCTAGGGCCTTGCTTCTTTGGTATTTTGAAGTTGAGTTGACATCCGCACCCAAAGATGACATGTGTATATACCTGTTCACCCCATATTGAGTACAACCTTTTGCAATAAGCCCAGGTAGTTCGCCATGAATATATTGGAATTTTTGTCTTTTTCTCTCCTCTAATACACCAATCAAGTTTATGACATAATCAGATCCTTGTATAAATTTATTAATTGAAACCTCACTATTCACATTAACGTTGGTAACTTCTATTTGCCCGGGGACGCCAGAAACATATAGGCGATTTGCAGTAGTCGGGTTTCTTGTTCCAATTTTTATTCTATAGCCATCTTTGGCCAACTCTCGAACTAAATTCCGACCGATGAAGCCATTGCCGCCGAAGACGGAAACGATCTTACTTTTATTTGATGGTATATTTATTTTTCTAGCCTCGGATGAAGTTGTAGTGAAATAATATAATTTAATTAATTGTGAATATAATATATATTCAATATAAAAAAAATAAATTTTGTAAAAAGGATAAGAATTGAGTAGTAATTTACCAAAAATATATCTTCATAATGACGATATACCAGAGAATATATCATTGGGAAATCAGATTGCAATTGACACTGAGACCCTAGGGCTTAATCCTAGTAGAGATAGACTTTGTCTAGTCCAAATTAATGATGGAAACGAGTTTACTCATCTAATTAGAGTTTCTTCCAAGATAAATCCTGCTCCAAATCTAATTAAAATCCTCGAGAGTAAAAAAATACAAAAGCTATTTCACTTTGCCCGTTTTGATGTAGCGGTCATGACAAAGTCCTATGGAGTAACTGTAAATAATATTTATTGTACAAAAATCGCTTCAAAAATAGCGAGAACCTACACCGATAAACACAGCTTAAAATCTCTCTGCGATGAACTGCTTAATATATCGCTATCAAAAGAAGAGCAGAGCTCTGATTGGGGCGCTGAAAAACTAACAGAAAATCAAAAAAAATATGCAGCAAATGATGTAATTTATTTACATAAAATCAAACAAGCCCTCGACTCAATTCTAGAGAGAGAAAATCGAATCGATCTCGCTAAGTCATGTTTTGAATTTATAAATACTCAAGTCGAATTAGATCTCAGGGGCTGGGGTAATCAAAATATTTTCGATCACTGAACGATGACAAATACTACTGAGAATAATTCTAAAATTAAGAAAAATGAGCAAATTGATAAAGTAAATTCTCATACAAAAAATTTAAAAATAATAAATAATTTTATTCTTCTACTTATTATTTTGGGTGCGGGGGCCTTTATTTACTCTGTAAATTTTGGAGGGCAGACGGTGACAAAAATAGAAAACATAACGCCCGTATCTATTGAGGAAGACAAACACATGGATGAAAATACTATTGAGATAAAGAACTCGATTATTTCAGGTTTAGACGGGCAAAACCAATATTACGAAATAAGTTCAGAAAGAACTTGGAATTCAATAAATAATAAAGATATCGTCGAAATGACGGGTATCCGTACAAAGCTATTACTAAAGAATGGTTTAGAAATAAATATATTGGGTAAAAGTGCCCAATTTAATAATAAAACAAAGCAACTAAAATTAGAGAGCGATATTGAAATATCATCCAATAACAAATTTGAAGTTTTCATACAAGATATTGACATAGATCTACGTAAAAAAATAATTTCTAGTCCAAGCCCAGTTAAAATAAGATATGAGGATATATGCATTGAAGGGAAAAATTTTGAAATAAATAATAATGGAGATAAGATAAAATTTACAGATGGTGTCAACTTCATCTTTGGGGAGCATGCTCAATGTCTAGTATCCTAAGACAGCTATTGATGCTCTTAATTATTGCCTGCTTTGCTTCGAAACAAAGTATATCTTCGGAGAGCATAAAATCATTTTTCAGTAATTCAACATTAAACATAGAAAGTTCAAGTTTAGAAATTATTGATAGTGAAAAAAAAGCAATATTCAAAGGTCAAGTAAAGATCTCACACGACGATACATATCTTGCTACAGACAATCTAATATTACTTTATTCTATTGATGAAGCTACTAGTGATATTACGGTTCAAAAAATTACATGTCAGGGGAATGTATTAATTGAGTATGAAAATCAAATGATAACAAGCTTGAATGCAGTATATGATGCTGTGACAAGTCAACTAGTATTTAGCGATGAGGTAATAATATATCGTGATGAGGGTAACGCAATGCAAACTGATAAAGCCTCCATTGACTTGAATACAATGAGAATGAAAACGGGGCCAGTCAAGGCGTTCATTACCCCAAATAATAAGCACGAGAGGGATACAACGGAAGAGGTCTTTGACGAATTAAAAAAAGGGATAATGTAATTACAGAAGATAACATGCAGGATTTACTCAAAATTGAAAATATTGCCAAGGATTATAATGGGGTTAATGTAATTAATGATATTTCTATTTCAATAAAGCCCGGAGAAATTATAGGTCTTCTTGGTCCAAATGGTGCAGGAAAAACAACATTATTCTATATTATCATGGGCCTTATTAAACCTCGAAAAGGTAAAATTAAATTAAATAATAATGATATTACAAAACTCGCCATGTACAGTCGAGCTCGGCTTGGTATAAGCTACCTACCACAAGAACCATCTATTTTTAGAGGCATGAATGTAAGGGATAATATAAATTCTATTCTGGAAATGACGGAGAAAAATAAGAAACTAAGGAAAATTAAACTCGAGAAGTTACTTGAGATATTCGGACTAGAGAAAATTCAGAAAAGTTCAGCACGTCTTCTATCTGGCGGGGAACGAAGAAGGGTAGAAATTGCTAGATCTATTGCCGGTCAACCAAAATATATACTGATGGATGAACCATTTTCGGGAGTTGATCCCCTTGCTATCGAAGAGATAAAGAGTATTATAAAATCCTTAAGCGCTAGTAATATTGGAGTTTTAATCACAGACCACAACGTTAGGGAAACGCTGAGTCTGATTGATAGAGCTTATATTATATACGAAGGTAATATATTAATTGGGGGTACCTCTGAAGAAATAATAGAGAGTGAAGAGGCAAAAAGAGTTTATTTGGGTAGTGAATTTAATATATAGTTTTTTATAAAATGAGTCTTGGCCTAACAAATATTGCAACGATAAATCAAGCACAAACGCTGTCACCTCAGGTACAACTAACAATAAAACTTCTGAGTCTTAATAATATTGAGTTAGAGAGTTATTTAGAAAAAAAAATCGAAGATAACCCATTATTGATTGATAGGCAGAATACAAAAGAACATGAGTTAAGAATTCAAAAGTATTCGGATAAATACTCCAGGAATTCATCAAACTTAGATCTATTAAATAACATCGGTTATGCAAAATCTCTCCGCGAGCATCTTCTTGACCAACTTCTCATCTCAAGTATGAGCAATAAAGAAAAAATTATTGCAACATATCTAATAAATATTTTAGATGAGGCAGGTTACTTGACTGAAAATGATGAAACTATTTGTCTCAAACTTGGTGTAAATAATGATGCATACGAAGAGGTTTTAGTAAGCTTACAAAGTTTCGAACCAACTGGTGTTTTCTCGCGAACGCTTAGTGAGTGCCTTTACTTACAGCTGAGTGAGAAGAATTTGATCAATGATGAATTATTAGAACTTCTTAAAAATATTGAGCTGATCGCTGAGGATAATTTTAGAGAATTATCAGCACGTTTAAATATTGGAAAAGATGATTTATTTAGGTTAATAAACATAATTAGAAAATGCAATCCAAAACCAGGCTTAAATTACTCTCGTGACACTCTTGAGATTATTGCACCAGATATAATTATTGAAAAAAACTTAAGTGGTGTATACGCCATAAAGCTTGTGCAAAACTATTTTTCAAATATTACTGTGGATCAAACGTATAATGATGTAATCCTAGAGTCAAAAAAGAAAAAAGACGAATTTATCACAAACCATTACCGGGATGCAAAAATGCTGATTAGTAGTATTGCTCAGAGACAAAGAACTCTTTTAAAAATCGCCCATGAGGTAATGTTACAACAAAGAGACTTTCTTGAGAATGGCATAAATCATATGCACCCTTTGAATTTAGATAAGATTTCAAAGATTACTAATCTACACATTTCTACTGTAAGTAGATCCATTCAAAATAAATATATTGAGACGCCACGAGGGACATTTGAGATGAAATATTTCTTCGATAAAGGCACGTACGGGGAAGAGCAAAATAATCAAATTTCATCAAAGACAATAGAAAATAGAATAAAAGAGCTCATAAAAAACGAGACCTCGTCAAATATTTTGTCTGATGACAAAATTGTAAATTTATTAAAAAAATATGATATTAATATAGCCAGAAGAACAGTTGCTAAATACCGAACGAAACTAAATATTCTGCCTTCATCAAAAAGAAAGAATCGTTTCTTATAAGAAAATTTTTTAATTAAGGACTTAAGTAAGAGCATGACAAAAATAATAGATATGCATACCCATATAGCACCTAGACAGGCTGTTAAGATAGCAGAGAGTGGAGGAACATGGCATGGTGTAGAATTTTATCGTGATAACAATGATAAACTAACAACATCTTACGGCGACCTAAAGATGTCCTTACCCTGGCCAAAAAAAATGGAAACACCAGATCAAAGGCTCAGATCTATGGATGCCCGTAAAATCGATATGCATATACTAAGTATTAGCCCCCTTATGCATTGGCATGGAATAGACAATTCGAATGCAATCTCTTACGCAAGAGATGTAAATGATGATATCTCAGATTACACAAATGCTAACAAAGATAGATTTAAATCATTCTGTTTTCTGCCGCTACAAGATCCAAAAGCATCCGTAATTGAACTTGAAAGATGCGTTAATTCAAAAAAAATGTTGGGAGCAATGGTTGCAACAAATGTAAACGGATTGGATTGGGATGACCACAAGTTATACCCCGTTCTAGAAGCAGCCAATGATCTAAAATGCCTGATTTTTTTTCATCCCACACGTGGTAGAGCTGACTCATGGTTAAAGAACTATCACTTACGAAACCTAATTGGTAATCCATTGGAAACAACAGCGGCCATGGGATCTATTATATTTGGAGGGATTTTAGATAAACTTCCTGAGCTGAAACTATGTTTTGCTCATGGTGGAGGATTTATTCGGCAAGGTATCGGTAGATTTGATCATGGATATAGAGTGCGAGAAGAAGCAAAAGAAAATATTTCTTCTCTACCATCCTCTTATCTGAAAAGTTTTTACTATGATACCATTACACACTCTGAGAGCGGTCTAAGAAATCTAATTGACATTGTTGGTATCGATAAAATATTTTTGGGAAGTGACTATCCAGCTGATATGGGCGAACCCTATCCAGCTGACTTTATCAATAACTGCCAATCATTATCTCCAGAAGAAAAGAATAAAATCCTGAGTGGAAATATATCGAACTTTATAAAATAGGAAATATATTATGAAAAAGAAAGAGGGTAATGATAAGAATAATAAACTAGCTGAGGTGTTTGCCGAAAGACGCAGCCATGCATACCCAGCACACAAGTGGCTAGCCGAAAAGTTTCCAGAATATGTTCAAATTATGCTGGATTTAGATTTTGAAATAAGACAAAAAACAAAGATTTACGATGAAAAGATGCATGAGCTTTTTCACATAATTGCGCTTGCGGTTAAAGGCTCTAACCCGCATAATCAACCGCATCTAAAAGCGCATATAAAAAAAGGTTTAAAATTGGGTCTGAAGCCTGAAGAAATCGCTGAGGCATTAATGGTTTGTGTCAATCCAGGAGGTGCAATGGTGCTAACATACAGCATCACTTGCATGCTTGAAGCTATTGAAGAATTGCAGGAAGAGGGTTGGAAAGGCTAAAATAAAGAACTAAATGTTCGCCAAAGGCACTGGTTGACCGGTTTCTGATGCCTCTGCCATGGCTAATGTTACAGCTAGAGTTTGCCTGGCTTCCTTTGCTGTTGTCAGATGGCATTTTGCTCCAGTTGATTGAGAGTCAAGCCATTCCTTTGTCTCATCTGCTATTCGACCAAACATGATACCATCTGCCCACTCTCCAGATGATCTGCTACCCAAAAAAGCTAAGTTTAATTTTTGATCAGGAGCATAAGCATTGCTATATCCATGTTCCGAGTACATGATTTGATCTCTGTGATCGTCATCAATTAGTATGACGCCGTCACGACCCATTACTTCAAGCCGAACGCTTTGCCCTGTTGTTGGGAATCCTCCCGGCAATGCATAGCATATATCAAATGAAAAAACTGCACCGGTTGAGTATTTTACCATCGTTAAACTAATGTCATCAACATCAAATCCTTGGTCTCTAAATATAGTTCCGTGACCCATTGCCTGAACTTCAACAGGTGAAACATCGGGACCAAGACACCATCCAATATAATCTACATTATAAGTAATAATATCTAATATTGGAGTTGCTTCCGGACATCTTTTGAGAATTTCCAGCATATTTGTTCTTGTGTTATAAACACGCGTCATCCCACCTAATATTGGACCGATTTTTCCATTTGAAATTTCATCATGGGCCACAAAATATTTTTGTAGAAAGCGCTGTGAATAGCCAATTCTTAGATCCACGCCTTTTTCTTCTGCTAATTTTGACAATCTGTCACCATCTGTGATTGTTAGAGCAAGAGGCTTTTCAACTAATACAGATTTACCAGCAATGATTGCCGCTTCAACAGACTCCCTGTGTTCATCTTCGGGCGTGGAAACAATTACCACATCTACTCTTGGGTCATTAATTAATTCCATATTATCAGTTGAATATCCATTCGCTTTTGATATCTCAGCTAATTTTTTTGCTTGATCTTCGTTTATATCACCAACAACAAGATAATTAACTGCAGGGTGGAGCGATGCAAGCCTTGCTCTGTGTGAGCCCATTCTTCCTGAACCCACCACAGCAACGCCCAATTGGCGCTTTTTAAACTCCTTACCTGATAAAATCATGCAACCTCTTTCTTTGGAATACCACCTCTCTCAACATAAGAATATCTCTCCATTAAGTCGGGTGCCAAAGCTCTTCTGTGTTCTTTGGGGAATGAAATCCACATTCTCAATAGATGCCTTTTTAGGTTTGGGTCTTCGTGATCTACAAAATCCTCTCTGGCATGCAGAATTTGATGATTATTGATAAATTGAATATCGCCCTCGTTAAA
>CENJ01166797.1_pt1 | contig 12201 bp, 10 predicted proteins | sample 356161 | NCBI WGS metagenome assembly CENJ01 (sample SAMEA2619531, study PRJEB7988) | marine metagenome | biome: marine biome (ENVO:00000447); feature: surface water layer (ENVO:00002042); material: "saline water (ENVO:00002010), including plankton (ENVO:xxxxxxxx)" | depth 5 m
GTTCTACGTCGTCTTTGGTTAATTCGAGTTCATAAAGACTAACAGAACTGAAGTTTAACTGGTCAATTTGAACCGAACAGTTAATTCCCCTATCGTTACACACTTGACGAACGGCTATTTCTGCAATCGGAATGCGGAATAGCCATAAAGAAGCAGGGATGACGACCAATCCAACGCCAACGGCCATTAAAAGCCAGTAACGACGTTTCAAACGTCGTTGAGGTGTCGTGTTATCAGAAGTCATACCCAGCCGCTGAAGTGTTTAACTATGAGCCATTTATCTTGGCATAATTCGTGAATAAATTGGCTCATTGTTAACGTTTCCAGTGAATTTTTACGTGTGAGTGTGTTTTCTTTACACAAAAAAGCGGAGTGTCCACGTGGTCGGAGTATTTGATCCAAAGTCGGAAACTACCAAAACATCAGGTTCTGGTCGGCTTAAACTCTCAATCGGTGTATTAGCGATTGCAATTGGCGGTATTGGCGTGATGAGCTGGTCAGCTCTTACTTCATCCCCTTCAACAGAGGCCGATATTCATCTTGCCTCACTTGAGGCGCCACAGATTTCAGAAGCGCCGGATGAGCCTCATCTCATTTTGACTTCGTTTCAGGAACTGGAACCACTCCCACAAACCTACGAACGCACAGACGAGCTTCAGCCACGTGACACACTGACGGACCTGATGGATCGTCTTGGCGTCAGCCGCTCTGAAGCGAACTCCGCGCTCTACTCTCTCTATGATGAAGAGTTTATTGACCCGCGCCGCGTCCGTCCTGGCCTTGAAGTTACGGCACACGTTGAGGCTGCGCCAACCGAAGAAGACCCGGACGCTGTTCGCCTGATCGGCCTCACACTCAAGCATGCTTCCGAAGCAAGCCTCGTTGTGTCCCGCACATCTGATGGCGGCTTTACCGCGCACGAACTGCACACACGCCTTATGCCGGTGACACGCCGCGTATCCGGCACAGTTCAGACAAGCCTCTACGAAGCAGCACTCGACGCTGGCGCACATGATGCGCAGGTTTTCGACTTTGCTCAGATCTACGCTTACGACGTCGACTTCCAGCGCGAAATGCGTGTTGGCGACGAATTCGAGATCGTGTTCGAAGAATATGTCGACGAGCGTGGCAACTACATCCGCAGCGGCGACATTCTGTTCGCAGCGCTGGACGGTTACGCAACTGATCGCGAATTCTACCGCTTCACACCATCTGATGATGGCATCACCGACTATTTCGACGCTGAAGGCGAAGCAGCCCGCAAGTTCCTAATGAAAACACCAATCAACGGCGCGCGTCTTTCATCCAACTTCGGTTACCGCACACACCCGATCTCCGGTTATACACGACTCCACAAAGGTACAGACTTCGCTGCACCAACCGGCACACCGGTCATGGCGGCGGGTAACGGCACCATTGAGCGCGCGTCCCGTTTTAGCACATACGGCAACTATGTTCGTATCCGTCACGCAAACGGCTACCAGACGGCTTATGCTCACCTGAACGGCTATGGCCCGGGCATCCGCTCAGGCGTCCGCGTTCAGCAGGGTGACATTATCGGTTATGTCGGCTCTACAGGCGCCTCCACCGGCCCTCACCTCCACTATGAGGTCCTGGAGAACGGCAACCACATCAACGCAATGTCTCTCGACCTGCCAACAGGTCGCCAGCTTGAAGGTCCTCTCCTTGAGGAATTCAACGAAGCACGTGCAGAGATCGACCGTATTCGCGGTGTAAACGAGACTGAAACTCTGTTCGCCAGCTCTTCTCAGCTGGAAGAAGGTGAAGAGTCCACGCTCGAATAGACACGACACACACTCCGATTTTAAGAAACCCGTCGTTACTCCGCGACGGGTTTTTTATTGCACGAACATTGCCACCAGCCCGCATTCGCCTGAATTTATCGGCCCTATGGGGTTCACAGCGCCGCCTGCGATGACTAGGTTCTGCGCTTGAGCTTAAGCACCTGCGCCAGATACGCAGCCTTGCAAATCCACCTCCGAACAGAATTGGAATTCCTATGTCCGAAGCAAAAGCCGGCGATAAAGTCCGCATTCACTACACAGGCACACTGAATGATGGCTCCACCTTTGACTCCAGCGCCGGACGTGACCCACTTGAGTTCACAGTCGGATCCGGTCAGGTCATTCCAGGCTTTGACACAGCTGTCACAGGCATGGCGGTTGGCGACAAGAAAACAGTCACAATTCCTGCTGATCAGGCTTATGGCCAACCAGACCCTCGCGCAGTTCAGGTTATCCCGCGCGACAACATTCCGTCAGACATTCCTCTGGAAGTCGGTCTTCAGCTTCAGGCTTCAGGCCCTGACGGTCAGGTCATGGTTGTAACTGTGAAAGAGATCACAGAGACAGAAGTTACCCTGGACGCAAACCACCGTCTGGCTGGCGAAGACCTCACTTTCGCGCTCGAACTCGTCGAGATCGCATAAGCTGAACAGATGGCGCAGCGGCGACACTGTCGCCCGCGTTTGACATCTGACGATTGTCGTAGTCCCCTCATTCTCTCGAATGGGGGGATTTTTTATGTCGAAACACCTGAAGCTCATCATAGCGGGCGCTGCCGCACTCTCGGTCACGAGCATAGCGGAGGCGTGCACCTGCCCGCCTTATCCAGGCGCCGCCGAACACGCAGATGAATTCGATTTCGTTGCATTCGGTCATGTGGAAGACGTCTGGCAGCTGCCTGTTGATGATGGGAGCGAGGCTATGTTCGAATATTCACGCGTTTTTACAAACGCGCTGGCCGCTTACGTTGAAGCGGTAGAAGCTGGCGAAGACACGCGGCGTCTCGAAGAGTTTCGCGACGATTTTTATGCTGAAAATCCGCCGCCGCGCCAACCGCCATATCCGCAAGGTGGCGGTGCGATTTCGCGTATCTTGATCTCCAATGTTCTCAAGGGCGACCAAACAAGCCAAATCTATCTTCACACAGGCATGCCAGGTAATCCGCAGTGCGGCGTGAGCTATGCAGACGATTCTGACATTATCGTCCTCGCGAACAATAATAGCGGGCGCTATGGTGCCTGGATGTGCTCTCTGCCGCGCTTCTCCCGTGAAGAATACGAAGCCGCATTGAGGGGGGAGTAAAACTACTCCCCTCCGAAATGAGCACGCGCCTGCTCCACAACCGTATCCAGTGCGTTGTCCATGAGAGGTCGCATATCGTTTGATACGAACTGCTGGATAAAGTGATGCTTGTACCAGGCGTTAGGTTTCAGCCTGTAAGTCCATACTAGTTCGCTACGACCATCTGGCAGTTCGCGCCATGCCTGCTGGCCCAGCGCGTAATCCAGATTCTGCCCCGCTGCGCTCGTATAATTCCAGACCTGATAGCGGAAGAGCGTTGGAAAGTCGTTTTCCAGAACACGCTCCATCGCGAAATGGCCATCCGAAAACTCAAGACGACGCACAGAGCCCTCCTGCGGCCATACTCCGTGCACCACGACGACGTCGACCGGCTTGCGGATCTGATCGGTCTCTTCCATCGCGCCGACAATGCGCTGCTCGCTCTCGATGAATTCACGAAGTGGGACCAGAGGCGCGTTAAAGACGCGTCGCGTTTCGTATTCCGCATACTGGCCATCCCGTATGGCTGGCGCCTCGCCCGTATATGTCGGTGGCACGTCGGGAGGCGCGATATTCGCGCTGCACGCCGCCATAGTGGCCGCCAAGATACCTGTCGCAATTATCCGGTACATAGTTTTCATCGACTTACCCTCTCCGCCTGATTAACAATACGAAGAACGTACAATAATTATACGATCTTCGTATAATCATAAAATTGTGAGCAGTATTGATGAAAAGCCGGAACGCACAGAGCCTGCTTCAGAGTGTGAATACATTGCTGCGTATTTTCACCGTCGACGAACAACAGTATCCGTCAGCGGAAGGACGCATGCGTTACAATCCGTTGGACTTTCAGACCCTGCGCTATCTGGCCGATTATCCGGATACATCCGCCGCAGATGTCGCACGGTTTCTCGGGGTCGTCCCAACGACGCAGCAGGCTGTTATGGACAGGCTCGTCAAGCAAGGGCTGGTCGAGCGCATCCCGCACCCGACAAGCAAGCGCTCAAAAGCCCATCGCCTGACCGAAGCCGGCAATGACATGCTCTCTGCAATCATCCGGCAGGATCTCGCCAACATGAATACGATGCTCTCTGCACTCACGCCCGAAGAGCAGGACGAGATTGTACGTATGCTGGAGAAGATTACGTCAGCGGTGGAAACGCCCTGAACAGAAAAACGCCCTGCTCATTCGAACAGGGCGTTTCTGAAATGGCTTTGGCAATGGGCGTTAGCTAACTGCGCGTTCGCCCTTCACCATAGATCCCGGCATGCCGTTGAGTTCGAGCATTCCAGCCTCGGCAGAGACTTTTACAGTCTCCCCATCCTTCACCTTGCCTTCAAGGATCAGACGGGCGAGCGGGTCCTGCAGCTCGCGTTGAATGAGCCGCTTGAGCGGACGCGCGCCATAGATCGGGTCATAGCCACGGTTCGCGAGCCAGGTCTTAGCGGCCTGATCAAGATCAATCGTGATCTGACGATCTGCCAGCAGACGTGCCAAACGGTCGACCTGAATGTCCACGATCCGGTCGATCTCATTGCGACCAAGGCGTTTGAAGAACACGGTCTCATCGATACGGTTCAGGAACTCCGGACGGAAGTGAGACCGGATCGCCGCAGACACGGATTCACGTGCACCGTCAGAGATTTCGTCATCACTGTCGTCATTCGCCAGAGCATCTGCACCAAGGTTAGACGTCATGATGATCAGCGTGTTCTTGAAGTCGACCGTTTTGCCCTGACCGTCAGTCAGGCGGCCATCATCAAGCACCTGTAGCAGCACGTTGAACAGGTCTGGATGGGCCTTCTCAACCTCGTCGAACAGAACCACCTGATATGGCCGGCGTCGAACCGCTTCTGTCAGCGCACCGCCCTGATCATAACCAACATAGCCCGGAGGCGCGCCGATCAGACGACTGACCGCATGCTTCTCCATGTATTCCGACATATCGAGACGCAGCACCGCCTGCTCGTCATCAAACAGGAAACCAGCAAGCGCCTTTGTGAGCTCGGTTTTACCAACACCCGTCGGGCCGACAAACAGAAATGAACCGATCGGACGGTTCGGGTCCTGCAAGCCTGCACGGGACCGACGCACAGCGTTAGACACGGCAGACAGAGCCTCTTCCTGACCAACAACGCGATTGCGAAGTTCGTCTTCCATACGAAGCAGCTTTTCGCGTTCGCCTTCCATCATCTTGTCTACAGGCACGCCTGTCCATTTGGAGACGACCTGCGCAATGTTTTCAGATCTCACGACTTCAGACACCAGGCCTTCTTCAGAACCCGCAGCGTCGCCGTCGCGCGCTTCGGCGTCCTTCACCAGCTGTTCGAGCTGAGGAATTTCACCGTATTTCAGCGCGCTCGCGCGGCCCCAGTCTTGGCGACGTTCAGCGTCAGCAAGTTCTGCGCGCAGTTGGTCGAGCTTCTTCTTGGCTTCGGTAGACCCGGCCAGTTTCTGCTTCTCTGCCTGCCACGCAGTCGTGAGTTCAGCTGACTTCGTCTCAAGTTCGGAGATTTCCGAACCCAGCTTTTCGAGCCGGTCTTTAGACGCGTCGTCTTTCTCTTTCTTCAGCGCTTCGGCTTCGATCTTCAGCTGCATCAGGCGGCGGTCGATTTCATCCAGCTCTTCCGGTTTGGAGTCGACCTGCATACGCAGGCGCGATGCAGCCTCATCCATCAGGTCGATCGCTTTGTCCGGCAGGAAGCGGTCTGTGATGTAGCGATTGGAGAGCGTCGCCGCCGCCACAATCGCTCCGTCAGAAATGCGCACACCATGGTGCACTTCATAGCGATCTTTCAAACCGCGCAGGATAGAGATCGTGTCTTCCACTGTCGGTTCATCAACGAAGACGGGCTGGAAGCGACGGGCAAGCGCCGCGTCTTTCTCAACATATTTGCGATACTCATCCAGCGTAGTTGCACCCACACAATGAAGTTCACCACGCGCAAGCGCAGGCTTCAACAAGTTGGAAGCATCCATCGCGCCGTCGGATTTACCCGCACCGACCAACGTGTGCATCTCGTCAATGAAGAGCACGATTTCACCTTCGGACGTCTGCACCTCGTTGAGAACGGACTTCAAACGCTCTTCGAACTCACCACGGAATTTCGCGCCGGCAATCAACGCACCCATATCAAGCGCGAGGAGGCGTTTATCCTTCAGGCTTTCAGGCACATCGCCATTGATAATGCGAAGAGCGAGGCCTTCGGCAATCGCGGTTTTACCAACGCCTGGCTCACCGATGAGCACCGGATTGTTCTTGGTACGGCGGGAAAGGACCTGCACCGTGCGGCGAATTTCTTCATCACGGCCAATGACCGGATCAAGCTTGCCGGAACGGGCATCTTCGGTGAGATCGCGCGCGTATTTCTTAAGCGCCTCATAGCCTTCTTCGGCGTTTTCACTGTCTGCCGTACGGCCCTGACGCAGCTTGTCGACAGCTTGCTGAAGACCTTCTGGCGTTGCACCGGAAGACCGCAGCGCGTCAGCCGCCTTACACTGTGTCCTGGCAATGGCGATCAGCATGCGTTCCACAGTGACAAAGCTGTCCCCTGCGGCTTTCGCATCCTTATCAGCTGTCTGATAAACCTGCGCGGTCTCGCTGGCGAGATAGATCTGGCCGTTACCACCGGAAACGGCCGGCAGTTTGGTCAGGGCTTCATCAACAGCTGAACGAACAAGATCGGCGCGTCCACCGGCGGCCGTAATCAGGTTAGCTGCAAGCTGATCTTTATCCTCCAGCATCGCCTTGAGCAGATGCTCCGGCGTGAATTGCTGATGGCGCGCCGCAAGCGCGGAGGATTGAGCAGCCTGAATGATCGCGCGGGCGCGTTCTGTATAGGTTTCTGGGTTCATGGCTCTACTCTTTGAAATTCTATGCCGCAGGATGCGACAATCGTCTCAAGAAACATGGCGTGCTATTTTTACCACACAAGGTTTCAGCCTTAAATTTTTTGCGGTTATCCGTCGCACCCTTTTCTGCAAGTTTCCAGAAAAAACATACTTACAAAGTCAGGAATCCGTTTCGACTGCACTACTCTGTTTTTAATGAAAAAATTATGAGAAGCAGTCGCATTAGCAGTATGTACAACTTAACAAAGCACGATTTCGACACGTTTTATTGGCACCCTATTAACTTTTAAAAGGTAAACGTGTTTTCGTTCATTCAGGAGACGGGATACGCTCCGATCACTGGCGGCCGGGTCACCGGCCGCCAACTTTTTCTGAAGAACATATAATGCCTGATTTCACGAGGATCCGGCCTGGATAGGGAAGACCACCCGACTTCCACAAAGAAAAAGGCGAGCCGCGCGGCTCGCCTTTCTTTTTGTAAATTCTGCCTCGGATCAGACCTTCACGCCCCGAACCAGGTTGGAATAGTCATCCACCATGTACTGGGAAATGTCTGACGGCTTGTAGATATGCTCGCCAATCTCGGACACAGGCGTCACTTCGGCCGCCGAGCCAGTGATGAAGCATTCCGAGAATGTCGACAGTTCGTCCGGCATGATCGCGCGTTCAATAACTTCAATCTGACGCTCTTTGGCGAGACCGATAACCGTCTGACGGGTCAGACCGTTCAGGAAGCAATCAGGTGTTGGCGTGTGAATCGCACCATCACGAACGAAGAAGATGTTTGCGCCTGTCGCTTCCGCGACCTGACCACGGTAATCCAGCATCAGCGCATCAGCATATCCGTCTTTCTCCGCAGCATGTTTGGAGAGCGTACAGATCATGTAGAGGCCGGCTGCTTTCGCGTGACATGGCGCAGTGTCCGGAGCCGGACGACGCCATTGTGCGTGAGTCAGGCGGATGCCTTTCATCTTGTCTGCGAAATAGTCACCCCAGTGCCAGACAGCAATTGCGAGGTGGATTGTGTTCTGCTGTGCAGACACGCCCATCATTTCAGAACCTCGCCATGCAATCGCACGGATATAAGCGCTTTCAAGGCCTGAACGCGCCAGAGCTTCTTTTTTCGCATCTTCGATCTGGTCGACCGTGTACGGGATGTCGAAGCCCATAATCTTCGCAGAATTATGCAGGCGTTCAGAGTGCTGACGAGATTTGAAAATCACACCATTGTAAGCGCGCTCGCCTTCGAAAACGGAAGATGCGTAATGCAGGGCGTGCGTCAGCAGGTGTACTTTCGTATCCCGCCACGGCACGAATTCCCCATCCATCCAGATATAGCCGTCGCGATCGTCGTAGGGGGCCAAAGCCTTTTTCCTTCTTTATGCGTCTGAGTTCATCTCAGTATGAGTATCTGATCTACTGAATAACTTCTATAGCCTGCTTGGCAATGGAAATCGCACTGGCAGAAACCGATAAAATCGTGTCAAAATAGCCCAATGAGCGTCAATTCTTTCCCCAATAAGCCGCGAGCAGAGCGTCTCGATGGCAGACTTTTCCTGACAGAGGAAAATCTGGACAGAGGTACGCTCACGCTTCTGGCTGCTGCGCGCAAGATCGAAGTCCAGCTACGCCGCTCGATTTCCGATGCCGGATTATCCGCGACGGAAGTAGCTGTACTCACCGAAATCTGCCTTGAACCGGGCATTGATGTCTCCAGCCTGCGGGACCGCGTTGGTGGCACGACGCCCACCATTGCGCGCATTCTGGCGGGGCTGGAAAAACAAGGGCTGATTGACCGCCCGAAAGCTGAAGGCGATGCCCGTCGCCGTGCACTACGTCTTACGCGTCAGGGCATGGGGCTAATCGACCACGCACTCGCCGCAATCCGCAAAGATATGACGCAGGTTTACCGCCAGTCTGGCGAACCGTCCGTAACCGGCGCCATCGAACTTCTACAAACCATCATAAGCATTCATGAGGAGCAGCCGAAATCATGAACCGTGCGCCCAGTCATATTCTTGTTGTTGATGATGATGACCGTATCCGTGATCTCACCCGCCGCTTCCTCAGCAATCTCGGCTACCACGTCACGGCTGCAAATGGCGGCGTGACGGCAAAAAAGCTTCTGGAACAACTGCTCTTTGACCTCATTGTTCTGGACGTAATGATGCCACAAGTAGACGGGTTCGAGCTGCTTGAACATTTGCGCCAGACGGACAAAACCACGCCCGTAATCATGCTGACGGCGCGCGGTGAAACGACAGATCGCATTGAAGGCTTGAAGCTTGGCGCTGACGACTACCTTACCAAGCCGTTCGAACCGGAAGAACTGGCATTGCGCATTGCCGCCGTGCTCCGCCGCGTTGTTGTTGAAGAGCCTGTCGAGGAAATCGAAATGTCGGGCCTGATCTTCAATCTGGCGCGGGAAGAGCTGAAAGACGGTGACAAGCTGGTCCGCCTGACGGATGGCGAAACACAGCTCCTGAAGATTCTGGCCGAGAATGCCGGTGAGCCTGTCAGCCGGGAGACGCTGGCCAATGGCACCAGCGCTGGCGCGGACCGCTCTGTTGATGTTCAGATCACGCGCCTCCGCCGCAAGATCGAGCCGGACCCGAAGGAGCCGATCCATATCCAGACGGTGCGCAGCATCGGCTACCGCCTGATGCCGGATGCCTGATCCATGCTTCGATTGAGAGATTTCACTCCGCGAGGGTTCTACGCGCGCAGCCTGCTTCTGGTGCTATTGCCGCTCGTATTGCTGCTGATCGTGATGACATGGCTGTTCTATGACTCGCATATTCAGCAGGTCAGCCGGAAAATGTCTCAGTCGGTAGCCGGCGAAGTCGCTGAAGTAACAAGGCTGCTCGTCGCAGACACGGACACGCGCCCCGTACCAGAGCGGATCAGAACCGCCGAAGATGCACTGCGCCTCGAGGTCGAGTTCATTCCACGCGCGCCGCTGCCAGATCCAATTGAAGGCGCCTTCTGGCGTGAAAGCCGCGATGAAATAATTCGCCACGAACTCGACATCAGTCTGGGAGAAACGCCCTTCTGGTTCGACACAGCCTATTCGGCCTCACAAATCGAAATTCTGGTCCAGCCAGCTGCAGCAGGCGATCAGATGCTCCGCTTCTTCGTGGACCAGAAGCGTGCCTTTGCAACGACCGGGCACAACTTCATCGCCTGGGTAGCCATTTTCTCTGTTCTGCTGGTCATCATCACCATCGGCTTCCTGCGCAATCAGGTAAAATCCGTTCTGCAGCTTGCAACGGCCGCCGAAGCCTGGGGACGCGGCGAAGATATGGCAGACCTGAAACCGTCGGGCGCGACCGAAGTCCGTCAGGCCTCTCTCGCCATCCGCCAGATGCGCGACAGGATCGTGGCCCACGCCGAACAACGCACAGCCATGCTCGCAGGCGTCAGCCACGATCTGCGCACACCGCTAACGCGCCTCAAATTGCAGCTTGCTTTGCTGCCACCTTCCGACGACTTGAAAGCCGCCCGCAAAGATCTGGATGAAATGGCAGCCATGCTCGATGAATATCTGGCCTTCGCACGCGGTGAAGAAGGCGAAGCCTATGAGGACTGCGACCTCTCCACCATCACACACGATGCGGCAAGCGTGATGGGAGACAGAGCGCAGCTTTCCATCACCGCCCTGCCCGGCGTCATTGTCCGCATCCGGCCTCTGGCGGTGAAACGCGCGCTTTCAAACCTGATCAATAATGCTGCTGACTATGGCTCTGCCATGATGATCACGGTGCATCAGGATAAGAATATGGCGCGCGTAACGGTCGAAGATAACGGACCAGGCATCCCTGAAGACAGGCTGGAGGATGCCTTTAAGCCATTTGTCCGCCTCGATGCGGCACGCAACCAGAATATCAAAGGCGTCGGTCTGGGCCTCGCCATCGCACGCGATGTCGCCCGTAGCCATGGCGGCGATATTTATCTCACCCATTCCGGAATGGGCGGGCTGAAAGCCGAGTTTGTTATTCCAGTTCAGCGCCACGCCATCGGCAAATAAAAAAGCCGGACACGAGGCCCGGCTTCTTCAACATTGTCATTTCGGTTTTGATTAGTCTTCAACGCCGGAAAGCTTGCGGATCATGAAGTAGATACCGAAGATCAGGCCAAAACCACCGATCAGCGTCAGGAACGGACCCGCATAAAGCTGGTTGTCAGCGACTGGTTCATCAGAACCGATCAGACCGCCCCAATCCATGACCCCAAATACACACATTGCAGCGCCCAGAAGTGCGAGCAGGATGAACGGGAACACGCCGAACCAGAAGTCACCGGCAGTCTTACGGCTGCCCGAGATTTGCGCATGGACCTCGTCAGCATCAACGCCGTTGTCTTCGCCCGGATAGTGATCAGATACGAGCGGATCAACAATCGTCACGCGGCGGTCATCGTCCTCTTCAGAGGTGTAATCCAGCTCTTCGACGGTTTCCGTCGCCTCTTCAGTCGTTTCGGCGACGATCGTTTCGCCTTCCTGCCAGATTTCGCCGGTTGCCTCTTCAGCAGCTTCGACTTCCGTCTCAGCAACCTCAACCACGGCGTCTTCTACAGGCTCTGAGACTTCAAGAAGTGTCGCAGGCTCTTCATCCAGATCAGCGACTTCTTCCAGCGCCTCGGAAACCTCTTCGGTTTCCACGACCTCGGCCTCGACCAGTTTCGTTTCCTCGACGTCGGCAACGGTTTCGATCTCGGCTTCTTCAACCGCAACCGGTTCCGCTTCAGCCGTGTCTTCTACCTCGTCCTCGTTGCTAAGCGCTTCGATAACCGGCGCGTCGCCTTCATCTTCATCCGCTTCAGCTTCATCGAGATCGCTAAGCTCTACTTCTTCAGCGCTCGCCTCAGTCTCGGATTCCGGTTCGGACGCGAGGAAGTTGATTTCATTCTCAACCGGCTCGGCATCTGTCTCGCTTTCCTCCGAACCTTCAGCGGCAGTTTCTGCTTCCAACTCTGCTTCTGCATCGTCCAGAAAGCTAGGACGCGCGACGTTGTCCTCCAACGTCGCATCATCTTCCTGCGCATCATCAGATGCTGTGGCTTCGGTTTCATCAGCGGCTTCCAGATCTGGAAGCATAACAGGCTCGGCAGTTGTTTCGTCGTCAGACAGATTTTCGAACGCGACCGTCTCTGCAGTCTCTTCTACAGATTCAGTCTCTTCAACTTCGTCTTCTGCTTCGTCGTCACGACGGGAGAGGTTTGACGCAGCGATTGCCGCCGCCAGAAGCGTATCGTCAATGC
>CENJ01067277.1_pt1 | contig 12197 bp, 16 predicted proteins | sample 356161 | NCBI WGS metagenome assembly CENJ01 (sample SAMEA2619531, study PRJEB7988) | marine metagenome | biome: marine biome (ENVO:00000447); feature: surface water layer (ENVO:00002042); material: "saline water (ENVO:00002010), including plankton (ENVO:xxxxxxxx)" | depth 5 m
AAAAATGATGAAAAATGATGAAAAATGATGAAAAATGATGAAAAAGTTAAAAGTCAATTAAATATTGAATTTTGTAAGTAATAAATAAAGAATCTATTCCCAGTGTAAAGGATCCAATTTTGATATATTTGACAATAAATCATAAATCTAAATCAAAATGAAAATGAAAATGAAAATGAAAAATTTAAAATATATTATCTTTTTAATATTTATTCTCCCTCTCATAATAGCAAGTTGTGAAACTACAGGAGGTGTATGGCTTAAAGAAGGTGAAAGAAAAGGTACAGCATATAAATTTGGTGGCCAGAAAATGACAGACAACCTTTTAGCCCTTGCAGAAGCTTATTCTGAAAGAGATGCAGAAAAACTTTTTCCTTATTACTCTGATGAGTATATGACTGAGAGAAGAAAGGAATGGTACAAAAAAAACTTAGACACGATGCAATCTTTAAGTATGATTCCGTATAAGGTTATTCCTTTAGTTGGAGAAGATGGTAAATACAAACAAGTTATTGCTTGGTCAGATGAGGAAAGGGTATACAAGGATGGGTCTTATGAAAAGCTTAATCTAATGGAATTGTTTCTACTTGACGATCAAGGGAAAGTAACTGATTTTAAACAGTGGAAAGCGATAGATTCTGTTAATTTTGGAATGCCTTATGGTGGCAAATTCTTTGGAAGAGAAAAAAATGATAATTCGGGAAGACCATTTGTTTTTTCAAACAGGGGTGAAACTTCAATTCTAGAAAAACTTGTTGAAGACTACAATAAGATGGATGTTGAAGGGTTTAAAAATGCATTTGCTGAAGAATTTACACTAAATACTTACGATGGTAAAACAATGAAACTTAAGAACAGTAATCTTGGCAACTTGTTCAAACCTTACAGATCTGTTGAATGGAGTCCAATTGCTATTGTTCCAATTAAAATTAGAAATACCGACGCAGCCTCAGGTGCAATGGTTTATTCATCTGAAAAAAGAGTCTTTAAAAACGGAAGGAAGTGGGAAAAAGATCTTATGGAGATTTTTTACTTTGATTTAGAAGGGAAAATCTCGTCTATGGTCCAGTTTGCGAGATAAAACTTAATTTTTAAAATTTATTAAGCCCTCTCCATAAGAAGGAGGGGGTTTTTATATTAGATCATCAATAATTGATAAATGCTCTTTTTATATATTTACAGATAATAATTTTCGAAAATGGGTTATTTCTTCTCTAACTTGGTAGTTTATGCTCTTATTTTTTTACTCTTTGTAATAGGATATTATGCAATAAGAAAATTAAAAAACAAGAAATGAAAAAAGCAGGCACAATTTTGCTTTACCTCATTATGTTTCTTTTCCTTATTGGAATGATAACTAAACTTATTTTAAACTTAGGAACTGTTCTTAATTTAAGATAACGTGTTCTATTTTAGAGTACAGGTTGCTCCAAAAGCTTCAAAAAGAGCTTTTGAAACCTCAAGTAATTCCTTAGTTAGAGTCTCTCCCGAATCTGGATCTACCATTCCTTCACAGAGTTGATCAAAAGATTCTCCAATAATTTCACAGTTTAAACAAAGGCTATCTTCATCATCTTTACTGCAGTTTATTAGACTCAATGATAAAATAAATACAATTGTGGTTATAATTTTTTTCATAGTTTGTTTTATTAGTTAACCCTTAAATTTAATCTTTTTGATATGTAAATTTATATTATGAATAAAGAAAATAAAAACTTTGAGGTTGCTATTTTTGGAGCTACCGGTTTGATTGGGCAAGAATTAGTTAAGTATTTAAATCAATTCTCAGAATTTAAAAGAATTAACTTAGCGCTTCGCTCACCCTTAAAAATAAAAGATAAAAAAGTAAAAATTCATAAAATCGATCTATTTAAAAAGTCTGAAATCTTTAATTCTATAGAAACCAGTAAAGTCATTTTTATAACAATTGGAACAACAATGTCCAAAGTAAAAGGTGACAAAAAAAAATATGAAAGAATTGATTTTGGAATAACAAAAGATATAGCAGACAGTTGTAAAGAGTTAGGTGTTGAAAAATTAATTTTGGTATCGTCATCTGGGGCAGATTTAAAAAGCAAGAGTTTTTACTTAAATCTAAAAGGGAAGATAGAAAAATACGTGACCGATATAAATTTGAAATCTGTTTACATTCTTAGACCTTCTTTATTACTAGGAAAAAGGAGTGAAAAAAGATTTGGAGAAAAATTGGCTCAAATAATAGTACCAAAAATTTCTTTTTTAATGCCACTAAAATATAAACCAATAGATGCCAAAAGTGTTGCAAAAGCAATGACTCAACTCTCTAAAACAGATATCAAAGGAGTAAAAATTTTCCACTACGAAGAGATAGTTGATTTGAGTAATAAATTAGAAACTTTGGAAAATAATTAGTCTTATTTAATGAAAAACTTATAGTAATTATATAGATAATTTGGTTTAAACTTCAAAAAGTGCAATAGGTGAATTATACCAAAATGAATTAAAAGTTTTATGGTTCCATTCTTTAAAAACCTTCTAGAATCTGTTATAATGTGACCTTCCATAATTTTAAAATCTCCTTTCGTATAAATTTTATTTATAAGATTAATGTCTTCACACACCTTATATTTTTCATCGTAACCACCACATAAAATGAATAAATTTTTGTGAATTAGTAGGGATTGGTCCCCACCTCTACAAAAAATATTATTGTACTTGGTTGCCTTAGCTGACAACGATAGATAATAATTTGTGGGTTTGAATTTAAGTTTAAAACAACTTGCTTGGTTTTTATTAATCATTGATTTGTAAATAATTTCTTTGAAATTTTTTGGGGGGGTGCAATCTGAATGTAGAAAATATAGCCAATCAAACTTCGCAATTTTTGCGCCTTTATTAAGTTGCTTCGCTCGTCCCTTCTCATGAATGACTGTTTTAACTTCTCTGTAATTTTTAAAAAAGGTTTTTGTTTTGGAATTAGTTTCTCCCTCAACCACAATTATTTCATATTTAGGCAGATTAAACTTTTTAATATAATCTATTAGTTTAATTAGATTGTCTTTTTCATTTAAAGACGGTATTACAATTGAAAGTCCTTGTAAATTTTTCATATTATTATGAAGAAAGTATATTTGAAATTAATACAGTATTTTTGAATAAGTAAACTAAGGACTTATGAAATTTGATCTTTCAACTTTTATTTTCAAAAAATTGGGACTAAGTGAAAGTGCATCCATTGCCCTAGAAGCAATAGTGTATTCTGCTGCTTTACTATTTTTTCTGATCATTATATGGATGGTTTCAAGAAAAATTTTAACTGTTCTATTTGTTAAAGTATCTAAGTTAACCAAAACTAAATTTGATGACCTTTTAATAAAAAATAAAATCCCATCTACTTTAGCTTACTTCCCTCCAATTCTATTATCTATACGTTTATTCCCAATTATTTTAAGCGATATAAAGGTAATAAGTGAACCTATTATTTTAGTGATGGATTTGTTTCTAACCTTTTTGGTTATATCTATAATAAGAAGGGTGCTTAACACACTAAAGGATTTTCTTAAAACAATACCTAATTTTCGAGACAAACCAATTGACAGCTATATCCAGGTAGTTATGATCTTTGTTTGGTTTGTTGGTATAATGATTATTTTTTCTATAATATCTGGAAAAGATATTAGTGCATTTTTAGCAACACTTGGAGCTCTTTCTGCAATCATACTATTAATATTTAGGGATACTATTTTAGGTTTTGTCGCAAGTATCCAAGTAACTATAAATGACATGGTCCGTATAGGCGATTGGATAACAATGAAAAGTTATAATGCTGACGGAGACGTGATTGAAATAAACCTCTCAACTGTAAAAGTTCAAAATTTTGACAAAACAATCACAACTATTCCCACATATAGACTTGTTTCTGATTCATTTATCAACTGGAGGGGCATGAATGAATCTGGAGGAAGAAGAATTAAAAGATCTATTCTAATTAAAGTTTCCAGTATCAAGTTTTTAGAGGACAATAAACTTTCTGAATTAAAAAAAATTGAAAGAATATCAGACTACATAATTGACAGAAAAAACGAAATAGAAAAGGAAAATAAAACTAAAAATGTAGATAAAAACTTACTTTTAAATGGGAGAAATATTACTAACATAGGTTTATTTAGAAGATATGCCTTAGCCTATTTGAGTTATCATCCAGAGGTAAATAAGGACTTGACTCTAATGGTGAGACAACTAGCCCCAACAGCGCAGGGAGTTCCCATTGAGATTTATGCATTTGCTGCGGACAAAAAGTGGGAAAACTATGAACAAATAATGTCTGATATATTCGATCATCTTCTCGCATCAATACCATATTTCGATTTAGAGTGCTTTGAATATTCCTATCCAAGAACTTAGATATAAGTTTTATCTTTTTTTTATAACTTGTATGATATAAAACATAAATCAATAATATGAAAAATATAATATTAACTTTTATTCTGGGAATTACTGTTTTAAGTTGTGATCCAAAACCAAGTCAAGAGTGCGCAGATCTTAAGAGTGCGGACTCAAAAGTTAAGAGTAACGTTGAGTTATATTCTAAAGTTTGGGATACAGCAATAAATGGAAGAAATATTGAAATTATTAATCTAAATAATTTTGATAAAGATATAAAAGCAATTACTGCAGATGGAAATATAGAAGGAATTGATGCTTTCAAATCCTATTATAACAATTACTTAACCGGATTTTCTGATGCAGAATTTAATATTGTTGATGTTTTCGGGCAAGGGGACAAAGTAGTAAAGCATTGGAGTTTTAAAGGAACTCATGATGGTGATTTTTTTGGAATTCCACCAACTGGTAAAAAAATTGACTTAATTGGTACTACACTTGTGCTAATGAAAGACGGCAAAATTATTCAAGAACAAGATTTTTTTGACAATTATTCATTGCTCTCCCAATTAGGTCTTATACCAACTGAATAATGTTCGAAAACTCCAATGAATACCTCCAATTTATATGAGGCTTTTTTGCTCTTGGATTCACTTTGCTGCAAAGCATTTATTGGGTTTTTAGAAAGTTTAAGATTGATAGTGTTTATTTAAACTTAATACTAATAATATTATTTATTTTTCTAATTGCAAGCATAATTCCCTTTGTTATAAAAGCTAATATTGAAAAATATTCTTTAGAATAGAATCATTTGAATGAATTTGATTTGAAGGATTTTAGTAATTTTAGATTCTAACTATAAATCAATTTAAAAATGAAAAATTTATTATTCTTATTTATTTTCTTAATATCGTTGAGTATTTCAGCTCAAAATGCATTTTCTGCTATTGAAATCCAAGTTGACCGTGGTCAGGAGGTTGCAGTTGCAAAGCTCGTTGACGACTACATGAAAGATGCAAAATTTAAAGAAGGAAGTGGATTCAATTTAGAAAGACTAAGACAAGGTAGTGGAGATTTTACCCATCGATTTGTTTTTTACGGCCCTATCGGAAATAGAGGTAGAGTAAATTCTGATGTAAATGAATTTGAAAGAGATGCCTTTTGGACAAAAGTAAGGCAATATATAAAAAAGTCAAGAGGCTACAGCGGGAGAGTTATAGACTGGAAGCAGGGTAATGATAAACAAAACAACTTTTTAGTATACTATGTTCAGGTTAAAGATCCAACTAGTTATGCAAAAGCTCATAAAACTATTTTAAAAAAACTTGGGAATACTGAATTTAAAAATAGGACTGTAGCATTTGGAACTTTTGATATAGGTCGTCCCGAGAATGCAACTCATTGGATCGGATTATCCGGTGAAGGAACCGATGATCTATTGATGATGCATAAAAATCTACAAGAAAAGTACGTAAAAGAGGTAACCGAATATTTCTCAAATAGAGGTGAAGTAATTGACCTTAAAGATGTTAGAATAGAAAGCGTTGCTCAGTATAATTAATATTTAAAAAAAATTATAACCCCCCCCCTTTGTTTTTTAAGGGGGGGTTATCTTTTTAATTAAGTTTTCACAAAAAAATCATTTTAATTTCTTGGTGAACTCAATGCTGGCAAAAATTTGAAATGCCTTATTCTTTTCCCATTAATCTCTGTTAGCGATTCTAGCATTTTACTTTGGTCATCCTCATAAGAGTTTGAACCATAGATTTCATTATATGCTGCCCTGATTTTTGGCCGAATTTCACTAAAAGTAGCTTCATCTTCAAAATCTTTATGATGAAATCTTAACTGAACAATATTACCGTCACAGCCAGAATTACATCTTAAGACACTAACTCTCTGGTTGTAATTAATCTTTTCTAACGCCTTTTTAACACGCGCTCTGAATCTCCAAAAATCACTGCCATAACCGTCTTTATATTGATAGAAAATAACCCTCCTATGATTTAATGGTTTATTATCCTCTGGGATATAAGTAAAGTTTCTTGCCACTGACCATAAATATGCGCCTTCTGATTCGTGTAATGACCCAGTTGTTTTTTGCCAGTAAGCGTTCCCAACTTTATCTTCTTTATCGAACTCCGATAAAGAACTTGCAACCTGCATCCTAACAAAATTTTGAGAATATTTTCCTGTTAAGATTTGGAAAGTAAGATATCTTGGTTGTCCCTCTTTTGTGTTGTATATTTTTGTCTTGTTTGCTGCTGCAGACATAAATTTTTCAACTTTAGATGGAGGAACTTTTAAAATTCGAGTTTGTAAATATTGTCCTTGTGAAAAATAAAAAGACAATAAAAAAGTAAGAAAAAAAATATATTTCATTTTAATTTAGTTTATGGTTAATATTATTTTAAATATAAAAAAAGAATATTAGTAGAAGATTGTTAATTTTATAAAAAATCAAAAAACAGTGAAAAATTTTTTTTTAATTCTTTTAGTTATTTCTTTTAATTCTTCGTTAAAATCACAAAGTTTTAGAGGTTTAGATAAAAGCCCATTAGACATGGTAAATTTCCCAGCAAGCTCACAGGTTCAAGAAAAATTAGTTCGTGTCTTGTATAGTCGCCCTCAACTAAATAGTAGGGATTTAAAAAGGTTAATCCCTAATGGTAAATTATGGCGAACAGGCGCAAACGAAAGTACAGAAATAACATTTTTCAAAGAGGTTAAAATTGGTTCAAGTATAATCCCAAGTGGAAGATATACTCTTTATACCATTCCAAATGAAACATCTTGGACAATAATAATAAATAAAAAAATAAATACATGGGGAGCCTATGCGTATGACTCTTCCCAAGATGTTATGAGAACTACTGTTCCTATTGTATTCTCGAATGAAAGTTTAGAAGCATTTTCAATTGCAATAACTGGTAAGGAAGGTTTCGCTAAACTTCACATGGGGTGGGACAAACTAAGAGTTAGCTTACCCATTGAATTTTAGTAGTAATCAAAGGTGAATAGATTAACATTTTTGAAGAAATCTAGTCTGATCTCGGCTTTGCCTTTTATTTCTAGCTCGCCTTCGTTATTAAATTTTAAGGATTATAAAATAGGGCTTCAGCTATTTTCAGTTAGGGATGCTATGGAAAAAGATCCAATCAATACCCTTAGATCACTCAAAGAAATGGGGTATCAAGACTTTGAATCGTATGGATACGATAGTGAAAGAAAAACATACTATGGGTTTTCACCGATAGAGTTTAAAACAATTTTAAATGATTTAGGATTATCAACATCCAGTGGACATTATGGAATTAATGGTCTAATGGAATCATCAGATTATAAATTATTTAAATATTTGGACAGCTGTATAGAAGCGTCTTTAAAATTGGGAGACAAATATATTGTATATCCTATGCTGGACAAAAAATACCAATCCACTCAAGGATACAAGTTATTGGTAAATAAACTGAATAAAATGGGAGACAAAATCACAAAATCTGGTTTAAATTTTGCGTATCATAATTTTGGTTACGATTTTAATATTTACGATAGAAAAATGGGTATGGAGTGGATTATTGAAGAAACGGATCCAGATTGGGTAAAATTACAAGTTGACTTTTATTGGGTCATGAGGACTAACAAAATTGTACCTAAAGATTTAATTGACTTGGCTCGTGGTAGATTTAAACTTTGGCACATAAAAGATATGGACCCAATTACCAATGAATACACCGAGCTCGGTTATGGATCCATAGATTATACTATGATTTTACCAGACCCTAATCTTTCAGGACTAGAATATTACTATTTAGAACAGGGAGGGAATTATGCCCTAAACTCTATGAATAGTGCTAAAAAAAGTATTGATTTTTTTAAAAAAAATATTCAAAAATTGATATAAGTTTTTGTCCGTTTCTCAAGTACAGCAATTTCCATCTTTGCAGCCACAAAAATTTAAGTTGTAAATATGAATTCCTACGAGATTTAAGGCAGACACATATGAAGCTAGTTCGGGTAATTCAAAAAACTTAACTTCCTCATTTAAAAGAAGAAAAAAAAGTAGGCTCCAGGAGATCCAAAAAATAGGTTTAATGATTTCACTTGTGGTTTTTTTGGTTGATCTATTTACAGCTATTAATGAAAAAATGATAAAAATTAAATTAATGCCCTTCCAGTAGGAAGAAAGATATTCGCTTTGTTTAAAAAAACCCGCATAGGTAATATATACGAAAGGTGTAATTAAACAATGAATAAAGCAAAGTGTACTGGACAATATGCCAATGTAATCTGAATTTTTATGGGATAATCTCATTTTAATTAAAAATGCAAATATATGTATAAAGATTTAATTCAAAATTTTATCAATTTATTAAATATCTAAAAAAAATATCTATTCCATATATCCTGGGAATATACCGTCGTTGTTAATATAAGTTCCCACGGACCCAACTAGTGCATTCTTGGAATCTAGGCCCATATATTTTCTAATTGTGTAAGTGGAATTAATTCCTGTACAATGAGCCCCTACAAAAAATTTCACACCAGATTCAAGCATTTTGCTTGCGGTCCATTTTAACTTCTTGTCATTTTGTTTTAACAAATGAAATCCTCCAATTACTTTATTAATTGGTCTATTGGGAATAATTTCTCTTATATATTTAAGTGTATTAGCTATTCCCGCATGTCCACAACCACTAACCAGTACAATTCCATCTTCAGTATCAAAAAATAATGACTGGTCCTCAGGAATTGTATCCTCAACCTTATTACCTGAAGAATTAATAATTTTTCCAAGTTTACTCCAGTTTTTCTCGTCATACACTCTGGGAACTTGCCCAGTTGTCCATATCCCTGGAAAAATTTGATTTGCCTTTTTGTGATATACAAAATCGACTCCAAGATTTTTTATTTTTTCCTTATTTCGCAAAATATAATGATCTCCTCCCTTTGATGAAGACCTTTTGTAAAAAATACCCTCTCCAACGTGAGCTGTAGAAAAAGAATTTGGAAAATTTTGTTTAAGGTTTATTAATCCTCCTGTATGATCTTTATGATTATGACTTAAATAAACATTTTCAATATCTTTTAGATCAATATTTAACTCCTTTGCATTTTGTAAAACTGTATTTTCCCTTGAGCCAGTGTCAAACAATATCTTTTGACCATCAAACTCAATTAATGCGCTAAACCCCCACTCTCCAATATAAAAATCTGACAGCATAGTAGATAATATTGTGATTTTGTAATCCTTGATGATAGGGCTCTGTCCAAACAAAAACAGCGGGGATATTAATATAAAAAATAGAATATTTTTCATTTTTTAAAGTTGTTAGTCCTCAAACTTAAGCTTTTTAAGCATTTCAATTGTTGTCATCATTTTTATTTTATGTACAGAATCAATATATTTTCCATTTGAAATTCTTTCTTCATAGATTTTAATAGCCTCATCTAGTGTGTATTTTTTTTTCATTTCCTCAATTTTTTTATAAAATCTCACTGTAATACCTTAACCAATTTAAGCCAAGTATTTTCTCTATTTCTTTGTATTTATATCCTCTCTTTTTTAAACCTGAGGCAACATTTAAAAATCGTTTAGAAGTATCCAACTCTGGAATCCATGGCGGCCATTGAACTTTATATGACGGTTTAAATTTTTTTAATCTGGGAATATACCAATTCTCTTTTGTTGCACCACTAGCCTTAATACCCTGAATTGCGAAATCTGCAGCCAAACCAACATGATCAATCCCAGCAATATTAATAGCATGTTCAATATGATCCAAATATGTTTTAAATGTCGTTTCAATCCCCAACTTTGGTCCTATCATATATCCTAGGCAAATAATTCCAATAACGCCCCCTTTATCTGACATGGCTTTTAATTGATTGTCTGTTTTTGCACGTGGATGATTTTTGTGTAAGGCTTCACACATAGAATGATTAATTGATACCCCTTTTTCACTATATTTAATTGCATCATCAGTCGTTTTTCTCCCACAATGAGATACATCAACCATGATGCCAAGGTCATTCATTTTTTTTACAGCGTCAACACCAAAATCTGACAGCCCAGCATTTGTCCGTTCTGTACATCCATCACCTAACAGATTTCTTTGATTATAGGTCAATTGAATCCATCTTGTTCCTGCTTTGTACAAAAAATCTAAATTATCAGTTGATTTTTCAATCATAGTAGCATTTTGAAACCCTAAAAGAACTGCAGTTTTCCTTTCCATTTTTGCAATAAAAAAATCTTTAGACCCATTGGCCAAAATCAATTTATTAGAGTTTTGTTTTATTTTTTCATTCCATTCTAACAATGAAGACATTGCTACTTGAAAATTCCTTGAAGACAAGGATGCGCTAAACCCGGTATATCCTGAATCATCTAGAGCTCGAAATGACTCATCATTCCAGCCTCTTGGAATAATTAATCCATCAATAACAATTGCCTTTTTATAAAACTCTTTCAACCTATTGGAATCTGGATTTAATAAAAACATGTTGTCCAAAATATTCCAGGGGAACAATGCCCCTAATGATAATGATTTTAAAAAACTTCTGCGTCTATATTCCATCTATTGAATAGATAAAAATATTACTATTTCATTAATTTTAGTTATTGCATCATTAGTAATTGTTCCTTTATTTATTTTTTTCATTTGGATTTGAATAATTTTATTGGATGAAAAAAATAAATATCCTTTCAAAATTTAAAAAATTTGATTCTAAATGGAGTCCTCACTCTATAGCCGAACTAAATGGTCAGCAAGTAATAATAGCCAAAATCAAAGGAGATTTCGTCTGGCACTCTCATAAAGAAGAAGACGAACTTTTTTATGTTATAAAGGGGAAATTAAAAATGCAATTTCGTGACAAAACTAAAGAAATTCACCAAGGGGAAATGATTGTAGTCCCTAAAGGTGTTGAACACCGACCAAGTGCTGAAGAAGAAACTTGGTTACTTTTATTTGAGCCAGTAAACACCAAACATACAGGAGAAACAATTTCAGACATAACCAAGGAAAGTTATCCTAAAATATAGAAAACTAATTGCTAAATAAAATTAGTTTTGTCCCTCTAAGATGAATTCTTTATTTTTCTTTTCTAAAATGATATCGTGTAATGAAAATAGCGTCTCTTTCTTTATCTGCGCTTTCTACACCTGAACTGACAAAAACTAGTTCCCACCCTTGAGCAGACATTTCATTAAGTTTCGATTTGACCATTGCATCATTAGTTGCAATATTATTAAATCTAATCCCCGCAACATTATAAAAATTTAACAGTTTGGTTTCCTCAAATGCCAAAGTTCTAATTTCTGAACGCTTTTTATCTGATTTCTCTTTTTTGCCATCTTCTTTTCTTATTGTAGTTGCCTCTCTGTAGTTTACTGTTTCTGTCCCAGATATCATTCTTGAACGACCTAGTCCGTTTTGAATAAGAGACTCAACAACAGTAACGGTTTCAAATTCATATATTTTCCCAGGTTGAGATTGATTAGTAAAAGCGGTAATTACTGCTAGAGCTCCAATTATTGCAAAAATTGAAATTGCTCTATTTTTAATATTTTTCATTTTTATTTAATTTATTGATTGTGTTAATTTATGATTTATTGTTTTCCCAAATATAGTGATTACTAAATAGTTTCTTCTATTCTGTATATTTGAATAGAATAATTAAGATAATCTATAATCTCATAAAGCTCTGAAAATGCCTGTAAAAAAATGGTTTAATAGATGCCGAAATTAAAATAGTTGATGATGTTCGGTTAAACTGGTGGAAGGAGTTCAGTTAAGCCAAAAAAACAGCATAGAGAAAATAGTAGAAAA
>CENJ01171795.1_pt1 | contig 12197 bp, 10 predicted proteins | sample 356161 | NCBI WGS metagenome assembly CENJ01 (sample SAMEA2619531, study PRJEB7988) | marine metagenome | biome: marine biome (ENVO:00000447); feature: surface water layer (ENVO:00002042); material: "saline water (ENVO:00002010), including plankton (ENVO:xxxxxxxx)" | depth 5 m
GATACCATCTTTAGGCTGTATGATGTGTCCTTAAATCAACTGGGTCTTATTATTTGGGGAATTGGCCCTGGTAGCTTTACTGGTATACGTCTTGCAGCATCTTGGGTTCAAAGTTTCTCATATGCTGCTAATATACCTGTCTATGGTATTTCCTCACTAAAAAATATTGCATATCAAGCACTAAGTCATTCAAATAAAACAGAAGTGAGTGTATTGTTGGATGCAAAACTATCGAAACTTTATTTTGGCAGATACAAAACCACCACTAAAGGAATAGAGTCAATACAACCTGATCAATTAATACACGCGGATCAAATGCCAGCTCATGATTATCAGGTCAGTGATCTTGATCAACATCCATTTGTACCTGATGCTAAAACAGCAATCACTATTACTAATCAAGCGATAGACAATGGTACATTAGTGACCCAAACCTGGAAAGATGTGACCCCACAATACTTAAACAACCAACTGTATCATCAGAAAAAAGACCGATGAATTATAACCTCGTACTATTTAACATCATGACATGGGTAATGCCTTGTTCTGCGCTGATGATCTTTTTAACTGGCCTATATTTATGTATTTATTTTGACTGGATTAATGTAAGGCAATTTAATTTTGCTCTCAGGCTCATTTTTAAATCACGATCACAAAATCTTGAATCAAAGGAAATATCACACTTTCAAGCACTCACACTAGCTTTATCCTGTACCATCGGTTTAATGAATATATCCGGAGTTGCGATTATCATAGCACTTGGTGGTCCTGGAGCTATCTTTTGGATGATACTAGCTAGCTTTTTTGGCATGACAACTAAATTTATGGAAGCAACGTGTGGCCAAAAATATCGAATTACCACCCAGGATGAGATCAAAGGTGGTACAATGTACACTTTATTTGAGGCATTTAATAAAAAGAGCATTTGGTATAATGATAAACGCAAATTAATTAAATACTACTTCCCCTTCATTGCTCGTGTACTTGGATTGGTTTATGCAGTGAATTTGTTACTCACCAGCCTCATTCTTGGAAACATTTATCAGGTGAATGAATTGGTTGCCATATTAGCTTCAGGTACTGTAGATACAAGCGCTCAGTTAGCTGTTTCTATTGCCTTATTATGTGTTGTGTTCACTGTCATTTATGGTGGTATAAAAAAAATTGCAGATATTTTATCTTATCTACTTCCAATCACAATTTTGATTTATATTCTATTATGTATAACGATTTTAATAATTAATCTTGATCAGTTACTTCAGGTCATCATTCTGATTATTAATCATGCATTTTCTTACGATGCTTTTGGTAACGGTATGTTGGCAAGCTTCCTTTTTGGTACTTCTTTTGGTGCGTTTTCAAATGAAGCAGGGTTAGGTACATCTTCTGTTGCTCACTCATCAGCCCATTCATCGGAACCTGTCAAGCAGGGTTTAGTTGCATTATTAGAGCCTTTCATCGATACCATTGTTATTTGTACTCTAACAGCGTTAGTCATTTTATTTGCTTATCCTGAAGGAAACCAATTACCATACATTGGGGCTCAACTCACAAAAGTGTCGATGGAGAAGTTTTTACCTTGGGTGGGTGATCTTTTCAATATTATTGTCTGCGTCTTTGTGTTATCAACGATATTGAGTACATATTATTATGGTATGCAAGCTTGGAAGTATATATTTACTAATATCAAGTTCGTGTCTTATCAGTTTGTTTATGATTTTATTTTCTTGTTTTTAATACTCACAGCATTCTCATTTAATTTAGTTGATTTAATGATCACATTGAATATTCTAATTCCATTACTGGTTATCCCGAATCTCTTTATGATATTAAATTTAATGAAGGATATTCGCGTTGACTTTAGGGCATTTGTTCGTGATCACGAATCTAATTAACTCTCAGCAATCAGAGCGCTTTTTAATGCGTGAATCAATTCCCAGGCTTGTTTGGGTGTACACTGATCAAGATCTATAGATCTGAGCTGATTAATAATACTTTCTTCATAGACTGTTGATGGCAGTGGTTGATTGTCACTTACTCCTTCGAGCTCGATGAGTTTTTTTCGAGCAATACTCATCATTGGTTCAGGCATCCCCGCCAATTTTGCAACGTGAATACCATAACTTTTTTTAGCAGCACCTTTTTTAATTTGATGAAGGAAAATCACTTGATCGTTAAACTCATTCACACTGACATGGAAATTTTCGAGTGTATCATATTGTTGTTCAAGCGCAGTCAGTTCAAAGTAATGGGTAGCAAAAAGACACATACATTTAATCGTTTGAACAAGATGTATGACACAGGCATATGCAATAGCTAGTCCATCATAAGTGCTTGTACCGCGACCAATTTCATCCATGATAACAAGACTATTTGGAGTAGCATGTCTCAAGATGTTGGCTGTTTCTTGCATTTCAACCATGAAAGTCGACTGTCCTTGGCTGATATCATCATTAGCACCAATTCTAGTAAATATACGATTGATAGGTCCAATTAGACAGTAATCAGCAGGGACAAAACTCCCAATATGAGCAAGTATGACAATGATGGCGCATTGTCTCATGTAAGTTGATTTACCCCCCATATTTGGCCCAGTAATGAGTTTTAAGGAATTACTGGGGTTGATATGTAAATCATTTGGAATAAATGGATGATCTGATTGTTGTTCTACTAATGGATGTCGCCCTTGATGAATTTGAATGCCTGTTTCATTGGTAAGAGTAGGGCGATGCCATTGATATTGGTGAGTTACGTATGCCAATGCATTCAGTGCATCAACATGAGCAATAATCGCTCCTGTGTTTTTAATTAAATGATTTTCTATTTTTAAATCTGCTAAAAGTTTTTTATAAATAATATCCTCTATATGCGTTTGTTTTGCTTTTGCAGTTAATACCTTTTGTTCAAACTCATTCAGTTCACTCGTAATATATCGTTCAGAATTTTTTAATGTTTGTTTTCTTTGATAATTATCTGGAGGGCTAAATGGAGTGAGTTTTGATATCTCAATATAGAAGCCTTGGATTCGATTATACCCAACTTTGAGTTTCGGGCAGTTTAATCTAGCCCGTTCTTTCATTTCAAATGCCTTAATGAATGTTTCAGTATGTGCTAGTTGTCTTAATTCATCAAGGTCATGATGAATACCTGAACGAATCGTATAGCCTGTTGTTTCACCTAATATAAATGCCTTATCTAATATACTTAATATGAGTTGCTCAATTCGGTCGAGATTTTCGTAGGTATTAAATAATTGTGGTAGGTCTTGATTTAATTGATGATACACCTCGGGCACCATCGTTAAAGCATCTGCCAACTGAATCAACTCTCTTGGTTTAACGGTCTCATTAGTGATGCGACTTGCGATACGTTCAATATCTGCAATTACTTTCAATTTATCTCTTAATGTATGGATGTGATTGTGGGATATCAGCTGCTCAATAGCATCATAACGATCGTTCAGTTGATTGTGTGCTCTTATAGGTTGTAAATACCATTTTTTAAGTAAACGGGTGCCCATTGGCGTTTTTGTTTTTTTAATTAAGTCAAAGAGATTAATCCCTGTAGACTGATCAGTATCAATTAAATCTAAATGTTTTCGAGAGGCTGCATCAATAATTAGAAACTGCTCAGTTTGTCTAATCACAATATCATGGATATTTGATAAGTTGTTACTCTGCGTCAAATCGATATAATTAATTAAAGCGCCACAAGCTGAAATAATTGCAGGTTCTGATTCAATGCCAAAAGCGTGTAGATTAAGGACTTTAAAATGTTCACATAATTTTTGATAACAGGTGTCGAGTTGAAATTCCCAGTTTGGTCGATATGAAACTGGGATTGGAAGGGTGGATTTATTTTTTTCGTTAATAATGCATTCACTTGGTGACCAGATTGAGAGTAAATCATTCACTTGTTCTTGATCATTCACCTTACAAATTTCAATGGTACCTTTACACAAGTTGAGTAATGCCACACCAAACTCAACGCCATGTTGATGAATCGCCAATAATGTATTTTCTCGATCAGGATTAAGAAAAGAGTCATCAGTCACAGTACCTGGAGTGACAATTTCAGTCACAGCTCTTTTGACAGGCCCCTTAGATAATTTAGGATCTTCAATTTGCTCGCAAATAGCAAATTTTTCTCCGAGTTTCACGAGTCGTGAAAAATAATTTTTGGCACTATGATGTGGAATCCCAGCCATTGGGATAGGCTCACCTGCAGAACTACCTCGCGTAGTGAGTGTGATATTGAGTAGTTGAGCCCCTTTTTTAGCATCATCGTAAAAAAGCTCATAAAAGTCCCCCATTCTGTAAAATAAAAGTATAGTAGGGTGATCTTTTTTGATCGACCAATACTGTTTCATCATGGGAGTATGTTCGTTCATTGTTGCTCCATGCCTCTCACTATATATGATTTCCAAAGACGAATCTAACGTTATCAACAGATTTAAATATCATGATTCGAATTGAAGGCTATGTACAAATTGACAAGCAAGTTGTCCACTAATATAGCGATAATCAAAAGTAAGAGAGACGGGTATGAAAGATCTTGGTTTAAATGTTTTTCCATCCCAGTAAGGTTGAACAGTTATTTTACCAATTGCAATAATAGCAATCGTTGGGGGGATTAAGATAGGCGTTCCCCAATAGCCATTTACAGATCCAATGTTGGACAGTGTAAAAGACGGGGGAATCTTTGATTGATAATATTTAGAATGCATTCTTTTTTCTTTCAAATCTGTCACGATATGATTAAACTCTTCAAAAGATAAATGCTCAGGATTATGTATTGTTGGCACGAAGATACCAAGATCATTTGTTTCCATAGCAATCCCAAGATCAACATCAGAGTGTGGGATTATGCTTTTACTTTCTTCATCATAATGGGCATTAATATCAGGGAAAGCTTTTAGGGTTGTACTTAATAACTTAGAAAATTGATAAGTGATCTTTCTTTTAAACTGATCAGGCACATAGACATAATCAAAAATGGTTGTTGGAATAATATTTTGATGAGACTTCACAAAGTGACGTGTCATTGGTTCTTGAGTGACATGTGTTTGCAATGATATCTCTGAGGGAATTTCAATTAAATCATCTGATGATTGCCCAACCAGTGGAGCGGTTTGGTGTACTTGTGGTTGATCTAATTCCATTCTACAAAGAGAAGAACCAATGTTCACCATTGTTCCTTCTAGGCTGATTAGTTCTTTAACTGTGCCATTGAATGGTGCCGGTAATTCAACAATTGATTTTGCTGTCTCTAATAAAACAAGTACGTCTCCTTCTTTGACAGAGTCACCTAATTGAACCACCCACTCAATTACTTTTGCTTCATTCAGACCTTCACCAAGGTCATGTAATTTTATTAATTTTTCCATGCTAATACCTGGTTGATGACTTTAGAGATTTTGTTGATATTTGGACGATACATTGATTCTAGCTTGTAGTAGGGGATTACATGATGATCTGCATTGACTCGTTTGACTGGAGCTATAAGATGATTAAATAATTTTTCTTGGATTGTATAAGCAATTTCAGAGGCAACCCCAACAGTATTTGCAGCTTCACTCACAATGACACATCTTCTGGTTTTCAAAACAGAATTGATAATGGTGTCATAGTCAATTGGCTGTAATGAAACTAGATCAATCAGTTCTATATGGATACCATGTTCTCGATATGCCGAGACTATTTTCCTAGACTCCACCATCATCGGTCCCCATGATATCAATGTGAGATGTTGACCAGTATTTTCAATACTGGCTGTGTTAATATTAATATTATCATTAAATGTGGTGATCTCTTGTTTTGATGCGTGATATAATTTTGTTGGTTCTAAAAAAATGACAGGGTCATTCGATTGAAATGCAGCTCTCATCAATGAATAGGCTTTCGCAGGTGTTGATGGTGTTAAGACCCTCAAACCTGGTATTTGAGCAAATAATCCCTCTGTGCTCTCTGAATGATGTTCTGGTGCATTGAGACCACCACCATAGGGTGTTCGAAAAATAATAGGACAAGAGAGTCTACTAAGCGTTCTGTAGCGCATTTTACTAACATGGCTGATGATTTGTTCAAGCGCTGGATAAATAAAACCAAGGAATTGAAACTCTGCAATTGGTTTGAGGCCCTGCATCGCCATGCCAATAGATAAGCCAGCAATCATATTTTCTGCTAGAGGTGAATCTATAACACGCTCTTCGCCAAATTTTTCCATGAGTTGGCTTGTCACTCTGAATACACCGCCATTCAATCCGATATCCTCGCCAATGAGAATGGTTCGCTGATCTTCACTGAGTAATGAGTCCAGAGCTAAATTGATTGTTTGTGCCATTGAATAATGTGTCATAACTTACTTCATGGGTAATTCGGCATAAAGATGTGATTTTGCATCTGCATAATTTAACGTTGAGTCATTAATAAATTGAACATAATCAGCTTGAATCGTTTCATTTAGCTCCTCTTTCAATAATTTATTTTGGTGATCGTTGAGTAATTGATGTTCTCTCAGTGTATTTCTGAGTTTAACTAAAGGGTCTTCTGCAATTTCTTTTTCAATGATTGTTTTAGATTTATAACGTTTTGCATCATCAGAAGTAGTATGATCACACAGTCTATGTGTTTTGTACTCTAATAGTATTGGTCGAGAACGAGAACGTACTTGATTGATATAGTGTTCAAGACTCTCACTCGTGTTTTTAAGGCAGAGCCCATCTAGTTGATGTGATTCAATATCAAATGAGTCTGCTTTTTTGTAAAGATCTATTTGAGACGACTGTTTTTCAAGTGGAACGGAAATAGCATAACGGTTATTGTTAATTACAAATAAGATGGGCAAGTCGTAGAGACCTGAAAAGTTTAATGCTTCATAAAAATCGCCTTTGGAGGTTGCACCATCACCTAATGTGACCAAAGCGATTTCCTTGGTTTTTTTTATTTTGAATGCATAAGCTGCTCCAGCAGCATGTAGGATGTGTGTAGCAATAGGGATAGATATTGGAAAATCATGTCCTACTTGATTGCCTCTCTCGTCACCGCCCCATAATCTCATCAGGTCAAGTGGACGATAGCCGCGCATTAAAAGAGTAGGTTGGTCTCTATAGTAAGGAGCGTAACAGTCTTTTTGACCAAGTTTTAAGCCGATACCAACATATAAAGCTTCTTGACCTTTAGATCCAGGGTAAGTTCCAATTTCTCCATGACGTTGCATACTGACCATTTTTTCTTCAAGTAATCTTGAAAATAGCATCCATTTATATCCACTGAGAAGATCGTTCATACTTTCGGGCATTAACTCTCCGATAGACGTTGATGGATTATTTTTACAGCGGTATCGTATGGAATATTTGAGGATTTTAAATCAAGGGATTCAAGAAGCTGAGAGATAGAATGAATCTTTTTACGAATGTTTGCAACAGATTGACCATGATAAATGCCTGAAGCATAGATCACACCGCCACCATTAGAAATGAAATCAGGAATATATAATATATTTTTAGTATTCAGTTGTGAAATTGTCGCATATGATTCACATGGATTATTGGCAATACCGCAGATGACAGAGCAATTTAAATTATGGATCGTTTTAGACGTAATGACACCGCCTGCAGCACATGGGGAAAAAATATCACACTTTGTTTCAAACCAGGTTTCTTTATTGAGAGGTGTAAAGGAGGGGTGTCCTAAAAATGGTTTTAGTGTCGTTTGGACAATATCAAATCCCTGTACCTGATAGTTTGCATCTAATAGTAATTGACAAAGTGCATTGCCTGTATGTCCAAGGCCTTGCACTTTAATAGTGACATCAGACTTTGCTTTCTTCAAAATATTACTTTGTATATATTCGATACATAAAAAAGCAGATTCCGCTGTAAATATAGAAGGATCTAGAGCATTACCATGACGGTTAAATAAGTACGGTGATTCTTGATGAATTTTATTTAACATCTCAACAGAAATGCCCATATCATTACCTGCTATAAAATCACCGTGAAGTGCGTTGATTGCATCAATAAAAAATGGTGTAATCTCATTAAATGTTAATGACTTTGGATTATAGATAACACATTTCCCTCCACCTTGATTAAGACCATGTATCGCAGATTTGAATGTCATCGCATGGGAAAGTTGTTTTACATCAAGAATTGCATCTTCTTTTGAGGTGTAATGACGCATTCTTGTGCCCCCAAGAGCTGGACCTAAAAAAAGGTTATCAATCGAAATGATGACTGATACATCTTCAGGATAATCAAATATATGGATTGAATGACGTTTTTTTTTAATTAGAGCAGTCAAAGTAAATCCTTAAATTTGAGAATTGCTATTAGTCATTGCTTTCAATATCATCAGGTAATACAACATTGAGTTCTAAAATAGAGCCTTGTAAACTAACTTGTACCTGTTCTTGATCTACTTTGGTGTATTTTGTAATGACATCAATCAGCTCGTCTTTAAGATTTTGAACAAAATCCTTTGATGCATCCTGATAATTTTGATGAGATACAACAATTTGCAATCGTTCTTTAGCAACATTAGCAGTTGTTTTTTTGGGAGGAAAGAAATAATCTAAAATACCACTCATCAGCTTACCTCACTCGTTGAATCTATCATTGATTTAATTCTACCCCACAGGTTTTTCTTTTGTAGAGTAACAAATCGCATTGGCTTAGATTTACCTAATAAACGGTCTACTGCATCCATGTAGGCAATACCAGCATTACTTTCTTGGTTTGTAATTACAGGCGCCCCAACATTAGAGGCATCTAATACTGATCTACATTCAGGGATAACGCCAATCAACGGAATTGAAAGGAATTCTGATACGTCGTTTACTGAAAGCATATTACCTTCTTCAACTCTTTGAGGAGAGTACCTTGTAATCAGCAGTGATTCCTGAACTGGGGGCATATCGTTTTTTGAACGATATGTTTTACTCGACAAAATACCGATCATTCGATCAGAGTCTCTTATTGAAGATGTTTCAGGGTTAGCGACAACGATGGCCTTATCAGCAAAATACATTGCCATTTCTGCACCAATTTCAATACCTGCTGGAGAATCACAAACAATGTAGTCAAATTCTTCTTTAAGTTGATCTATAACTTTTTTGACACCATCTAATGTTAACGCATTTTTATCTCTCGTTTGTGATGCTGGTAATATATAAAGATTTGGTCTTCTTTTATCTTTAATTAATGCTTGTTTTAGACTAGCATCCCCTTGAATGACATTAATTAAATCGTACACGACCCGTCTTTCACATCCCATGACAAGATCTAGATTCCTCAGACCAATATCAAAATCTACTACAGCGGTTTTCTTTCCTCTCATAGATAAACCTGTTGATATGGATGCACTAGTTGTAGTTTTTCCTACACCACCTTTACCAGACGTTACGACGATTACTTCAGACAATTTGATACCTCTTTTAAAATATTACAGTTAATATAACGTACAAATTTCCTAAGGTCAAAGCTTCATTACCTTAAGTTCTCCATTAAACGATTTTATTCTAATTTGATAGTTGTAGATGAGTTGCTGATGATCTTGTGCGATGAGATATCGTTTTCCGATAGAAATTAATTCCGCCTGACAAGCTTGCATGAAAATTTGAGCATTATCATTTGATTGAATACCTGCCATTGCTTTACCATACAAAGTACCATAAATGTGTATAGAATAATCCGATAAAATCTCTGCACCTGCTTTGACATCACCGATAATTGTAACCGGACAATCAAAATAAAGTTGCTGACCAGATCTTACAGAGGTTGTAATCACTTTCTCACTAATGTTTTCTTTTTTAGTCGTATTGGAATTCAGTCTAGGTATTCCGATATTTAAGAATTTGATCTGTAATTCTTCAGTTGCATTCTGAATAGCAACAGGATAAATAGCGAGCTGGTGACATAACTTTAAAAGCTCATTCACATCGAAAAGACAGTCCTCAATATTTCCAAAATCAAGAATCACAGGTGCATTTTTGAATAGCATTGGAGATTGCTCAATTTTTTGTTTTAGATCAGATTTTAATTTAACTAGATTCGAGGAATGAACGTGAATACTAGCCATATTAACGGATTTAGACTTAAATTCTAATGCCGGTGCAGCTGCAAAGGTAACCATGCTATTTTTTCTCTTTAGTCGGGTTTTTTTGTAAAAAGTTGAGTATTTCTAATGGCATTGGAAATACGATCGTAGAAGATGGATTGGAGCTAACATCCAATAAAGTTTGTAAGTATCTTAGTTGCAATGCAATGGATTCTTTACTGAGAATCTGTGCTGCTTTTTGAAGGTTTTCAGCTGATTGTAATTCACCTTCAGAGTTAATAATTTTAGCTCTTCTTTCTCTTTCTGCTTCTGCTTGTCTAGCGATTGCTTTGACCATAGATTCACTAATATCAATATCTTTAATTTCAACATTGATGATTTCAATACCCCATGAATCAGATTCTCGGTCAATCACTGTTCTTAAACTAGTATTTAGTTTATCTCTCTCTGATAGCATTTCATCAAGATCGTGCTGACCAAGGGTTGAACGTAATGTTGTTTGTGAAAGTTGGCTTGTTGCTTCATTAAAGTTTTCAACACGGTTAATAGACAACTCAGGATTTTTAACTCTGTAATACACGACTGCATTCACCTTCACAGAGACATTATCTTTCGAAATAATGTCTTGAGGTGGTATATCGAGCACAACAATTCGCTTACTGACTTTAACCATTTGTTGGAGTACGGGGATAATTAAGATCAGTCCTGGTCCTTTGACCATGTAAAATCTCCCAAGAAAAAATACAACACCTCTTTCATATTCTCTGAGAATCCTGATTGCATTAGCTAAAAATAAGATTAATAGTGTAACAGTAAATAGATAAAATAAATTGTTCATATTCAGATCTTACTTTTCAGAGTGAGTGTAGTCAAGAGCATGCATTAGGGGCTTAATTGTGAGTCCCTGAACAATGATTGAAAATACAACAAGAAAGTAAGCTGTGATTTTAAATATGAAGTCTTCTGGGCTGGCTGGAATCAGAAAAGAAAGGGCAATAGTTAATCCACCTTTCAAACCGCCAAACATAATGATGATTTGTTCATTTTTCAAAATTCTTGGTTTGATCTTAAAGAGATTCAGAGAAATAAGGACACTGATGAATCTTGAAAAAAGACAAACGATTAAAAGTATAATCGGTATCAGATAGTTCATTGAGTTGAAATCATAGAGGATAAATTCAAATCCGATCAGGAAAAATAATATTGCATTCAACACATGATCAATTGTGGACCAAAACGTACATAATGCTTTTTTTCTTGTTTGCGTGATATAATTGCCAATGTAAATGCCTGAAACAACCATAGCAAGTGGTCCGGAAACCTGGAGATGATTTGCTAACCAATAACCTGTTGTCGTAATCCATAGGGTGAGGAGTATGTCTATCTCATTTTCTTTATGTCCAAGATTCATGAGTTGAATCGCAATCCAACCAAGAATAAATCCAAAGAATAATCCTCCAAATGAACTTTGAATAAATAATATCGTCACTGATGTCACAGTAGAGATTTCTTTATTGACTATATTTAAAAGAGTAATGAAGATGACTATTGCAACACCATCATTAAATAACGATTCGCCAGCAATAATCTCTCTTAACTTTTTTGGAGCATTTAAAAATTTCAGCATATCCAGCACTGCAATTGGATCTGTTGGAGAAATGAATGCACCAAAGAGTAAACAATAGGTGATCGCAGTATTGATACCAAACGCATGCAATATAAGGTATGTGATGATACCTACAATGGCTGTGGATGATACAGTGCCCAGGAAAGCAAGTGAAAAAATTGACCATTTTTGTTGTCTAATGGCTTTTAAATCACACAGCAAAGACCCTGCAAAAAGCATATAGCTTAGAAGATATTTGATTAACAGCATTTGGAAATCGATATTCTTAATAAACTCATAAAAATAGAGGTGACTTTGATCACTAAAGTTTGAAATAAGGATTTTGTATAAAACGCTAAAAAGAAATGCGCATGCTAAGATTGCAATGTTAACCTGAAAATATCCTTTAACAAACTTATCAAGCACTTGCATGCATATGATTAGAGTAAGGAAAAAGGAAATGTAGGTTATCACAATTGGTCCTAATGGCGTCCCCAAGGGGATTCGAACCCCTGTTACCGCCGTGAAAGGGC
>CENJ01174004.1_pt1 | contig 12197 bp, 8 predicted proteins | sample 356161 | NCBI WGS metagenome assembly CENJ01 (sample SAMEA2619531, study PRJEB7988) | marine metagenome | biome: marine biome (ENVO:00000447); feature: surface water layer (ENVO:00002042); material: "saline water (ENVO:00002010), including plankton (ENVO:xxxxxxxx)" | depth 5 m
CGCAAAATAGCGGGGCGCAAGACGCTGAACTGGAAAATGCAGCGCCGGTCGAGAACACTTTAGGCGATTCGGGTTCAGCAAACGTTTTGGCGCTAGGTAGTCTGGTCGGTTTGGTGCAATCGGACTTCTTCTTCCTCGCAAAGAGCACTCGATCTGACGCGAAAGGCGCGGTTGTTGGTGCGCTTTGGCTTAAATCCGGTTCAGCGCGCCCTCAAGAATTGGTGCGAGGTGTCAGCGCTTTACAGTTGCTGTTTGTCGTGCGCCGCAGCTGTCAGCCGAATATGTCGTGCATCCGGCCTTATAACGTGCTTCCCGCCAAACAGATACGCACAGGCGATTGGATTTTGGGTGTGTGGGTTACTTTGACCGTGGATAATTCGTCCGTAGCTGCTGCGGTGGCGCAACCAACGCCGAAGTCCTACCAGCGCGTTCTGATTCTCGGTCGTGCGGTCCGCGTTTAAGGCGCAAACTAGCATGGGGATGAGTATATCGATGATCCCGACATTGCCGGCAGGGTTATCAGGCTCAAAGTCACTGCAGCTGATTGACGTGCTTTTCGATTGTCTGGTCTTGGAGGCCTACCCGATTTCCCGTCAGCACACAGCAGGGGGTCGGGCCATTGCACCGAGAGGAACCGTCTGTCCACGCTCTCGACAGCGAGGCTTCATACTGCTTATGTCTCTCTGGATGGTCTTATTCGTGAGCGCCGCGGCAACTTTCAGCTTTGATCAAATCAATAGAGTGCAGCGATTACGTCAACTGGCTTTGCAGGCGGCTGTTCAGCGCGATTTAGTGAGCAGCGCATTGTGGTACGCAACCTTCGACTGCTCTGCTACCGGCATACTCAATGCTCAGGACTATGCTGTTGCGGGCTACTCGGCAGATTGCACGCCTGCCAGCCCGATGAAGAAAGCGAGCTGTTCTTGCCGGAATATTTCGGTCGGTCACCAGGCAAATCTGGCGCGAAGATCCGGGGCGGGAGCGGGCACTGGCGTCGCGAAGCGCGCAGCGATGACGCAAGCAAGTGGCCACAGCATTTGTGTACACAGTTTGCTGCTACAGCCTGCTTCGCCAACTGTTCGCCATTTTGAGGTGACAGCTCAGTTGTTTGATGCAGCGCAAAATAAGTTGGTAACACGGCGGCGCATCTTGCGCTGTTGAGTCTTTCGACTCGGTACACCCTCAACTGCTCTGGCGAAACTGCTTGCACAAAATTTACAAAACGAAACGAATCAGTTGCATCTACCCCTTCATTCCCACAATCAAATTAGCTGATGCAAAGCGCCGTGTCATTTACGATTTATTCGTAGCCCAGCGTGATCCTACCGGCAGTCGAACCCAGAATTTTAGTCCCTGCAAATCATTATAAGAGTGCATCAAAGCCGGCTTTCGCAGAGCCAGTTTTAGGTACGCTTTTTCTTTCGTGGTTTTCTTGCCGGAGTCGGTTTGTCTTTGACTGAGCCTTTGTGCTTATCGCCAGACCGTCCCGCGACCGCGTTAGGCTTTAGTTCGCTGATGTTAAGCTGCTGTCCCGCAACCCATACTTTTCGTAGTCCCTTAAAGATTTCATCCGGCATGCCTCTGGGTAAATCGATCAAGCTATGGTCGTCGAAAATCTTAATATGTCCAATAAATTTGCTGTCCAAGCCTGCTTCGTTGGCGATTGCGCCAACAATGTTGCCGGGCTTCACTTCGTGTTCGTGACCGACTTCAATACGATAGCGTTGCATGTCTTCGTCAGAATGCCTGGCATTGTCTCGGCCCGTTTTCCTCGGTGGCCTGTCGCCGCGGCGGTCCGAATTGCGAGCGCGGTCTTTGAACGGATGATCTTCGCCTCTCGACTCAGGTCTATGCTTTAGGAGAAATGGCGCGTCGCCTTGGATTAACAGGGCCAGTGCAGCTGCAATGTCGGACGCGGGCGTATTATGCTCCTGTTGGTACTGCTCGATGAGTTTGCTAAACAACCCCAAGTCTTCGTTAGCAAGCGTATCGGTAATGCGTTGCTTGAACTTTGCGATGCGTTTGTCGTTGATGATTTCTACCGAGGGTAGTTCCATTAACTCAATTTTCTTGCGGGTTGCTCGCTCTATCGCTGCCAACATTCTCTTTTCGCGCGGAGCGACAAACAAAATAGCATCTCCCTCGCGTCCCGCGCGGCCGGTGCGTCCAATTCGATGCACATATGATTCGGTGTCGTAAGGAATGTCGTAGTTGATGACATGGCTCACGCGATCAACATCCAGGCCGCGAGCGGCCACATCGGTAGCGATCAGAATGTCGATGTTGCCGTCCTTAAACTGCTTAACGGTTCGCTCGCGTAATTTCTGCGCAATGTCACCATTCAAAGCAGCGGTTGCGAAGCCGCGCGCTTCCAGCTTGTCCGCCAGTTCAATGGTGGCGGTCTTGGTACGAACAAAAATCAGCAGGCCGTCGAAGCTCTCCGCTTCGAGTATTCGCGTGAGCGCATCCAGTTTATGCATTGGACTGACCTGCCAGTAGCGTTGGCGAATGGTGTCAGCGGTTTGGGTTTTGACCTTAATTGTTATTTGCGCGGGATCGGTTAAATGCTTGTTCGCGATGCGTCGAATCTGATCCGGCATGGTCGCTGAAAACAGCGCGATCTGGCGATCCGGAGGGGTCTGTTCGAGCACCCACTCCACATCATCGATAAAGCCCATGCGCAGCATTTCGTCGGCTTCGTCGAGCACTAGCGTTTTTAGATTATCCAAGCGGAGAGTTTCGCGGCGCATATGATCCATGACACGTCCTGGTGTGCCCACCACAACGTGCACACCGCGCTGTAGTGCGCGAATTTGACTGCGATAATCCTGACCGCCGTAAATGGGTAGAACATGAAACCCTTTTAGTTTGGCGGCGTAGGTCTGGAACGCTTCGGCGACCTGTATGGCAAGCTCCCGAGTTGGGGCTAATACCAACACTTGCGGTTTTTTTTGTTTCAGATCGATTTTCGACAAAATGGGTAGGGCAAAAGCGGCAGTTTTGCCAGTACCGGTTTGTGCTTGCCCCAATACATCTTGCCCTGCTAACAGCAGCGGGATGGTCTGAGCTTGAATGGGCGAGGGCGTCTCGTAACCGATATCGCTGAGCGTGCCCAGGAGCGACGGTTTGAGCTCGAGGTCAGCAAAGCGAATAGAATTGTCAGCGGTCATATTTTTCCTGTTGCCACATCACGGACTAATACGCGTTATCGCCGTAACAACGGCGAGTTCGATATTCATCAGCAACGCATGCATTTATAACTTATCGTTTTGAAAGGACTGCTTGCCGACAGTTAGCTGTCGAGAACAAAGAGTGCTTAACGTGCGCTTGGTTAGCTAGGGGTTTGCCTCAATCGACTGCTGCTCTGCTAGTGGCTCGAAGCAGCGTCGAATCTTCTCACAAAGTCCTTAGAAAACCGTTGGACGGCTAGCATTCCATTGAGTTAATGGCGCTCACACAGTTGCGCTTGTTAACCAGATTGCTGTAGCGACCGGTAGTTTGCCCTAACGGCTAAGCACGAGTCGCTTAAGATGAAATGAAAGCAGTGTTAAACGAGTCGGGATAGCCCCGACCGGTTTCAGGGCGCGGATTGTACAGCAAATACAAGCTGCTGCTCGGTATTCTTTTAAGACGACGATAAATTAGCTGCACATTGGGCAAGGAGTCCGTCTTAGGGCTGGGCAAACGACTCGATCATTACGCTTGCAAACGCATTTTATGTTGCGCCGCAAAAGGTCGAGGCGCGGTAGCTTAATCATCAAGGCTGCTAATTTGGTATTACGCCACTTAGCGCTTGGTGTTCTGCCGCTGCTCGTTTCGAATTCAATCTCGCGGGCTTGAATATTGAAGCCTACCAAGGGGTTGCAAGCCGCTTAGCAACGCATCACCCCAACTCTGCTAACTGTGCTACCTGTTCATTTAAGGTACCTAGCGCTGTTTCGATGTCTGCTGCCTTATGCTGTTCTTTCGCAACCACCTCTGCCGGCGCCTTCGCCACAAACGATTCGTTGCCCAGCTTGCCCTGAATACGTTTCAGTTCTTTAGTGAGTTTTTCTAACTCTTTGTCTAGGCGTTGGCGTTCCGCGGCAACATCTATCAAACCGGCGAGCGGAACCATAACTTTAAGGTCGCCGACCAAGGCAAGGGCGTTAGGAGGCGCTGTTTCGACTGCCGCGAGCCAATTAATGTCGCCGACATTCGCCAGTCGTTGTAGGACATCTTTGTCACGCTCGGCGCGCTCGCGATCCTCTTGGTTACCCCCCTGTAATAGCAGATTAACCGCCTGACTGGGTTTTATGTTGGCTTCGCCACGAATGGTTCGGACGCCGGTGATAATGGCTTTCAGCCAATTCACTTGTGCTTCGGCTTGGGCATCGAGCGTAAATTCATCGGTCTGCGGAAACGCTTGCAACATAATTGTTTCGCCGCTGATGTTGAGCCGCTCGCGCAGGGTCTGCCAGAGTGTTTCTGTGATAAAAGGAATGATCGGGTGCGCTGCCCGCAGGAGCGCTTCGAGGACGCGCAGCAAGTTAAGCTTTGCCGCATTCTTTGCGTTTTCGGTTTCTGCATCTGTGTCTTCGCGCCAGAAAAGTGGTTTGCAAAACTCCAGATACCAGTCGCAGTATTCCCCCCAAGCAAATTCGTAGACGCTGCTAGCATAGAGGTCGAAGCGATAGGTTTTTAGAGCTAACTCACTGTCTTGTATTAAGCGATGCATTTGGCTGTTGACCCAGCGGTCGATGATGCTGGGGGCGGCACTCTGTGCTTTTGCGATGTCCAGGTCTTCGGTATTCATAAACACGAAGTTGGCTGCATTCCATAGTTTGTTACAGAAATTGCGATAGCCTTCGATGCGGTTTAAATCAAAGCGCACGTCGCGACCGGTCGTGGCAAGAGCGCAAAAAGTAAATCGCAGTGCATCACAGCCATAGGCTGGTATGCCGTCGGGAAAGTCGCGACGCGTGGCCTGCTCGATACGCTTCGCCATTTTTGGTTGGGTTAGATTGCTGGTTCGTTTGGTAACCAGCGCGTCGAGTTCTATGCCGTCAATAAAATCCAGCGGATCAAGTCCGTTACCCTTGGTCTTCGACATCTTTTGACCTTCAGCGTCACGCACTAGGCCATGGATATAAACGGTTTTGAACGGCACTTTGCCAGTGAAATGCTGGGTCATCATGATCATGCGAGCAACCCAGAAAAAGATGATGTCGTGGCCAGTAACGAGTACGGAGGAAGGCAAAAAGTCCTCCAAAGTGGCCGTTTCATCCGGCCAGCCTAAGGTCGCGAACGGCCACAGCGCCGAGGAAAACCAGGTTTCTAAAACATCGTCGTCTTGGCGCAAGGTGACATCGTCAGACAGATCGTACTTGCGGCGCGCCTCGGCTTCCGTTGCTGCCACGTAAATCTTGCCTGCATCGTCGTAAAAAGCCGGTATGCGATGTCCCCACCAGAGTTGCCGACTAATGCACCAATCTTTGATTTCACGCATCCAGGCGAAATAGGTATTTTCATATTGTTTTGGCACAAACTGAATGTCGCCGTTTTCGACTGCGGCAATTGCAGGCTCGGCTAACGGCGCAATCTTTACGAACCATTGGTCCGTTAAATACGGCTCGATAACGGCGCCAGACCGATCGCCGCGTGGCACCATTAGCTTGTGGTCGTCGATCTTTGCGAGCAGCCCAAGGTTGTCCATGTCGGCCACGATGGTTGTGCGAGCGAGGCCGCGATCCAGGCCGCGATAGGCCTCTGGGACAGTTTCGTTAAGCGCGGCCGTATCGTTGAAGATATTGATAAGCGGCAGGTCGTGGCGAGCGCCCACCTCGTTGTCGTTAAAGTCATGCGCTGGCGTGATTTTCACACAGCCGGTACCGAATTCGCGATCAACATAATGATCAGCAATCACCGGGATTGGTCGATCAACCAAAGGCAGCTGCACATGACTGCCAATGAGATGTGCGTAGCGCTCGTCATCTGGGTGCACGGCTACTGCGGAATCGCCGAGCATGGTTTCCGGGCGAGTAGTTGCAACAGTCAGGTGGGTTTCGCCGTTTGCGGTTTTGGCGCCATCGAGAAGCGGATATTTAAAGTGCCACAAATGCCCGTTTTCTTCTGTATTTTCAACTTCCAAATCGGAAATAGCGGTGCGCAATACCGGGTCCCAATTGACTAATCGCTTGCCGCGATAAATCAACCCTTCATCATGTAAGCGCACAAAAACTTCGGTGACGGCTTTGGCGTACCCGGGATCCATGGTGAACCGATCACGCGACCAGTCCAGGCTCGAACCTACGCGACGTATTTGTTGGGAGATATTGTTGCCCGACTCATTTTTCCACGCCCAGACGCGCTCTAGGAATTTTTCCCGACCCAGGTCGTAGCGTGTTTGTTGGCTTTCTGCGAGCTGTCGTTCGACCAACATTTGCGTGGCGATGCCCGCGTGATCCGTGCCCATTTGCCAGAGCACCTTGCCGCCTTGCATGCGCTGATATCGAATCAAGGTATCCATTAGCGTGTGCTGAAACGTATGGCCCATGTGCAGGCTACCGGTTACGTTCGGCGGTGGAATCAAAATGCAATAGGGGTCGCCGTTGCCGCTGGGTGCGAAATAGTCGGCTGACTCCCATTGCTGATATAGCTCCGCCTCAATGTCCTGGGGCTTAAATTTTTCCATTACAGTGCGTTAATCCACTCTTGCCGGGTTTAATTTTCCCAGTCTTTGATGTCGTGATGCGATAGATGGTAACCGCGTGTTTGGTAGTGCCGATAGCGTGCTCGGCCGGCTTCTTTTTGGTCGGCCACGATGATTTCCGCGACGCGATCGAAGCGCCCAAAAAATTGCGGCACGTCTGGTGCTAGATTGATCATGCAGCCGTTGTCCAGGCGGGGCGCAGCAGTTTTAGTTAAGGTTGCTTCCGCCGTCGCGGTAAAACCAATGTGAATCGGATACAGCTGCAGTGTGTCACCGGCAAGGTCTAGGCGCGCATGCGGCAGGAATCGGTGCGCAGGATAATCCCAGAGCAACTCGTCTACGGCTTCGGCGTCAGCCTCTGTGCCGGTGTGAATGTGCACAGGCATATCATTTTGACGCGCACGGAGGGCGAGCTGACAAGCGAACCGCATGGCGGCAGCCTGTCCGACATCTTCCAACACATAAAAGTCGACGCGCGTCATAGTGCACTAACATTGACTGACGAGGTAATTAAACAACATCGGTACCGGTCTGCCGCTTGAGCCTTTGCGCGCGCCGCCATGAAATGCGCTTCCCGCTACATCTAGATGAGCCCATGGTACGCCGTCTATAAATCGCGCTAAGAAACAGGCTGCGGTCACGCTACCTGCTTCGCGGCCACCGATGTTGGCCATATCAGCAAAGTTAGAATTCAGGGCGGTTTGATAATCGCTCCACAATGGCATGCGCCAACCGCGGTCGTTACCGTCTTCGCCGGCTGCAAGCAGATTTTCCGCCAGTTTATCGTCGTTGGCGTACAGGCCTGAGGCGTGGCTGCCCAGTGCGACAATGCAGGCACCGGTGAGTGTGGCGACGTCAACAATGGCTTTTGGCTTAAATTTTTGGACGTGGGTGAGGGCGTCGCAAAGCACCAGACGGCCTTCTGCGTCGGTGTTGAGGATCTCCACTGTTTTGCCTGATGAGGTTGTCACGATGTCACCCGGGCGCGTGGCGCGACCGCTCGGCATATTCTCGGCGGCGGCCACAACGGTGATCAAATTCAGCGGAAGCTTGGCGTCGATCGCTGCTTTAGTCGCACCGAGAACGGCAGCCGCGCCGCACATATCGAACTTCATCTCATCCATGCCAGGCGGTGGCTTTAGCGAGATGCCGCCGGTGTCGAAGGTGATGCCTTTACCGACCAGTGCAACCGGAGCGGCTTTAGCTTTCCCGCCCTTGTACTCGATGATGATCATACGGCCAGGATTGTCGCTGCCCTTGGATACGGACATAAAGGCGCCCATACCCAATTCAGTCATTTTTTTCTCGTCGAGTTGAGTCACAGATACTTTGTCCTGCCGCCCCAATTTACGCGCTTCACTCAACAGATAGTTGGGGGTGCAGACATTCGGCGGTTCGTTACCCAGGTCCTTTGCCAGTTTTAGACCAGCATCTAAAGCGTTGCTAAGTTTTACTTGGGCGCGTAACGCTGCGCTGTCAGCTTCGCCGCCCAGGAAACGCACCCTAGCCAGCGTTGGCGCTGGTGCGGGCTTGCTTTTGTAGGTAGTGAATCGGTAGCTCGCATGAGACAAAGCCTGCATTACCGTTGCGCCAACCCACGCGCTGTTGCGGCCTTTGACGCGGACATCGTTCACCGCGGTGACCGCTTGATTTATCGGCAGTTTGGTTAACTGTGTCGCCAGAACAGAGCTGGCTTTGACAAATTCTGCCGGGCTTAGCGGGTTGTTTAAGCCACCCATGATTAGCAGTCGGTCAACGGCTCCGCTTAGAGGCACGCTAACGAATTCGCCTAGCTTGTCATTAAAATCCTGCGTGTTTTGCTTAAGTTCTGCTTGCAGATTGTGGGCGCGTGCATAGCGTCGTGCAGATCTCAGGTCGGTTGCCAGGCAAGGGGTGCGGAGGTCAGCGATTGCATCGCTAGCTAGAGCATATTTCATAGGATGTCATTCTTTTAAAGCGTCAAAGGTCACCGATTGTATGCGGCAAGGCGTTAGGACGGAATAGGTGGTAGAAATTAGGCGGCTAGAATTTTGCGATTGCTGTGGTTGTCGGCGTCTGCAGAGACTTCCATCCTGGAGGCGATAGCGCAGCAAAGGCTGTAAACGATGATACGCGGCAGCTAGCGTGTCTTCAGTCGTCTGGAATATGCACCACGAAAGTCTGGCTCCAGCGGTCATGCCAAGTGCGCTTTTCAGGATCGACAAATAACCAAAGGTAACCTAAACCCAAGCAAGCGAGTGAGATCGGCGCGAGTGCGACACGCTGTACGGCTTTGGCAAGCGAGACCCGCTGGCCGCTACCATCGATTAAGCGAAGACGCCAAGCGCGCATGCCGAGGGTTTGGCCGCGATTGCGCCAAAAGAAGACATAGAAGCCAAACCACTCTAGCGCAAGCATCAGGCGAAAGCCTAACCCTTGGGCCACTTGATTGGTAAGCGCGACCCAGATAAAACTGCTCAAAAACCACAGGGCAAGGATCAATAACCCGTCGTAAAACATTGCACCCAAGCGTCTTCCCAGACCGGCCGGATAACCCGAGCGAGTGGCGGCGGCATCAGTGTTACTGGCTTGAGCTTGCCCGTGCGGGCTATCGTTGGTCATTAGTTAAGCGGGTATCCCATGGTGGTCTTTAGCGTTGGTGCAGCAAAGTCAGGAGCTTATACAGACCTAGATAGTCGCCACGTGATCTTTCAGGTGAACGTCGGCACCACATAGGTCCTGCTCAATCAGCGCTTGCAATACATCCTGATCTCGACATATGCCCCAAGCGCGCCGGCCATCTTGTAATCTTGCAGCGACGAACGCTTTGTCTAGTCCATCTGGGCCGTACATAACGCCGTAGCTCTCAATATTGCCACTACCCTCGTGGTCGATGATCACATCGCGCTTTGGGGTGGCATCTACCTTCGCCTGAAGGTCTTCATGGCGGAAAGGTTGCTCTGGCGCAGCATTGGAATAGAAGCCAAACGCATGCTTGGTGATGTAGCCGCCATTTGCCGTGATTAAGCCCTTTTGCGTCTGCGAGGCCTCGCGCAGCAGCTGTGCTGTGCGCACGATTGAGTGCATAACGTAATTGTTGAGTGGCCCGCCTGCCCAGGTCAGTCCACCGGTAACAGTGAGTGGGCGTTCCAAGTCTAAGCCGAGCTCACGGCAGGCAACCTGTACGGCTACGGGAAAACAGCTGTAAACGTCCACCAGATCCAGCTCATTCGCGCTGGTGTCGGCCATTTCCAGGCAGCGGTTGCCGGCGAATCGAATGGCAGGGCTAGAGTAAAAATTATCGCGGTTCGACAGGTAATAGTGATCCTGGGCGTCACTGCCACACCAGGGATAAACCCATTGTGATTCGGGCACTCCCAGTGCCTGCGCTTTTGCAACCGAGCAAAGGATAATGGCTGCCGCCTGATCCACGTTGTTGTTGGAATTTAGGAATTTGGTATACGGAAAAGAGACCGGACGATTGACCTTGGAAATCGTCTTAATTTCTTCTGCCGTCCGCGCATCTTTAATCCAGGCATTTGGGTTGCGCGAGGCGACATCGCTAAAACGCGACCAAAGCTGAGAGATATGCTCCAGATGGGCGCCAACGCCAAGGCCCAGTTCGTGGCGCAGCGCGATCTCCATGATTGGATAGACCTGTATTGGTCTGCCCAGTCGAATCGCGCGTTCCGCGTTGTGGCGCATATCTTTTTCAGCGCCGATACGTCGATCTGGTTCACCGGGGAGGGCTTGCCAGTTTAGTTCAGCTTTCGCCTTGGCGGCTTTGGCTTGGGTGTTGCCGCACTCGGCACCCGTCATGATAATCAGATCATGCACACCATTTTGGATGTCCACAGCGGAAAGGTTCATTACCGTCTGTACAAAATTCCCACCAAACGGTGAGATGACCGTCTCAGCGCCAGTGTGTCCAATGCGTTCGGCAATCGCCTTTGCCGGATTTTCGTAAGGCCAACTGCCTTTGATAACCCGGATTGAATTCGGTTTAAGGACCTCTAAGTTACCCGCGTCCGCGGCAGCCTCATGCACCGCGTCGATCATCAATTCGATAGGTTCTTTAGCTATCGCGATGTCGTCCTGGCGTTGTTCGATATGGCTGATACCAATGATGACAGGTTGTCTGGTATTCATAATGAGCTCCTTGGTAGCCGGGCGTTGCAATGGATGATTTCCCGAGTGAGTCGCATTAAAGGGCCGCTTCGATCACGTGTATCGATCGCATTTTTCGATTAGGTGCGCCGATCAGCGAGGCTCTGCTCAGCGCGATAGCGCTCACCCTATGCTTATCTCTAGGCTTATTCAGTGTTGGCAAGAATACCATCGAAGTGGAAATGCTTGCACGACAGCGGATAGACCTCTCGTGCCGGTAGAGAAGTTCCTGCCAGTCTCGCCGCTACAGCGATTGGTTTACCCGTGCAAAGTCCTGGCGGTAACCGCGTTCGAACAAGCGGATTAATGGAATGGTACACGTAGTAGGGTAAACGCAGAAAAGGTACACGCAGAAATCGAACGAGGTGTTCGATTCGACACCGAGATAGATTCTGAGCGGGCAATCGAGGCGCTGTCGCCTCGGCTGCCCAGGTGAACCAACGCCACCTCTCGCGCTGTTTAGTGGTTCCACCAAGCGAGGTCTGAAAAGGCGCGAAGATCCAATTCATGCGTCCAGGCAGAGCGATGCTGTTGTGAAACGTGGAAATACGTTTCGGCCATTTGCTGCGGCAGCATAAGGCCATCGTTTTCCATACCTTTGGATTCGCGTAGCGCTTGGAATTTTTCTGGCCCAAGCATTTTGCCAAGCGTATCAGGCGCGTCGACCGCACCGTCAATAATAAAGTGAGCAATATGGACGCCCTTTGGACCGAATTCCGCATTGAGTGACTGGCACAACATACGCCGTCCGCCCATTGCAGAAGCGTGGGAATGCTGGCCCGCATTTCCCCGCACGGCCGCGGTCGCCGAGGTGACCAGAATAGTGCCCTTACCACGATCTTCCATATAAGGCGTGACGGCTGAGGCAAGACGAAACAGGCCGAAGTTACCAAGCCGCCAACCCATCTCAAAAGCGCGATACGAAGTATCTCTAAGAGAGCGATTGCCGATTTGGGCGCCAAGATTGTAAACAGCAACCTCGATCCCGCCGACCTCCGCTTCAATGGTTGCTACACGGTCCTCTATCGTGCCATCTTCGACGGCATTAAGCAGATAACCCGAAGCCGTTCCACCGGCGGCATTAATCTCTTCCACCATCCGCTCTAAGCCTTCTGCATCACTGCGGCGGCACAGCACCGCATGATAGCCGGCCATAGCAAAACGTTTGGCGACATTGCCGCCGATTCCCGCGCCGGCACCGATTACTAGACAAACTGGCTTCATATTTCCCCCTCAAAGTATTTAACCGCTGCGCGACCGAAGTTCGGCTGCGCTGATACCTCGGAAGAGTACCAAGCCGGTGTTTTAGGTGCACTCTTGGATTTAATCTGCCTCTTGAGCAGGCCTCTTGAGCAGGCCT
>CENJ01166515.1_pt1 | contig 12185 bp, 9 predicted proteins | sample 356161 | NCBI WGS metagenome assembly CENJ01 (sample SAMEA2619531, study PRJEB7988) | marine metagenome | biome: marine biome (ENVO:00000447); feature: surface water layer (ENVO:00002042); material: "saline water (ENVO:00002010), including plankton (ENVO:xxxxxxxx)" | depth 5 m
CCGGCGCCTTTCAGCCCGGCCTTCATCTTGCGAATGGAGTCGCGAAATTCATCGGTCATTGTGTCAGACATCGTTCATCCCCCATCTTGTGATCCAGCTGATCATCCCCCTATGATGCAGTGGACCGGGCGGCGTCGGCAAGCATGTTGATGCGGATGGCTTGCCGCGTATGAATTTTTGATGGCCTCCCTATCGGGCCACCCTATCTGGTCGTACAGGAGTGGCCTGACATGCAGATCGACGCTCATCATCATTTCTGGAACCCGGCACGCGGCGATTATGGCTGGATGCCGGCGGACAATGCCACGCTGTTCCGTCACTACGGCCCGGCCGATCTGGCGCCGCATCTTCGGCAAGCCGGCATTGAGGCGACCATTCTGGTACAGGCCGCCGCCAGCATCGAGGAGACCGAATATCTGCTGGGACTGGCCGATGCAACGCCGCATGTGGCGGGGGTTATTGGCTGGATTGATTTCGAAAATCCGGCTCATCTTAAACATCTGACACGGCTTGCCGGACATCCCAAATTCAAGGGCGTGCGGCCGATGATCCAGGACATTGCTGATGATGACTGGATGCTGCGGGATGATGTCCAGTGGGGGTTCAGGGCAGTTGCCGATCTGGGGCTGCGGTTCGAGGCGCTTGGCTTTCCGCGCCATCTGAAGAATTTCCTCACCATCCTGAAACGCTATCCGGACATGAAGGTGGTGATTGACCATTGCATGAAGCCGCAGATTGCCAGCGATACGGCGGCGGATTTCACCTTCTGGGCCGAGGGGATGACGCGGCTGGCCGATGAAACCGGCGCTTTCTGCAAATATTCGGCGCTGATCACCGAGGCCGATGCCAAATGGAGTGCGGGGCAGCTTAAGCCCTATGTCGATCATGTCATTGCCGCCTTTGGGACCAGCAGGGTGATGTGGGGGTCGGACTGGCCGGTCTGCCGGCTGCGCGGCGAGTATGGCGATTGGCGCGCCGCCGCGATGGAATTGACCGCGATGCTGAGTGAAGCCGAGATAGCCGCGATTTATGGGCAGACAGCCAACCGGTTCTACGATCTGGGTCTGTAGGGCGGCGCGAATGGAACTGGGCGGCGCCGGACGGCAACGGCGCTGATCTCTGGGGTGGCAGATTCCGGCATCACGGTGATGCACAGATTGTTCTTGGGTCACTGATGGCTTTCCGATAGCGTACTAATGTTTAAATAGTCGAAGTTTGAATTTTGAATACCAGCATGACCACCAATTCCACCTCTCTGGAACTCGTCGGCCTCAGAAAAACCTATGGCCCAACGGTTGCCGTGCGCCAGGTCGATCTGAACCTCTCAACACCTCAATATTGTTGCCTGCTGGGTCCATCCGGATGCGGCAAGACGTCATTGCTGCGGATGATCGCCGGACATGAAATCATCAGTTCGGGGTCGGTGATGATCGGCGGGACGGATGTTTCGAGCATGACGCCCGCGTCACGGCCCACCTCGATGATGTTTCAGAGCTATGCGCTGTTCCCGCATCTGACCGTTCTGGACAATGTGGCCTTTGCGCTGAAGATCATGGGCGTCGGCAAGGCCGAGCGGCATGACCAGGCGCTCGACATGCTGAGGAGCGTGCAGCTCAAATCGCTCGCCGGTCGATATCCAAACCAGCTTTCAGGTGGCCAGCAACAGCGCGTGGCGCTTGCAAGGGCGCTGATCACCGAACCGAAAATCCTTCTCCTTGACGAGCCGTTGTCAGCGCTTGACCCGTTCCTGCGGATCGAAATGCGGGCCGAATTAAAGACGCTGCAGCGCCGGCTTGGCATCTCTTTCATCCATGTCACCCACAGCCAGGACGAAGCCATGGCGCTTGCCGACCTGGTGCTTGTGATGAATGACGGGATCGTCGAGCAGACGGGAACGCCCATGGAGATTTTCAACAAACCACGGAATGCGTTTGTGGCGAATTTTATCGGTGGCCACAACGTTATCGAAGACGGTCCGAAAACCTACGCAGTGCGTGAGGACCGGATCAAAATAACACCGAAGGGAAGCCGTCAGATTGGTGCCATCGAATTTATGGGGGCCAATGTCAGGATAAAAGTGTCCGATGAAGCTGGGGGAAATCTGACAGTGAGCCAGACTGATGAGGAATTTGCCAAGCTCAGGCTTGAGCTTGGCGATTCCGTTGGTGTCAGTTGGCAAAAGAAGGATCAACTAGAACTCACAGCCTAGAAAGGACTATCAAAATGACAAGAAGCTTCAACAGACGCACCATGCTGAAAACAGCTGGTGCCGCCGCCGCCTTCACCGGTATCGGGCTCAGCGCACCGAATGTGATCCGCGCCAATGACAAGGTCGTACGCTATCTTGGCACCGCCACCACAATGGGAAGTGAAATCGACAAGAAGCTGTTCGAGGACACCGGCATCAAGGTGCAGTACATTCCCGTCACCACCGATGAAGTGACAAAGCGGGTGCTGACCCAGCCGAACAGCTTTGACATTGTCGACACCGAATATTTCAGCCTTCCCAACCTGGTACCCTCGGGCAATATTCTCGGCATGGACTCCAAGCGCATCAAAGAGTTCGACAGTATCAGCACCACCCACACGCTTGGTGAAATCGGTGGCAAGAAAATCGGTGACCAGGGAACCGCGCCAAAGAAGGTGTTTTATCTGAAGGACGAGTTCTCGAAGGAATTCTCGGACGAGCCAACGCGCTGGGCGACACTGATCCCGACCGTGTTCAACGCCGATACGCTCGGCATACGGCCAGACCTGATCGGTCGCCCGATCAGCACATGGGCCGAGCTGCTGAACCCCGAATTCAAGGGCAAGGCGTCGATCCTGAACATTCCGTCAATCGGCATCATGGACGCCGCGATGGTGGTCGAATCGATGGGCGAGTACAAATATCCCGACAAGGGCAACATGACGCGTGAGGAAATCGACCTGACCATCGGCGTTCTGATCGAGGCCAAGAAGCAGGGTCAGTTCCGCGCACTGTGGTCCGACTTCAACGAAAGCGTCAACCTGATGGCGTCCGGTGAGGTGGTGATCCAGTCGATGTGGTCGCCCGCCATCACGGCAGTCCGCACGCAGGGCATCCCCTGTGTCTATCAGCCGCTGAAGGAAGGCTATCGCGCCTGGGCCGTCGGTTTCGCCCTGTCGGCAGCCACCAAGGGATATCAGTCCGATGTGTGTTACGAGTTCATCAACTGGTACCTGTCTGGCTTTGTCGGCGGCTATCTGAACCGTCAGGGCTATTACTCGGCCGTCCCGTCAACCGCCAAGGAATACATGGCGGCATATGAGTGGGATTACTGGATGCTCGGCAAGGCGGCGAGCCAGGACATCATGGCACCTGACGGCAAGAAGCTTGCCGGCGCCGGTGAGGTTCGCGACGGCGGTTCGTTCGAAGAGCGGATGGGCGGCGTTGCCTGCTGGAACGCGACCATGGACGAGAACCGTTACATGGTCCGCAAGTGGAACGAGTTTGTCGCGGCCTGACCCAGGCACGCGCGCACAAAGACTGCGGCACTCCCCGGGGTGCCGCAGAACTTCTTTCTGGAGAGTGTGAATTTTGAGCCGGCTAGGAAAATACAGCGCCACCCTGCTATCCCTGCCGTTCCTTCTGGTTATCGCGCTGTTCTTCATCGTGCCGCTGCTTCTGGTGGTGATGGTCAGCTTCTGGGATTATACGTCCTACAGCATCATTCCCGATTTCATCTTCACCAATTACGAAGACATCTTCTATGGATGTATCGGCAAGCTTCCCGATCTCTGCACGGCCTTTTCGACCTATCTGTCGACCTTGAAATTCGTCTTCTTGACGTGGCTGATCACCCTTGTCATCGGATTTCTGGTCGCGCTGTTCCTGTCCTTCTGCGTGCGCTCCCTGCCGATGCAGGTGGCGCTGTTTCTGCTCTGCACAATTCCCTTCTGGACCTCGAACGTCATCCGGATGATTTCATGGATCCCGCTTCTCGGGCGCAATGGTCTGGTCAATGCCGGCCTTGTGGATGCTGGCATTGTCAATGAGCCGCTGGAATGGCTGCTTTATTCAGAATTCGCGGTGATTGTCGCCTTTGTTCATCTCTACACGCTGTTCATGGTGGTGCCGATTTTCAATTCGATGATGCGCATTGACAGATCGCTCCTCGAGGCAGCCTACGATGCCGGCGCCTCGACATGGCAGACCCTGTTCAATGTGATCATTCCGCTGTGCCGGCCGGGAATCATCATCGGCTCGATCTTCGTTGTCACCATTGTCATGGGTGACTTCATCACCATCGGGGTGATGGGCGGCCAGCAGATCGCATCGGTTGGCAAGATCATCAATGTCGAAATGCAGTATCTTCAATTTCCGGCGGCGGCGGCGAATGCGGTGATCCTGATCTTCACCACCCTGATGATCATCTTCGGCATGACCCGGATCGTCGACGTTCGCAAGGAGCTGTAGATGTTCGGTGTTCGCTTTCGACTGATGATGACAGCCTTCTTCGCCCTGTTCATTCTGTTCCTCTATGGACCGATGATCTCGATCCTCGTGCTGTCCTTTCAGGGGCCGGAGGGCGGTCTGACCTTTCCCATGCGCGGATTTTCGACGTTCTGGTTCGAATCGCTGTTTGACGGTGTCGGCGTGATCGACATATGGAGCGCCTTTGGCCGCTCCATCCGGCTTGGTCTTGTTGTCATGGTGCTGACGGTCATTCTCAGCCTCATGGCCGGCATGGCCTTTCGCAAGAAATTCATGCTGGCGGGCGCCCTGTTCTACGCCACCGTGTCCAGCCTGATCGTACCGTCGATTGTCATCAGCCTTGGTGTGGCGCTGGAATTCCGGATTCTGGACGACATGATCAAGGCGTTCGGAGACAGTCATCAGATCACCTGGATCATTGAGGATTTCAGAACAACCATGGGGCTGTTCAGCTCGGGCCTTGGCGCACAGCTGACCTGGACGCTGCCGTTCGGCCTGCTGATCATGTTCGCCGTCTTCAACAGGTTCGACCCGTCCTATGAGGAGGCGGCGCGCGATCTTGGCGCCGGGCCGTGGAAGACCTTTACCGAGGCGGTGCTGCCGATCATCGCGCCCTCGCTGATCGGCGTGGCGCTGTTCGGCTTCACGCTCAGCTATGATGAACTTGCCCGCTCATCACAGGCCATCGGGGGGCTCAACACGCTGCCGCTCGAATTGCGGGGGCTGACAACGACAGTGACCGATCCCACCATCTATGCGCTCGGCACGCTGACGACCGCCATCAGCTTTGCCGTGATCGGGCTGGCGCTGATATGCTATTTCATCCTGCGGCGTCGAACCGTTAGCCGCGTCGAGGCATAGCGACCGGGATCGATGATGAAGCGCATCGCGTTCATAAACCCCAATTCCACCGCGGCGATGACAAACAGCTGCGCCGCCAGCCTGCAACGCGTGATCGGCGACGGCTTTGACGTTCGCGCCGTCACCAACCATGACGGACCGCCGGCAATCCAGGGCGCTGCCGATGGCGAGGCCGCGATTCCCGGGCTTCTGGCGGCGGTGGCGGCACATGATGATTGTGACGGCATCATCCTTGGATGTTTTGATGATACCGGGCTTGCCGACGCGCGCGCCATGACGCGAAAGCCGGTCATTGGCATTGGCCAGGCCGCCTTTCACCTTGCCGCGCTGCGCAGCGGGACGTTCCACATCCTGACCACGCTTGCTGTTTCCATCCCCGTCATTCAGGAGAATGTCGAACAACAGGGATTCAGCGATATCTGCATCGCCGTTCTGGCAAGCGGTGTGCCGGTTCTTGACCTCGAACATGATCCGGAAGGGTCCGCTGCCGTGATCTCTGGCCATATCGCGGACATTGAGGCCACCGCCGCCGCCCCGACCATCATCCTTGGCTGTGCCGGCATGACCAATATTCACGAACGGCTGCAGGCACGCCATGATGCGGTTCTGATCGACCCGATCATGGCCGCGGCGCGCCTGATGCCAGCGCTGCTGTAACACCGGACTTGCCGGACAGACGACCGGCTGAACCCTGCATCTGCTATGCAAGTTCATCCATTGCGTCACGACGAAAAACCTGTCATCCAGATAGCGGCGGCGAAAACAGTTTCACAGGCCAAGCAATTTCACAGGCCAAACAGCATCTTTTCCCCACGGCTTTCGCATTCCCAACCCCATGACGCAAAAGCCGGACATGCTCAGACACCCGATCCTTCTTGCCATCACCGCATCGCTGTTCTTTGCCGGAAGCACTTTCCTGTCAAAGCTGCTTGGAACCGGGGTTTTCGGAGACGCCCTGCACCCGCTGCAGGTGACCCACAGCCGGTTTGCTTTTGGCTTGGTGGCGGCACTTGTGCTTGTGCTGGCAAATCGTCGGCGCATCGTCAGACCGCATTATCGGCTTCATGTCCTGCGCTCGGCACTTGGCTGGCTTGGCGTGGGCATCCTGTTTACCGGTGTTGTCTATATACCGGCCTCCGATGCTGTGGCACTGACCTTCCTGAACCCGATATTCGCGATGATCTTTGCCGTTCTGATACTGCAGGAACGGGTGGGACGGCATCGCTGGGCCGCCGCCCTTGGTGCCTTTGTCGGCGGTATATTGCTGATCCGGCCGGAAGCTGCCGGCATAAATCTGATTGCCCTGATGTGCATTGGCGGTGCCGCCATCATCGGTTTCGAAATCATCATCATCAAGATGCTGGCATCACGCGAGGATGTCTTCCAGATCCTGCTGGTCAACAATGCCATCGCCGCCATTCTGGCATCACTGCCATTGTTCTTTGTCTTCGACATGCCATCTGCCACGCAATGGGTCGGCCTGGCGGCGGTCGGGGTTGTCATGGTGACGGGCCAGATGCTGTTCCTGTTTGCCATGCGGACCAGCAATGCCAGCCTGATTGCGCCCTTTATCTATGCAACCCTGATCTTTGTGATGATGTTCGACTTCGCAGTGCTGCGGGTTGTGCCTGATGTCATCTCGCTTGCCGGCGCCGGAATCATCATCACCTGCGGCAGCTATATCGCCTGGCGGGAATACCGAATGAGGCAGCGTGAAAGCTGACCACTACCTGGAATCATGTGTGATTGTGGGTTTTTCTATGTGCGCATCAGCAAGTCGATATTGCCGCCGGAGGCTGTCATGTCCCGGCAGACATGGCGTTCCCGGCAAAGCCAGACATCGCCGCCTTCATCAACCACCAGAGGAATGATCCCCTGACAGGCGAGATGAAGCTTGTCTCTTAGCTGGCCAATATCGATCATGCCGTCGGCCTTTGTCATGACCGCGGCCACACCATCGACCATATCGGGGATGGCCGCATGTTCCGCAACATCATTGCCAAAACCTTTGGCCCGCAGGGCCAGGGTCTGCCTGATGGCCGGATCAGGGTGGATGACAAGCACCCTGCCCCGCGGCGAGACGGAATAGCTGTTCATCTCCCCTGACGGTCCGGGAAGCAAGCCTGTCGCTGTAAGATGGTCATCATCATGGCTGGTCATGAATGCCTTGATATAGGCATCACCCCCCGCCTTTGGCCCCGTGCCGGAAAGCCCGTGCCCGCCAAAGGGCTGAGAGCCTACCACCGCCCCGATCTGGTTGCGGTTGATATAGATATTGCCGACATCAATGCTGTTGGTTACCGCCTCGATATTCGCGTCAATCCGGCTATGCATGCCGAATGTCAGCCCATAGCCAGCCCGATTGATCGCCTCAACCACCATGGCCTCACCACCAGCCCGATAGGTCGCAATATGCAGGACAGGGCCGAATATTTCACTTCCAAGGTCGGCGATGCCATCAACCCTGATGATGGATGGCGGCGTAAAGCAGCCTGTCTGCGGCACCTGTCCCTGCCAGACAAGGCGAGCGTCCCTGGCGGCGCTGGCGACATGCTGATCAATGCGGGATTTTGCGTCCCAATCAATGACCGGGCCTATATCGGTATCACTCCTGCCAGGACCCCCTGATGTCAGCGCGGCGGCCGCGGCGCAGATCATGTCGATCAGGACCGGCGCGATATCCTCCTGAATATAGAGCATCCTCAAGGCTGAACACCGTTGCCCCGCCGAGCGAAAGGCAGAGGTCAGAACATCGTCCACCACACGTTCAAGAAGGGCAGAACTGTCGACAATCATGGCGTTGATCCCGCCAGTTTCCGCGATCAGCGGCGCATGTGGCTTGGCCGATTTCGCAATCGTCCTTTCAATCAGCTTCGCCGTCTGGATCGACCCTGTGAACACCACCATATCGGCCTGACCAGCCGTTATGAGATGATGTCCGATCACCGCACCATCGCCGCATAACAACTGTAAAGCGTCCCTCGGAACACCTGCCTCATGCATCAGGGAGATGGCGAGGGCCGCAATCCGCGGGGTCGCTTCCGCCGGCTTTGCGATGACAGCATTGCCAGCCGCGAGGGCCGCCGTGATCTGCCCTGTGAAAATGGCCAGCGGAAAGTTCCAGGGCGAAATGGCAACGACAGTGCCGCGCGCCCGCGCCGTCGGCGGCAGATGGCTGGCCCGGGAGGCGTAGAAGCGGCAAAAATCCACTGCCTCACGCAGTTCCGCCACCGCATCATCGATGGTCTTGCCAGCCTCATGCACAAGCAGCCTGAAAATTTCATCCGATGCCGCTTCATATCCATCCGCAATCGCATTCAGAATGTCCGCGCGGTCTGCGGGGGCGCGATCTTTCCATGTCGTCTTTCCGGCACTTATGAAGGCGGTATCGATGTCGTCCTGATCGGCCTCTGTCGGCGCTGTCGGCAAGTCAGCCTGCCTGACCAGAGTTTCGAATTGCTGAACAAACCCGTCATCCTCGATGTCGAACCCCCGGCTGTTTTTTCTGACCGGGGCGAACAGGTCCGTTCCGCAAACCGGTGCCATTGCCAGCGTTTGATCCGCCATGAAAGGATCACTGATCACGGTTTCAATATCGATCTTCTGGTCGGTGAGTTGATTCAGGAAAGATGAACTTGCCCCGTTTTCAAGGATCCGTCGCACCAGATAAGCCAGCAGATCATGATGCTGTCCCACAGGCGCATAAACACGCAATGGCGCGGCTGCGATGCTGGCGATTTCATCATGCACGGCGTTGCCCATGCCATGTAGTTTCTGCAGCTCATATGAGGCCGGCTTGATGAGTCCAGCCAGATGCACGATCGCAGACAGCGTGTAGGCATTATGGCTGGCGAATTGCGGGTGAAAATATGCCGAGGCGTCCATCAAGCGTTTTGCATGGGCAAGGTAGGCGAGGTCTGTTTGCCGTTTAGATGTATAGACGGGAAAGTCCGGCAGCCCCTTTTCCTGCGCCAGTTTGATTTCCGCATCCCAATAGGCGCCTTTCACCAGCCTCACCGAAATTTTCGTTGAATGTTTCCTGACCTGATCTTCCAGCCAGTCAATCACCGCACCGGCATGGCGGGAATAAGCCTGAACAACAATCCCGAGGCCGGCCCAGCCTTGCAATTCGGGACACGCCAAGAGGCGCTCGAAAACAGAGAGGCTTGGCTTTAGCCGTCCAAATTCCTCGGCATCGATGGTCAGGGGGATATTGTGGCGGCAGGCTGAAAGGGCCAGGGACGTCACGCGCCCGACCAGCTCTTCATGAGATACAGACCAATAGCGCGCCGCAAAGCGGCACGATAATGCCGAAAGCTTGATCGAAACCCCAGAATTCCGGTTGACATCATCATGCCCGGCCGCCGCGCCCACAACATCGATTGCATGGGCATAGGCGGCATCATATCTCTGGCAGTCCTCCTCTGATCGCGCGGCCTCACCGAGCATGTCAAAGGAATAGACCGCCTTCGAGGCGGCGGCCGCCCGCTCGGCAGCCTCGATCGTTTCGGCAAAGACAAACTGCCCGCCCATTTGCCGCATGGCTGTGCCGATGGCCTGCCGCACGGTGGGCACACCCAGCCTTGATACAAGTGCCGCCAGGCCGGTCTGCCGCCCGCCGCGAATGATGCTGCCCGCAAGGCCGAGCGCGACTTCCATGCCGCGAAAGAAGCCTTTCGCATCACCTTGCAGCCAATGTCCCGGCGCCAGCTTGTCGAAAATCAGAAAATCACGTGTTGTGCTGTCAGGGATACGGAGCAATGCCTCGGCAAGCTCCATGATCATCCGGCCTTCTGCGGTCGAAAGCCTGTAAATCGTCATGATCTTTTCTGCCGAGAACAGACGGCTGGTCTTGCGCGCGACCCTGGCAATGTCTCTGGCATGCGTCAGGACAATGCCGCGATCTGTTTCAGACAGGACCGGATGTGCAATGAATCCAGCAACCAGTCTGGCTTCATCAGGAACAGCCGCCAGTTCCGGAAACAGCGAAATCGCCCCGTCTGGATGCGCCCCGTCTGGATGATCAGGGAAAGACCTTCCGGCCATTAGTGTCTGCTCCCGCATTCATGGTTGGATAAACCACGTCAATCTGGGCAAGTTTACTGTAGGTAATACAAACCAGATTCCCAAATTATGCGTTTCGAATTCTTGTTCCGGCATTTGTGAATTTCCCTCGAAATATTGGGGCAAATCACAAATTTGCAGGATATTTTTCTATTGGCACAGGAGAGAGGCCGTACCCATCAGGTCTGGACATCAGGTCTGGGCGGCGCGTTGATAGCCCCGGGGCCGCCACGGCAAGCATCGTGGTGATCGGTGCCGTAGCGATCCATGTCGTAAGCTCGATGACGAACAGGGCGCTTCCAACCTGTGTGGACAGATGCCCGTGAGACCAGACCAACCGAGCCGATCCGGCCTGTCGGGGCGATCGTCACTTGCACATCGAATTGCCACCCGCTGGGGGTCAGGGCCTGCTTTGCGTGGATAAGCTGCAGGTCATCAATCCCCCGAACGTCAACAACCCGATTGACGCAAATAAGTAACGATATAATTATTCTGGGAAGGGGTTTTTCAAGTTCAACAACGATGGTTTCCTGTCACTAATAATCTGATCCAGATTTCGGGTAGAGGGGATTTTGACATGATCGACAGCCTTTCACGTTCCGTCGCGCAGTACCGGAAGGATGGCTTTATTTCAGCGATTCCAGCCCTGTCCGAAGATCAGGTCAGAGCGATGCGGGACTATGTCGAACATCTTGAAGCCGATCATGCCGAAGGCGCGGGCGGCCATACATTGGCCCAGTTTTTCCGGGTCAACGGTCATGTTGTCATCCCGAGGCTTGCAGAAATATCCCGCAGCCCGGACATTCTGGACATTGTGGAGGCCATTCTGGGACCTGACCTTCTTGTCTGGTCTGTTGAGTTGTTCATCAAGGAAGCGGGAAGTGACAAGACCGTTTCATGGCATCAGGACATCACCTATTGGGGCATGGGTGAGACGGATGATGAAATTACCGCCTGGATTGCCCTTTCGGATGTCAGCATTGAGGCAGGATGCATGCGCTTCATCCCCGGGAGTCACAAAGGCGGTCTGGTTGCCCATGATGACACCTTTGCCGCTGACAACCTGCTTTCACGTGGCCAGAAAATCGCTGATGTCAGGGAAGAGGATGCGGTTCACGGCCCGCTTAGACCGGGCCAGATGTCGCTTCATCATGGACGGTGCTTCCACGCGTCAGGTCAGAACAGCTCGAATGACCGGCGCATTGGCCTTGCCATCAGATATGTCACCCCGGCGGTGCGGGATCACGCACCGGGGCGTGACTGGGCGATGCCGGTAAGGGGCGAGACGCCATGCGGTGGATGGGACTGCATTGCCGGCCCGCGCGGTTTGTTCCACCCGGCTGACCTTGCGCTCTATGATCGCATTCTTGCCGGCCAGGCCCAGACATTGGCGGCAGGGGCCGGCGACAAGGTCGGCATGTATTCCCAAAACGCGGACCGGCGCATGTGAGACGAAGAAGATTGATGACCCCAGCCGCAAGCCCGCCGGCCGCAATGTTAACGTCGCTTTTCAAGTGGTCCAAGCTCAAGGGGGGTCCAAGCGCCAATGGGTAAGCTGACAACCGGTTTGCCTCGGGCGGAACAGCGTCCCGTCACTCGGCGTCAAACACAAAATCGGGAAGCTGCTCGAGGCTGGCCTTCAGAGCATCGCCCCAGGCCCGCGAGATCATCTGATAATAAGGATCATCTTCGGCCACCCGCAGTTCATCGGCAGGTTGCAGGCTGTCCTTATGATAAATGCGAATATCCAGCGGCAGCCCGACCGACAAATTGGCCTTGATCGTCGAATCGAATGAGACCATCA
>CENJ01015163.1_pt1 | contig 12184 bp, 11 predicted proteins | sample 356161 | NCBI WGS metagenome assembly CENJ01 (sample SAMEA2619531, study PRJEB7988) | marine metagenome | biome: marine biome (ENVO:00000447); feature: surface water layer (ENVO:00002042); material: "saline water (ENVO:00002010), including plankton (ENVO:xxxxxxxx)" | depth 5 m
AATCTGCTAAGACAATGATTCCATTAGGCAGACCAGGAACTCCTCAAGAAGCTGCTGGAGCAATATATATGTTCTGTATTCCTGAATCCAACTATGTCACTGGACAGATATTAATGTGTCATGGTGGTGGATTTGGATATTAAACCCCAAGATGTAGACAGAATTATTGAAATGGCATGGGAAGATCGTACTCCCTTTGATGCAATTGAACTCCAATTTGGATTGAAAGAAAATGGTGTTCGAAAAATTATGAGAACGCATTTAAAAAGAAGCTCTTTTGAACTTTGGAGAAAGAGAGTCAAAGGAAGAAAAACAAAACATAGCTTGACTTCCTCTTCAACAAGATTTAAATCAGCAAACCAAAATAAAAAATGAAAATTGTTAGTTTAGTTCCAAGCGCCAGCGAAATCATATGTGATTTAGGTTTAGAAAAAAATTTAGTGGGGGTAAGCCATGAATGTAATTATCCAATAAGCCTTCTAAAAATTAATACTGTAACCTCTTCAAATATTGATAGTACTAAATCTCAGAGGGAAATTGACAAATCAGTTAGAGAAAAAGTGAATGAAAATTCACCATTATATGAAGTAGATATCAAAAAAATTAACCAATTAAAACCTGATATTATAATTACACAAGGAGTATGTGATGTCTGTGCAATATCGAGCAATCAAGTTGAAGTGCTTTTAAAGGGTCAATTATGTACTTTACCTTCATCTACAAAGATAATTTCTCTTAATGGAAGATCATTTGATGATATATGTAATGATATTCTTACGATTGGAGAAACCCTAAATCAAAAAGATAAGTCGCAAAAGATTGTCAATGATGCAATTGATAAACAAAATAAAATGTCATCAATGAGCAAGTTTAATGTACGTGTTTTATGTCTTGAATGGATTGACCCTTATTTTTCAGCCGGACATTGGGTTCCTGAACAAATTGAGCTTGCAGGTTTCATTTCAGCAATTGGAAGGCCTGGTGATCAATCACGAGTACTTAGTATTGATGAAATAATTAATAGTAATCCTGATATTATTGCAATTATCTGTTGTGGATACAGTGAAGAAGAGAATAAAGTTCACTTAAAACAAGTTATGGAAGACCAAAGAATCAATAATTTGCCTCCTTTCAAAAATGGTAAAATTTTTGCTTTTGATTCCGATGGATTATTTAGTAGACCAACATTAAGAATACTTGAGGGAGCAAAAAAACTTCGCGAAAGTATATTAAAAAATAATTAGACTTACTTTTCTAATAAACTATCTATAACACTTGGATCTGCTAGTGTTGACGTATCACCCAAATCTTCAGTTTCATTTTGAGCAATTTTCTTTAGAATTCTTCTCATTATTTTTCCAGAACGTGTTTTAGGTAGTCCTGAACAAAATTGAATAACGCTAGGCTTTGCATGTGGGCCAATAATTTTGGTGACGGTATATAAAATATCTTTTTTGATTTCTTCTGATGAATCAACTCCTGTCATCAAAGTAACAAAAGCATAAATGCCCTCGCCTTTGATTTCGTGATTATATCCAATGACTGCAGCTTCTGCCACTCCACTTGCTGATCCTATAGCTCCTTCAACCTCAGCAGTACCAATTCTATGTCCAGATACATTTAATACATCATCTACTCTTCCAGTAATCCAAAAATATCCATCATCATCAACATAAGCTCCATCTCCAGTAAAATAATTTCCTGGTGCTTGAGAAAAATACGTATCAATGAATCGTTGATGATCACCATACACAGTTCTCATTTGTCCAGGCCAGGATTGTGTCATAACTAAATAGCCAGTAGTATTTCTTTCTGTTATTTCGTTTCCTTCTTCATCCAAAATTGCTGGAATAATACCTGGTAATGGTAATGTGGCTGATCCTGGTTTTGTTGGAACGCATCCAGGAATTGGGGACATTAAAATTCCTCCAGTCTCAGTTTGCCACCATGTATCAACAATAGGACATTTTTCATTCCCAATGACATTAAAATACCAATGCCATTCTGGAGATTTAATAGGTTCACCAACTGTTCCCAAAACTTTTAAGCTAGATAAATCATATTTTGTTACCCAGTCATCTCCTTCTTTCATTAACGCTCGCAATGCAGTGGGAGCTGTATAGAATACATTGACTTTGTGCTGTTCAACAATTTGCCAAAATCTTCCAAAATCTGGGTAATTTGGAACTCCTTCAAATATTACTTGAGTTGCTGCATTTGATAAGGGTCCATAGACAATATATGAATGACCTGTAATCCAACCGATATCAGCAGTGCACCAATACACATCATCTTGATGATAATCAAAAACTAATTCATGAGTATGTGACGCATACACAAGATATCCTCCTGTTGTATGCATTACCCCTTTTGGTTTTCCTGTTGAACCGGAAGTGTATAAAATAAATAATGGGTCTTCTGCATCCATTACTTCAGGGGGACATTCACTTGAGCAACCATCAATAAATTGATTCCATGTAATATCTCTACTCTGTTTCATAAACATGTCATTTCTAGAACGTTCAACCATAACTATTGTTTTTAAAGAAGGGCATTCATCTGCAATTTTATCTGCATTTTCTTTCATTGGAATGTCAAATTTTAATCCTCGCACTCCATTATCTTGAGTAATAAGTAACTTGCACTCAGAATCATTGATTCTGTTTTTTAATGCATCGCTTGAGAATGCTCCAAATACCACTGAATGCACTGCTCCAATTCTAGCACAGGCAAGCATCGCTATAATTGCCTCTGGAATCATTTGCATGTAAATGCATACTCGATCTCCTTTGTTGATTCCGGCTCGTTTTAATCCATTAGCAAATAATGAAACTTTTTTCAATAATTCATTATAAGAGACATTTGTTGAGATAGTTGGATCATTTGATTGCCAAATAAGGGCTGTTTTTTCTCCTAAGCCATTTTCAATATGCCTATCTATGCAATTATAGGATGCATTCAGTTTTCCATTTGAAAACCACTCGATATGCGCTTTAGAATAATCTGTATTGTTGATAGTTGTCCAATTATCAAACCAATCAATACGCTCTGCAACCGACTCCCAATAAGAGTTTGAGTCTTGCTCAGCATTCTTTCTTAAAGATTGATAATTATCTAGGCTATTATGTCCAATGGATGAATTGAAATTTTTTGGAACAGAATATTTTTTCATTTTCACAAAGGTAGGTAAACTAAATATAAAAGTAAATTGAGATGTAATGAAACGCGCTTGCAAGAAGAACAAAAATATGCCAAATGAAATGATTGTATTTGATCTTCGAATCTGCTAAATAAAATAAGACACCAATTAAATAGGTTGAAGCTGAAGCATATATCCACATTAATGCATTTTGAGGAATTTCATTTGTGAAAGCATCAATGAAAAATAACCAAAGACCACCCATAAAAATATATAATAATGTTGAACTAATATTATAGTTACCTACAGTAAAAATTTTCCAGATTATTCCAATAAAAGCTATCACCCATACCAATGAGAATAGTGTTAAACCTCCACTATCAATTAAAACAGTTAAAGTAAATGGTGTATAAGATCCAGCAATTAATAAATAAATAGAAACCATATCAAAAAGTCTGAATTTATACCTTCCTTCTGGTGTTTTGGAGTTATGGTATAACGTCGAAGCAATGTACATTGTAGATAAACTTATACCATAAATAATGAAGCTCAAAAAACGAAGCAAGTCAAAATCTTGGAGCCCTTTGATTAATAAAAAAATTAGTCCAATAATACTGAGTACAAAACCTAACCCATGAGAAATAACGTTCAATCTATCTTCTTCTTTGGAATAAAAAAATTGATTTGGGAGCTTGGACATAAAATAAAATACCAAAAAAAACTAACACAATTCAAATAAAGAATGGTTAAACTAGTAAACTTAAACATTTAAGGAGTGTAAAATGAAAAAACTATTAACATTAGTTGCAATCTTATCTTCTTTTACTTTCGCACAATATAATTCGAATGGCACAGATAATTCTGTGCTAATGTGGAGTAAATACAAATGGACAAATATGTCTGAAGTTGAAGATGGATCTGCAGCAGACAGAAATCAAGCTGTGAATACATGGTATTCAAGAACCAATCAAGCAAACAAAATGCTTAAGAGTAGTATGTTCTTATATCATTATTGGACCGGTGCTCAAGAAGATGTTCATATTTTAAATGAATATGCTAGTGTAGAAGATGCAACTGAAGCTATCAGAACAGCTGCAAAAATAAGACAAACTGCTTTCCCAAATGAGGAAGAAAGAAGAGCTGCATGGAGTGCTCAAGCAAAATATTTTGAAAATTATCATGAGGATCTTCATATTTTTGAAAATCATACTGCTTTAGAAAAGAAACGTACTGGCGGAGTTGGAGAATCAACTGTTGTAACAGTCAGCGTTGCTTACTTTAATCCTATGGGTATGGTAGAAAATGGTTCAATTGAAGAGCGTTATAAACTTTTAAAGAAATTTCAAAAAGAAGTTATTGGAAAAAATCCTAAAATTATCAGCCAAAAAGTGTTAACACACTTATGGTCTGGAAAGGTTGTTGATGGATATTTCCCCGTCGTAACAATTTCAGAATATAATTCAATGGAAGATGCCGATTTTGCAGGAGACGATAACCCTGCTTTATTCCAAAAAGCATTTTCTGAAGAAGAAGGTGCAGCATATGCCAAATATTGGGCACCAGGAAGACACGAAGACATTGGATTATTTAATAATTGGATTGGAGCAAATAAATAAACTCTTTATTTAATAAAAATAAAAAAGGGCTGGTGATTCACTAGCCCTTTTTTTTATCTTTCCAAATGATCACTCCAGATAAATCAAGCAAGAAGTCTAAAAAAAATCAAGTAAAAGACATGTTTAACAATATCTCTTCTAAGTACGATAGAATTAATCAAATTATGACATTGAATATGGACAAAAATTGGAGAAAGATAGTATATAATCTTTCTATGCAAGATAATCCAAAAAAAATCATTGATATTGCTACAGGCACTGGAGATATAGCACTATGCTTTGCAAATAATGATGTTGAAGTGATTGGGGTTGATAATGCTCAGATGATGCTAGACATAGCAGAGAAAAAAGGTTCAAATAAACAAAATATTACATTTCTTTTAGAGGACGCAGAAAATATGAGCTTTAATGATAATACATTCGATGTTGCTACTGTAGGTTTTGGGGTTAGAAATTTTGGAGATTTGGATAAAGGATTAAAAGAAATTAGGAGAATCTTAAAACCGGGAAAAAAATTAATCATTTTAGAAACAGCTGTACCCTCATTTTTTTTATTTAAACTAGGTTATGTATTTTATAGTAAAGTTATTGTACCGATGTTAGGAAAAATAATAGCCAAGAATCAGCAAGCTTATAATTATCTCTCTAACTCTGCTGAACATTTTCCCCATGGAGAAAGTTTTAAAGAAATACTTGAAAAAAATTGTTTTGAGAATGTTAAAATAAAATATTTTTCGTTGGGTATTGTTAATATTTATACTGCAAATAAACCACAGTTAACCAATAGGTAATATTTTTGAATAAGGATAAAATTCTTGTTTTAGATTCTGGGGGATCTTTATTTAAAACACTAGAATACCCCTCATTTAAGAAAAACTTCTACAATAATATTAGTGAAATAAAACTAGATGGCTTTTCTAAAATAATTTTAACTGGTGGAAGATCGCATCTATTTAAATTTAAAAAAAAAATAGACAACGTTGACCTATCAAAGAATGAAATTTATAATATAGGTATAGGTTCTTCTTTTTTGTCAGGTGAAAGTCATTGCTTAGTAGTTTCAATTGGCACTGGAACTCCTATCATTAAGGTATCAAATAATAAAGTGGAGCATATAGGGGGAACTGGATTGGGAGCTGGAACAATATATGGCATGTCTCAATATGTTTGTCAATCTGCAACTATTGACAAAATAAATTCCTTAGCAAAAAATGGGATTTTAAATAATGTTAATTTAACTGTTGGAGATATTTATCAATTTCAAAATCAAATTTCTATCCCTCTTGATGCCACTGCTGGTAATTTTGCGAAATTAAATCATAAATCGAGTATGTCAGATACAATTCTAGGATTAATGAATATGGTTGGAGAATCAATAGGATCACTTAGTTGTGCGTTAAATAAAAGTAATAATAAAATTGTTATTGTTGGCGGAGGCTTATTTTATCCAAAATTTATCGAATCATTGCAACAAACCATACATTTCTATGGCCATAATTCAATAGCATTAAAAGATGGTATATTTGCTGGATGTTATGGGGCTTTAAACAATGTAATTAACCTTTAATAATAGAGGTTCCAGCTTTTCCGTCAATTGCATCTTGCAAGTTATCAATATTAGTAATAATTGCTTTTTTACCATGGTGTTTTAAGAAATAAATAGCTGAACGAATTTTTGGACCCATACTTCCTTGCTGAAAATGTCCTTCTTCTTGATATTTTTTTGCTTCTACATCTGTCATTTGTTTAATTGGTGACTGATTGTCTTGTCCGTAATTCAAATATACTTGATTAATGTCAGTGACAATATAATATTCATCTGCTCGTATAACTCTGCCGAGCTTTGCAGCCGTTAAATCTTTATCAATTACTGCATCTATTCCTTCATAATTTCCATCTTTATTGATAAAGACAGGTATACCTCCACCGCCAGCTGCTAGAACTACAATTCCTGCTTCAACAAGCGTCCTAATACTGATACCATGCATTACAAAATCGGGGTCTGGTGATGGAACTACTCTTCTCCATTCACCCGGATCTTGCTTCTTGACAATCCAGCCCATATTTTTAGCTCTTTTTTCTGCCTCCTGTTTTGAAAAACGTTTTCCAACAAACTTTGTTGGATTTGTTAAGGATGGATGTTTTGGATCTACGACAACTTGCGTAACCAGCGTTACCACTTCTTTATCAATTTTTTCTTGATATAGAATATTTTGGAAAGTTTGCTGAATCATATAGCCAATAGTTCCTTGAGTACCTGCTACACACACACCTAATGGGAGTGGAGAAACTTGGTCTTGAGTTAAATCCATTCTTAAAAGCTCATCTCCGACCTGTGGTCCATTTCCATGTGTAATACAAATATTATAGTCCTCTTTTAAAAACTTAACGATTTTTGTTAAAGATTTACGTGTATTACTAAACTGGTCATAAATAGTACCAGCTTGACTCTTGTTTGAAAGAGCGTTTCCACCTAAGGCAATAATTGCTGTCTTCTCCATTTTGCTAAAATATAAACTATAAAAATTTACGCTAGATATCTATTTTGATAGTTCTCCTTTCATATTAATTTAATTATGATATTTTCTTAAACCATAATTTAATTAAGGAGCATTTATGTCTTTTAAAAACCTCTTATTAAGTTTTGCTATTTTATTTATAGTAAGCTGTGCTGAGAACAACAGTAATCTATCTATCGATTATGAAAAATATACATTAGATAACGGATTAAAAGTTATTTTACATAAAGATGATTCTGACCCGCTTGTGGCAATTTCTACTATAGTGCACGTTGGTTCTAATCGTGAAAAACCTGGAAAAACTGGTTTTGCACATTTCTTTGAACATATGGCTTTTACCGCATCAGAAAATACTCCGAGAGGTGCCAATAGATTATTAATCCCAACCTGGGGTGGTAGCAGAAATGGTGGAACCAGTTTTGATTATACGATTTACTATGAAGTAGTTCCTAAAGATGCTCTAGAAAAATTAATGTGGATTGACTCTGATCGTTTAGGATTCATGATTAATACTGTAGATGCTGAGACTCTTGAAGGTGAAATACAAGTTGTAAAAAATGAAAAAAGGCAGCGAGTTGACAATCAGCCTTATGGACATAGCAATGGAATCATTCAAAAAGCACTATATCCTCAAGGGCACCCATACAGTTGGTCTGTGATTGGAGAATTAGAAGACTTACAAGCAGCAACCATTGAAGATGTGAAAAAATTTTATAATGAATTCTATGGTCCAAGTAATGCGACTGTAGTAATAGCAGGAGATATTAATTTTGATGAAACAAAAGCATTAGTTGAACGATGGTTTGGAGAAATTAAACCCAATGAAAATGTAATTGAAAAACCAAAAGTACAATTAGTTACATTAGCAGAAACTAAACGATTATATCATTTAGATAAATATGCTCAACTGCCAGAATTATCTATTACCTTTCCAACTGTTGAACAATTTAGTGCTGACTCTTATGCATTAAATACATTAGGCGAACTACTTTCTGATGGTAGAAATTCTGTCTTTTATAAAGAAATTATTGAAAAACAAAAATTAGCACCATCAGCCATTGCTTATAATTACTCAGCCGAAATTGCGGGTCAATTTGAAATTAGCGTAAGAGCAAATCAAGGAGTTTCATTAAATAGAGTATATGATGCTATCATGCAATCATTAAGTAATTTTGAAGAAAATGGTATTAGCGATGCTGACTTAGTTCGTATTAAAGCAGGACAAGAAACCGCATTTTATAATAGTATTGCTACAAACTTAAGCAAAGCAAGACAACTAGGATTTTATAATGAATACGCTGGAGATCCAGGGTTTGTAACACAAGATATTGAAAATATTCTTAGTGTTACTAAAGAGGATATCATTAGAGTATATAATAAATATATCAAAAACCAGAATGCGGTTATCTTAAGTGTAGTACCTGAAACTCAGCCTGAATTGATATTATCAGATTCAGATGAAGCATATGTGAAGGTAGAAGAAGTTGTTCGAGGAAAAGAAAAGCAATTTGATATGAAGTATGGGCAAGAAAATAAGCCTTTTACAAAAACCGAGACAAAATATGATAGATCTGAACCGCCACTAGGAGAACTACCTCTTTTAACTATCCCAGAAGTGTGGACGAGTAAGTTATCCAATGGTACTTCATTATATGGAATTGAAAATTCAGAACTGCCTTTAGTACAATTTTATTTAAGAATTGATGGAGGTCAACTACTTGACAATCCCAATAAAAAAGGTACTGCAAGTTTGGTTGCTAGTTTGATGGATGAAGGAACAAAAACTAAAACACCTGCTCAATTAGAAGAGGCAATTGATTTATTAGGCTCATCAATTTCTATTAGTGCAGGCTTAGAAAGCATTGGAATCTCAGGAAATAGTTTAGCAAAAAATCTTGATGCCACCCTTGAACTAGTTAATGAAATATTGACAGAGCCACGATGGGATACAGAAGCATTTGAGATTGCTAAAACCAGAAGGTTGGCATCCATTCAACAAACAAAGGGGAATCCTCAATCTCTGGCATTTAATGCACTGAACAAACAATTATATGGAGAAGGTCACCCTTCCTCAGTACCTCTTGGAGGAACGATAGAAAGTGTCGAATCTATTACCTTAGATGATCTAAAAGAATATTTTGAACAGAATATTTCTCCAAAAGTTGCACATTTTCATATTGTTGGTGATATTAACCAAGACGAATCATTAAAAGCTTTAAAATCATTCAATGAAAAATGGAATGGTACTGGTGTTGAATTACCAATAGTAGAAATGGTTAATACTCCATCAAAACCAACAGTATATTTCATCGATATTCCGGATGCCAAACAATCAGCCATCACTGTTGGAACACTCACAGTTCCTGGCACTAACCCTCTACTATATCAACTTAATGTAGCAAACAATAGACTTGGCGGAGGCATGGAAGCAAGGCTAATGAGAACACTACGACTTGAAAAAGGCTATACGTATGGAGCTGGTTCATTTTTAAGATCAAATAAGTTTCAAACTCCTTTTTATGCTTATTCCCAAGTACGAACTAATGTAACGCTAGAATCGTTGGAAATTTTTAGAGATCTTATTACAAATTATTCTTCAACCTATTTTCAAGAAGATTTAAATGTAACAAAAAATAAATTGATAAAAAGTAATGCATTACGATTTGAAACGCTTAGTAGCTTAATAAATATGCTGGATAATATTAGTAAGTATAATTTACCAACCGACTACATTTCAAATGAGCAAGATATTTTGACCAATATGACAGTGGAAGATATTCAAAAATTAGCATCAACTTATCTTAATGGACAGAATATGATTTATGTGGTTGCAGGTGACGCAAAAACACAGCTTGAACTAATAAAAAATTTAGGATTTGGAGAAGCAATTATCTTGGATAGAGATGGAAATAGAATTTAATTAATGGTTGGAGAAGAAATTCCACATTAATTCCTCCATGGAATTTCCATTATATGACAAGCTAAACCAATAGTGACCTCCATTTACAATTTTAAATAGATCGACAGTTGAGTTATTATCTCCATTTAGGTAGGTGTAGTTTTCTATATCTCCAACGATATTAGTTTGAGGTGAAGAATCAGTGTTATTATACTGAGACCAATAAGCTACTATTTGATCTACACTCATCATATATCCAGCAATACCATTGTAAGGTCTAGAATAATCAATGGTTCCATTAAATATCATTACTGAAGTTGCATGGCTTGGTTGACATTCACTTGAATCATTCATTGGCATCAATCCTGAAACAGGGGCAATAGCTGTAACTAATGAACTTTGATAGCATGCCATTGAGTATGAAAAGTCGGCTCCATTTGAGTAACCAGTTAAAAATACTTTTGATGCTTCTATATTATAATTGCCTGATATCTCACTAAGTAATGCAGCAAAAAACCCTATATCATCTTGACTGCATTTATTATCTCCTCCTGGAGGATTAGTGTTCCATGTAGTTCCATCACCACAAACCAATCCTTGTGGATAAACTGCAATGAAATTAAACTGATCAGCTAGAGATCTAAAATCTGCTGTATTAATAAAATATTGATTATATCCACTAAATCCGTGGAATGCGAAGAGAATTGGAGTAGCAGAATTTGGGTCATATGATGTAGGGATATAGATTAAATATTCTCTCGTTTCATTATCATAGGACATGGTTTCACTCAATAATCCAGTTTCAGTTGATGTATCAGGCTCAGTTATTGATATTATATCATTTTCAGTATGGACATTTTGACCACCAGGTCCAATGACTGTTAATGATACATCATATGTACCTGCATTATCATAAGTATGAGAAAAGGTGTTATATGTACTTTCAATATCACTATCATCGTCAACATTCCATAACCAAGAAGTGATTTCACCGGTAGATGTACTTGTAAATGTAATGTCAAAAGGAGCTTCGCCGCTATAAGAGGAAACTGTAAAGCTAGCTACGGGTTCAGGAATTATTCCGCCACCATTTCCTCCTGAATTATCGCCCGGGGTCTCATCGCCAACATCTTCAACAGACTGTGTTGAACTTCCTCCAGAGCAAGAAAATATAATCGAAATAAAAATAAGAATGGTTAATCTGTATATGTGCTTCCCCATTATAATAATTTAATTAAAAAGCTTTTATATGTTCAATCTCTAATAAAAAGTTACCTTCCTGCTTATCAGAAATAAGAATTCCCATAGAATTTACTTTGTGTACTTTTAGTTTTGGAGCTCTTATGCTTCTACCAAAATAGTAAGGTTGAAAATTTTCAACTGGGATTTCAATATCAACCCATTGGCCTCTAATAGTCTTAAAATTAGCAGAATAATTTGCATAACTACCCTTCATTGTCAAACGAAATTTATATATATTTCCATCACCCTTTACTCTTAGTAAAAATTTAGAAGCTTCTTTTAATTGATTTCCATCGAACCCTCTTCTTATGGATGCAAATCCACCATTATTTTCTAAGGAGATATTACCAGCGAAAATAATATTGTTTACTTCATTAAGATAAATATTGGACTGTGAGATTCCTCCCATTACACCATCATTTACAATTCCCCATTTATCAATTCCAATATTATTTGATGGATCAACCATTGTAACATTTTGAGAAAAAATCATTGATTGAAACAATAAACAAACGATCAGATAAAATTTATTTTTTAAAACTAAGATGCATTTCTCCTTACTTTAAAAGTATTTGATTGAGTGTCATTAGGATAAATTTTAATTCATAATAATTAAAAGAGATATGTAAAAATAATTTGGGCTTAAAATAGTAAAGAGGTATAGTAATTGATAACTAACTAAGGGTAAGAGTTTTTAAGGTACTACTTTAAGCCCATCGAAGAATATGAACTAAGAATTTGAAGTATGTTTGTTATTTATTTGTTTAAG
>CENJ01035651.1_pt1 | contig 12183 bp, 12 predicted proteins | sample 356161 | NCBI WGS metagenome assembly CENJ01 (sample SAMEA2619531, study PRJEB7988) | marine metagenome | biome: marine biome (ENVO:00000447); feature: surface water layer (ENVO:00002042); material: "saline water (ENVO:00002010), including plankton (ENVO:xxxxxxxx)" | depth 5 m
GTATCCTCAATTTTTTCACCAAGGGTAAACACAACGTCATGTAATTCGGTATTACATTTATCTGCTCTTCCACCTAAAAAAACTGAGAAAAGCTTCATCTCTAAAAGGACCTGATATTTTGTTTTAAAAATAGATTGGCTTTATTCTCTTTAAATTGACCTTTATCCTTATCCCAATTTAGTTTTTCACCTGGAAATCTACCTGCTATGACACCTAAAAGAATTGTTTCGGTTAATTTTGATGAGTATGAAAATGGAGCGGAACATTTCTTTTTGTTTAAACAGGCGTCAATAAACTCATGATAATGTAATAAGGATTCCTTTTCGTAATTTCTTGCAGGGTTTTTTTCTAAAAGCCCATTTTCTTCAAATTTAGAGATATCAACAAATTCATATTTATTATCAATAATAATTTTAGGAGTTTCCATGAAATGTGGTAATAGAAGCCTTCCTTTTTCTCCTATAAACATAGCTCCTTGTTGTGGTAGTTTATCACCATTTGGTAATTTTAAATCATTATTATATGATGGTGCACCTTTTCCATCTTCCCATATCCACTTTAATTTTTCAGTTGTAAATTTTGTACCGGGGAATATATACGATACTTTATTTTTTTCTGGAAAACCAATTTCGTTAGGTTTTCTACATTTATTTATAACACTTTCTGGAACATCAAGTTCCAATGCATTATAGGGAGTATCAAAAATATGAACACCCATATCGCCTAGAGTTCCACAACCAAAACCTACCATTTTTCTCCAATTGTATTGATGGTATTGATTTTCTAAGTAATTTTTGTAAGGAGAGGTTCCTAACCATAAATTCCAATCTAGATTTTCTGGAATATTATCTTCTTTTTTGGATAGTTTTCCATCATATCCCCAATTTTTTGGACACCATGCTCTGACGGTATGAACTTTCCCAACTATATTTTCTTGAATTAAAAGTTTAGCAAGTTTATAGTCATAAAAAGAATGAACTTGAATTCCCATTTGGGTAACCAATTTCTTTTGAGAAGAAATATTACTCATTTCTCTAGCATCAATAACATTGTTTGTTAGAGGTTTTTGGCAATAAATAGCTTTCCCTTTTTTCATAGCCATTATCGATGCTGGACCGTGTGTGTGGTCTGGTGTTGAAATTACAACTGCATCTATTTCGCTCTCCAAATTATTTAAAAGAACTCTGTAGTCCTTAAATGTTTTTGCTTTTGGGTATAATTTGTGTGCTTGATTTAGGAGGCTTGAGTCTACATCACACAGAGCAGTAACTTCAACATTCTTATGAGAAGATATAGCTTTTAAATCATTTAAACCCATTCCACCAACTCCTATATGTGCGGTCCTAATCTTCATATTCATTTTCAAAATATTTTCATTAAATGGAAATAAAGTAGAAAATCCAATTACCGAAGACTTTTTAATAAAATCTCTTCTAGTTTTATTCATACTAATTTATAATTTTCTGATTTTCATATTTCTAAATGAAATTGAACTATTGTGGTCCTGTATACCTATATATCCCGTTTTAAATTTTCCGTAAATCTTAGAATCTTTCCATTTACTATTTTTTTTTCTTTTATACCAATCTTCCGACCATGGAACAAACGTTAAAATTTTTTTTCCGTTTAGCCAATGCTCGACCTTTTTTTCAGTGAAAATTATTTTGGTGGAGTTCCATTCTCCACTAGGATTAAGTATTTTGATTTTTACATCTGGAGAATACATTGCATAATCTGCCCCAGCTTTTTGCCAAGAACTTAATTTGGCATTATTAAGTTCTTCCCAACCTTCGTCATCCAAAAGTTGATATTCTGGAGCAACTTCGGATGTTTCCTTAAAACCTTCTTTAAGATGGTAAAAAATCCCACTGTTTCCTCCTTTAGGAAGTTTCCATTCTAGGTTCAATTCAAAGTTCTCAAACTCTTCTTTAGAAAAAATAATGTCTGATCCTTTAGTATATTCATTTTCAAGTTTAAAATCAGTATTAAACGTTAATAAATTATCGGATATTTTCCATTTTTTTGGTAAGGAATCACCATTATATGACCTCCAATAACAAGAATAGTTATCGCTAAAAAGATAAATCCATTCTTTTTTCCCAGATTTTTTATGACAATTAAAAAGTATTGTCAAAAAGAAGATCAATAACAATTTTTTCATAAATTCAACTAATTCAAATTCTTCAAATCTAAACTTTTTTGTTATTAAGATGAAAAAAAAAACATATTTAAATTTTATTACGCTATTAATTGTTTCCATATCTGCCAATGCCCAAAAATCTAATTTAGAACCTCTAGACATATTTAAATTACAACATATTTCAAATCCTCAAATTTCTCCTGACGGGAGCAGTATTTTGTATGAAAGAAATTTTAAGGATATAATGACAGATTCAAATTATTCAAATATTTGGATTGTAAATTATGATGGTAGCAATGGTAGACCAATAACAACAGGAATGGGTAAATACAGTCAACCTACATGGTCAAACGATGCAAAAAAGTTTCTTTTTAAGTCTAAAAATGGCAACAAAACAGAGTTGTATTTGTATGAATTAGAAAAAAAATCATTACAAATATTGACAACTTTACAATCCGATATTTCAAATCTCAGGTGGTCTGAAGATGATAGGAAAATTATTTTTTTGTCATTTGTTGAGGAAAAGAAAAAAAAATTAATTCAATTGCCAGAAAAACCCAAAGGTGCGAAGTGGAACGAGCCCCCAGTAGAAATAACCGACCTAGAATTTAGGTCTGATGGGGGAGGATATTTGAAAAAAGGGAACAACCAAATTTTTTTAATTTCAGTTGATGGAGGTTCACCAATTAAGATTAGTAATTTTAAGGGTAAAATTTATTCCTGTGAATGGTTTAATAAGAAAGAATTAATTATTTCTGCCAATTTCAATAAAAATATAGATTTCGAGCCAAGAAACTCAGACATTCATATATATAATTTTAGTTCTAAAAGTTTAAAAAAATTAACATCAAGATTTGGACCAGATTTTTCACCCAAAGTTTCATACGATGGGAAAAAAATAGCTTTTTTAGGCTTTAATGACAAATTTTTAGGATATCAACAAAATGAACTTTATGTAATGGATAAAGATGGTAAGAATGTCAAAAATGTTTCTAAAGATTTTGATAGAAATGTAACAAGTATTTTTTGGTCTGGAGATTCAAAGAAGATCTTTTTCAAATATGATGATTATGGAATTACAAAACTGGGATATTTTAATTTATCAGGACAATTTAAGTTTCTAGTTAGTGAAATAGGAGGATTATCTCAAGGGAGGCCTTACAGTGGAGGAAGTTTTTCGATATCGAGAAATAATAGATATGCTTTCACTTTTGGTAATGTTTATAACCCTTCTGATCTTGCAGTTGGAATTAGAGGTTCTAAGCTAAGATTGACAAGTCTAAATGAAAATTTATTTGAGTTAAAAAATTTAGGTGAGGTAAAAGAAATAAAGTACAGATCTTCTTATGATAAGCTTGAAATCCAGGGGTGGATAGTGACTCCTCCAAATTTTGATCCTAAGAAAAAGTATCCATTAATATTAGAAATACATGGAGGCCCTTTTTCAAACTATGGTTTTCGTTTTTCGACCGAGGTTCAGCTTTATGCAAGTAAAGGATATGTGGTTCTTTATGTAAACCCCAGAGGTAGCACGAGTTACGGTAAAAAATTTGCTAATGAAATCCATCATAATTACCCAAACCATGACTATGATGATTTAATTTCAGGGGTTAATTATATTTTAGATAAAGGTTTTATTGATAAGAAAAATCTATTTGTAACAGGTGGTAGTGGAGGAGGGGTATTGTCTTCTTGGATTGTCGGCAAAACTGATATTTTTAGTGCTGCGGTAGTTGCAAAACCAGTGATAAACTGGTATAGTTTTGTTTTGTATGCAGATAATACATCAATATATTACAAGTATTGGTTTAAAAATTTTCCATGGAATGATCAGGATGACTATATGAAAAGGTCACCTATTTCTTATGTAGGTAACATTAAAACTCCAACGATGTTACTTACCGGGGAGAAAGATTATAGAACTCCAATTTCTGAGAGTGAGCAGTTTTATACTGCTTTAAAGTTAAATAGAGTAGAAACAATGTTAGTGAGAATTCCTGATTCAAGTCACAGTATTGCATCTAAACCAAGCAATCTAATAGCAAAAGTAAATTCCGTTTTGTATTGGTTTGATAAGTTTAGAAAATGATTTGTAAAAACTAGAGGGAATTTATTAGTTTATTTATTTTATCCTTTTCTTCATTAGCAAGCTCTGCGTCAACAAGGATTCTACCACTATATTCATCTGTTATGATTTTCTGTCTGGATGCGATTTCCATTTGTATTTGAGGTGGTATAGTAAAATATGATCCTGCTGAAGCTCCTCGCTCAAGTGCAACAATAGCCATTCCATTTTTTACATTTCCTCTTATTCTTTTGTAGGCATTTACTAAACGATCTTCTATTTTTTCTTCAAATTTTTTGGATTGTTCTATTAAAACATTCTCTTCTTTCTCAGTTTCTTTCATTATTTCTTTCAATTCACTTTTTTTAGCGTCTAAATGTTTTTGTTTTTCCTGAATATGTTCTTGAAGAGTTATGATGGTTTCATTTTTAAGTTCAGATTTTGCAAGCAAATCTTTTATTTTCTTTTCACATAACTCTATTTCCAATTTTTGAAATTCTTCTTCTTTTACGATAGAATTATATTCTCTGTTATTTCTAACGTTTTTTAACTTTTCAGAATATTTACCTATCAAAGCTTTGGCCTCTTCGATACTATTTTTATAATCTTTTATATTGTTTTCAAATTCATCAATTTCATTTGTTATTTTCTCGACTTTAACATTTGATCCCTCAATTTCATTTTCTAAATCTTCAACTTCCAATGGGAGTTCACCTCTTATGTTTCTAATTTCATCAATTCTAGAGTCAATCAATTGTAAGTCAAAAAGAGCCCTAAGTTTTTCTTCTATTGTTATATCAACTTTTTTAGCCATTGTTTAAAAATATTTCACAGGATTATTATTAATTTTAGAACGAATGAAGGCAAAATTAGGAATTTTTTCCTTAAGTAACTCCTGTAATTTATTTTTTATAAAGAATTCTGTCTCGAAATGTCCAGCGTCAACTAAAAGGATTTTGTTATCACTTTTAAAAAAATCATGATATTTCAAATCACCTGTTATAAATGCATCTGCTTTGTTGTTAATTGCAGTGTCTATTGCAAAAGCCCCTGAACCAGCTAAAACTGAAACAATTTTAATCTTATTTTTCGTGAATCTTGAGTGCCTTAAAACACTGACTGGTAATTTATTTTTTAGATACTCAAGAAATTTTTTTTCAGTCATACTAATGGGCAAAACCCCTATACTTCCCAAACCTAGGTCTGGATTTTTGTTTTCAATTTTTGTGATTTCATATGCTACACTTTCATATGGGTGTGAATTTATTAAACTCTCTATTATTTCTTTCTTCCTATGGCTTGGGAAAATTAAGTTGATAAAAATTTCGGAAGTTTTAGTTAATTCTTCTTTATTACCAAATTTTGGATTACTTTCCTTACTTCCTAAGTATCTTCCTTCACCTTTAGCAGAAAAACTGCAATTTGAATAATTTCCTATTTCTCCTGCACCAGCTTTGTATAATGAATTTAAAACTATATCTAGATAGCCATTAGGAACATAACTTGTTAATTTCATTAAGCTATTTTTTTTTGGAATTAATTTTTTTTGATTTTGCAGATTTAAAATCTTCCCAAGATCGAAATTTAAACCATTTTTTAAATTATCAAAGGAGGTATGAATGGAATAAAGGGAAAGTTTATTTTCAATCATTTTTGTAATTATTCTTCCTATTCTGTCTTCATAATTGATCTTCTTAAGACTTTTAAATATTAAGGGATGATAGGATATTACCAATTGACACTTATTATTTAATGCTTCATCAATTATTTCATCTGTAACATCGTGACAAACTAGAGCTTTATTACACTCAACATCAGTTTTTCCTAACAGCAAACCAACATTATCAAACTCTTCTGCTGTTTTTGTAGGTAATATTTTTTCAATTTCATTAATAATTTTTTCTAGTTTCATTATTACAATTATTTTTTAAAAGTATCCAATTTTTTTTAAGTGTATATTTATGATGTTTAAAATAATATGTCTTTAATAAGAAAAATAGTCCTTTACCCATTTGCTATACTTCTAAATTTTATAACATCGATCAGAAATCTATTTTTCGATTTAGGAATATTTAAAGAGTATACATTTGATTACTTTTCTATTGGTGTTGGAAATATTTCGATGGGTGGTACAGGGAAATCTGTTTTAGTTAGTTATTTGGCCGACATTTTAAATGATAAGTATATGATTAACATCTTGAGTAGGGGATATGGAAGAAAATCAAAAGGCTTTCAAATAGCAAACAAAAGTTCTACTCCAAATTATTTAGGAGATGAGCCCTTTATGTTTTACAAACAAAATCAAAAAGTCAGAGTTGGAGTTTGTAATAGAAGGAGGGAAGGTATACAGAGGTTGATAAAATCTATTAACAAAAATTCAAAAAACATATTTATTTTGGATGATGTATATCAACACAGATGGGTTAAGCCAAGCATCATGATTCTTTTGACAGAGTATTCAAAACCTTACTTTAAAGATTATTTATTCCCTTCTGGGAACCTAAGAGAATCCAGGAATTCTGCTCGAAGAGCAGACGTAATAATAGTTACAAAATGTCCCAGTGAATTACCTATTGAAGAAAGAAAAAAAATTATTTCTAAACTAAATATTGATTTAAATCAAAAAGTTTTTTTTACTAAAATAAAGTATGATGAGCACATTTTTGGAAAGGGTAAAAAACTACCACTAAACATTCTAAAAAAAGTTCCCTTCATATTAGTAACTGGTATTGCTGATAATACATTGTTGGTTAGAGAACTCAACATGAGAGGATTTGTTTTCAAAATAATTAATTATAAAGATCATTTCACATATACTAAAAAAAATATAAATAAAATTACTTCTTTCAGTGATGGACAATTAATTCTCACAACCGAGAAAGATTATTATAAACTCCAACACCACATGAATTCAGATTTACTTTTTTACATTAAAATAAACATTCACTTTAGCCAGGAAGATTCCAAACTATTTAAATCCTATATTTTAAAAAAAGGAAAATTAAATTAGTTGACGTGTTTGTGAGCTTTGTATGAAGATCTTACAAGCGGCCCACTTTCAACATGAATAAATCCAATGTCTTTAGCAATTTGAGCATATTTATCAAATTGTTCTGGTGTTATAAATTCTTTTACCTGAAGTAATTTTTTTGATGGTTGTAAGTATTGCCCTATTGTAACAACATCAACATTGGACTCTCTAAGGTCATGCAGTGTTTCAAGAACTTCGTCTTCAGTTTCACCAAGACCTAACATAATTCCTGATTTTGTTCTATTTACCCCTTGTTCCTTAAGATATTTTAGGACATTTAAACTTCTATTATATTTAGCTTGGACCCTCACTTCACGTGTAAGCCTTCTAACAGTTTCGAGATTGTGTGAAATGACCTCGGGCATCACTTCAATAATTTTGTCAAGATCTTTTTTTTCACCTTTAAAATCAGGAATGAGGGTTTCTAGAGTTGTAGTTGGGTTTAGTTTTCTAATTGATTTTACAGTTTCAACCCATAACGAAGAACCACCGTCTTTAAGGTCATCTCTGTCAACCGATGTAATTACAGCATGTTTAACCTTCATAATTTGTATAGATTTAGCAACTTTAAGAGGTTCACTCCAATCAACAAGTCCAGGTCTCCCTGTCTTAACTCCACAAAATTGACATGACCGGGTACAAATATTTCCCAAAATCATAAATGTTGCGGTACCTTCACCCCAACACTCACCCATGTTTGGACAACTACCGGATGTGCAAATTGTATTTAAATTGTTCTTTTCAACAAGACTCCTAAGCTCAGTATATTTTTTTCCAATTGGAAGTTTTACTTTTATCCACTTTGGCTTTTTTGAAGCAAAATCACTTTTGGTACTAATCTTCATAAACAGTACAAATATAAACAACTTTAGATTATTATTTTTACGAAAACTAAAGCAAAAAGAGTTAGAAAAGCCAATCCAACATAGCTAAAGCTTATTAAAATCTTGGATGGTTTATGTTTAGATGGCATCAAATTACTAGTGACCAATTTTAAATTTAAATATGCATAAAAAGGTGCTGTAATAAATGAAAGTACTGTTGCAATTTGAACTAAAGTTCCCATTTCATCTAATAGGAATGAAAAAATACAAATTGTACCTATACTTAAAACTATTAACCAAAATTTATAGTCTAACAGATTAGTCTTAGGAAATAATAACTGACTCGATTTGTACATAGATCTCGGAGAAGCATCTAAAGTAGTTAACGTAGTACTGAACATTGTCGTAAATGCAGCAATTACAATGATAGGGTAAACCGATTCTCCCAGGGTTGATGTATATAATTCGATAAATTGTCCGGCAAAAATACTTCCAACATCTGAAAACCCAACACTACTGCCAAACATTACTAATGCACCCAGACTCAAAAAGCAAATTCCAAGAATAAAAGTTCCAAAATAGCCAACATTAAAATCAAAAATACCTTCATCAAATGAAATTGTATTTGATTTTCTTTTCTCAATAATCCACAAAGATTGCCAGACTGAAATATCAAGAGGCGCTGGCATCCACCCGATTAATGCAGCTAGGAAAATAATTGATGTTTTATAAGGAAAAACTTGAGAAAAATTGAATGAATTGCTGTTTTTTATTAATGCAACTAAAAGTGCAATAAGTGTACTTACTGTTAGGGCTAAAATTATAATTTTTATTAAATTATCAAGTAGTTTATAGTTTCCAAATAAAAGAATTAAAAAACACAGTAAAATAATTAATGTACTAAGTATAACGAGATTTTGGGAATCTCCTAAAATCGTAGTTGCAAGTGAAGCTGTTACAATAGTTACAGCAGTTTGAATTGTGAAAATTGTTCCAATACTAATAATGAAAAATATCAAAAGATAGATTTTTCCAAGTTTATAATATCCATCCAATAAGCTCATTTTGGTTGCCAATGCAAATCTAGAGCCATATTGAAAGAAAGGATATTTTAAAATAATAGAAATTAAAAGCGCCCAAAGTAATCCAAAGCCGAAATCCGCACCTGCTCTTGTTGACTGCACCAGGTGTGAAACTCCAATAGCAGCACCAGCAAATAAAAGTCCAGGACCAAGCTTTTTAAGATTTTGAATTTTCATTTGATATTAATTCGGCTAAATTTTTTTTTGATCTAAGTATCATAACTTTTATTGTATTTAATGGGATTTGAGTTTTATGTGAAATATCCTTGTACGTCATTTCTTGAAAATATTTCATTTTAATTATTTTTTCATAAGTAGGCTTTAGTTTTTTTATCTTTTCCAAAAGGTTATTAATGTTTTGACTTTTAATTAATTCATCTTCAGGTGATAGAGTTTCGATTGCAACATTGTAATTTGATTTATTGCTTTCTGTAATGTAAAACTCAATTTTATTACTAGCATTTTGCTTTCGCAGGAAGTCGATATGCAAATTTTTACTAATTGTTATCACCCAACTTTTAAATCTAAATTTAGGGTTAAACTTATCAATCTTATCAAAAGCTTTGGATAATGTTTTTAGAGAAAGCTCTTCAGCAATTCTTTCATCTTTAGAAATTTTGAAAAGGTATCCATATACATAATCCCAACACTCATCATACAAAAAACCAAAGGCACGCTGATCGTTTTCTTTTGCTGCTTTTACTGCATCCTCTAAAGATTTATAAACCATAAGTTTCAAAATTTTAATCTAATATCTAGATAACCTGTTTTGAGTCGCAATTCTCCTCATCAGGAATTTTACCACATAAAGAACATGGTTCATTTTGGTTACTCAAAAATGGACTTTGACTAGCGCATGTCCCACTGAACTTTCCATTTTTTTTAACAATGATTTTTATTGCTATACCAACAAATGAGAGGGCTATAAGTATGAAGGATATTAAAAATAATTTCACAGTATAAAATTAATAGATTTTGATTAAAAACATGAATTCAGATTAACTTTTACTTAAAAATAAATTCTTACAATTTTTTCTAAATATATAAATAGAAAAACTATGCTGACAACTAATTTTAAAATAATTCCAGATAAAACCCCAACAATTGCACCACCTAAACTGCCTAATATTTTTTCACTTTCTTTATTACTCATTAATTCACCAATCAATGCCCCTATGCAAGCTCCCAATATTATGCCTATAGGGCCAAGAATAAAAAAACCTAAAAATAGGCCAATTCCAGTTCCAACAACTCCTTTTTTAGAACTTCCAAATTTTTTAGCTGTAATTAATGGTAAAAAAAAATCTCCTAAAAAAAATAGAATTGAAATTAGTAGGGTATATATTAGAAACTTAAAACTAATTATATTGTTAGAGCTGAAATAAAGAATAAAAAATCCAAACCAACTTGTTATTGGCGAGGGAATTATTGGTATAAAGCAGCCAATCAAACCTAAAAACATTAAAATTAATCCCATTAATTCGAAAAGTAGATTCAAAATATTAGTTTATTATTATTGATAATATCAAAGTAAAAAAATTGTACATTTAATAATACATTGAAAATACTTTTATCAGATGAATAAACTTAAGTTAATTATTAATTTTTTCCTTTTTTACATTTTGATCGTTGGTTGTGAAAATTTTTCTACAAAAACTTACACACCTCAACAAATTAAAAAAGCTTCTCAATGGAGTGATAACGACCAAATGCCTACTTTTGATACTTGTAGTAGTTTAGAAATAAAAGAACAATTTGATTGTTTCAAAGATGAAATTGCTAATTCAGTATATAATTCATTATCATACGAAAATTTAATATCAAATCAGGAAATTGATGAAGAAATCATCTTAAATATGGTAATTGATGAGGAGGGAAATATATCTTTAGATAATGTTGAAAACGGTTCCCTTGTTTACGAAGCTGTCCCTTCTCTTTCTGAAATAATTAATACAACAATTTCATCTCTTCCAAAGGCTTTGCCTGCAACAAAAACCAATGTTGGAATTTACGTTAAATCCAAAATTAAACTTCCCATAAGAATAACAGCATCTCCATAATATTATGAGAGAAAAAATTATTTTGGGAATTGATCCAGGAACAATAATAATGGGATATGGATTAATTAAGGTTTTAAATAATAAAATGTCGTTTATTTTATTAAATGAACTTAATTTAAAAAAACTGAATGATCATTATTTGAAATTAAAGCATATTTTCAATCGCACAGTTGAAATAATTGATAATTACAACCCTGACGAAATTGCAATTGAAGCCCCTTTTTTTGGAAAAAATGTCCAATCCATGTTAAAGTTAGGGAGAGCTCAAGGAGTAGCGATGGCAGCAGGCTTGTCAAGACAAATACCGATAACTGAATATTCTCCAAAAAAAATCAAAATGTCTATTACGGGTAATGGTAATGCAAGCAAAGAGCAAGTAGCCAAAATGTTAAAGAACATATTATCTTTTGAAGAATTACCTAAAAACCTAGACTCAACAGATGGATTAGCTGCTGCTGTTTGCCATCATTTTAATAAAAATCATATTAATAAAGAAACAAAATTTTCTTCTTGGAGGTCTTATGTTGAACAAAACCCCAAAAGAACCAACCTTTAGTTTTAAGTGTCTTCAATATATATACATATACCAGATGTATTTGATTTAAATCTTAAAAGAAAAATTGAATCTGCAATTTTAACTGAGATAGACCTTAGGCATAATGAATTAAATGAAAAATTAGTACAGTCCATTTATATTAAGTCACCAAAAAAGAAATTTTTATCTTCAAACTTTTTAGAGTCTTTAATTTCTAGATTAAAAAATTATTTTTTCTTCAATAATGAATTAGAAATCACTTTGGAATTAGATATTGAAAATATCAAAATCAAAAATTTACAGAAAATTTGTAAAACAAAGGTTAATAGATTAAGTTGTAGGACTTATTCTATATTCTATAATAATTTTTCAGAAAAAAAATTAAATAATTTTTTTTTAAAAAAAATTAATCTGATATCTACTTTTTATAAAAGTTATTCGATTGA
>CENJ01047500.1_pt1 | contig 12183 bp, 12 predicted proteins | sample 356161 | NCBI WGS metagenome assembly CENJ01 (sample SAMEA2619531, study PRJEB7988) | marine metagenome | biome: marine biome (ENVO:00000447); feature: surface water layer (ENVO:00002042); material: "saline water (ENVO:00002010), including plankton (ENVO:xxxxxxxx)" | depth 5 m
TGGCGGGTGAGCAAGGGCGCGATGTTATGGCGGTGCCATCCCATCCACTTGATCCGCGGGGGCAAGGGCCAAATCACCTTATCCGTGAAGGTGCAACCTTGATCCGTAATGCCGATGATGTGATTGAAATTATCAATAATTTTTCTGGAAATGGCTTAAGGGATGTCCTTTCCACACCGCAAAATTTTAGCATAAATCCTGTTTCAAATGACGATGATGTAACAGAAAAAACGATCGAAGATATTGCCGAGCAATTGTCTTTTAGCGCCATAACAGTTGACGAACTCTTGCGAAGCTGTCAGTTAAGTATTTCAGCATTGCAAATGATTTTACTTGAATTAGAGCTTGCTGGACGTATAGAACGTCTTCCTGGAAACAGAGTTCGGTTATTGTAAATTAAAGAGAGATAAACAAAAAACGCCCATTTAAAGGTGTTTATAAAACGGGATTAAAAACGTGAGTGCAGCAAATTTAGTAATTGTCGAATCACCAGCCAAAGCCAAAACAATTGGAAAATATCTTGGCGAAGATTATGAGGTCTTGGCTTCATTTGGTCATGTCCGTGATTTGATCAATAAAGATGGCTCTGTTATTCCTGATGAAGATTTTGCCATGAAATGGCAGCTTGGTGAGCGAAGTGCCAAGCATGTGAATGATATTAAGCGCGCTGTGAAAAAAGCCAATGCTGTCTGGCTTGCACCTGACCCGGATAGAGAAGGGGAGGCTATCGCATGGCATATTCAGGAAATTCTGCAAGATGATGACCTTTTAAAAGGCAAAGAGCTTCACCGCGTTACATTTAATGAGATTACAAAGACCGCTATTCAGGAAGCTTTTACAAAGGCACGTTTATTAGATGAACCGTTGATTGAAGCCTATCTTGCGCGCCGTGCCCTTGATTATCTGGTGGGCTTTAACCTCTCACCAGTTCTATGGCGTAAACTACCTGGCTCAAAATCAGCTGGACGTGTGCAATCAGTGGCGCTACGCCTAATTTGTGAACGCGAAGCGGAGATCGAGGTTTTTAATCCGCAGGAATATTGGTCAATTGAGACAAAGCTACATACAGCGGACGGTGTCCCGTTTATGGCACGTCTTACTCATTTGGCAGGAAATAAGCTTGGGAAGCTGGATATCGGTAGTGAAGCGGATGCTGAGCATGCAGCCCAGCGTATTCGCGCTAAAGCGCTTAAGGTGCAGCAAATCACTAAAAAGCAAATGCGCCGTAACCCTGCACCGCCATTTATTACATCTTCATTGCAGATGGAAGCTTCGCGTAAATTGGGTTTTAGTGCGTCGCATACTATGCGCACTGCTCAGGCGCTTTATGAAGCGGGTTTTATTACCTATATGCGTACAGATGGTACAACGCTCTCTAACGAAGCTGTAGCGCAAGCGCGTGATGTAATTGGTAAGGAATATGGCGCCAATTATGTTCCGGATGCGCCGCGCCTTTATAAATCGAAAGCGAAAAATGCACAGGAAGCGCACGAAGCGATCCGTCCAACGGATATTTCAAAAATTCCAGGCCGCTCTGGCAGTCCAATGTCAGATGATAGTCAGCGTAAACTCTATGAGCTAATTTGGAAAAGAACTGTTGCCTCACAGATGGAAAATGCAGTGATGGATCAAATGGCTGTTGATTTATCTGATGGTACAGATGATGTAGTACTGCGCGCTAATGGTTCAGTCGTAAAGTTCGATGGTTTTCTTACACTTTACCAAGAAAATGATAACGATGATGACGAGGCTGAAAAGAACGAAAAAGATCGCCGCTTGCCACCTATGAATGAAGGAGACAGCGCAAAGCTTGTTGATATCAATCAAGAACAACATTTTACGCAGCCACCACCGCGTTACTCCGAAGCGTCACTTGTCAAAAGGATGGAAGAGCTTGGTATAGGTCGTCCATCAACATACGCTTCAATCCTACAGGTACTAAGAGATCGTAACTATGTGTCGATGGAAAGCCGCCGTTTCATCCCGCAAGATAGAGGCCGCGTTGTAACCACATTCCTTTCTAAGTTTTTTACTCGCTATGTGGATTATGATTTTACAGCTAATCTTGAGGAAGAACTCGATGCGATTGCTGGTGGCCATGTAAACTGGAAGGAGGCGCTTCGCCAATTCTGGACAGATTTCAAAGCTGCAATTGATGAGACAAAAGAGCTCACAATTACTGATGTGATCGACCATCTAGATGCTGATCTGGGGCCGCATTTCTTCCCAGCAGGGGATGAAGCGCGAAAATGTCAGGCCTGTAGTGATGGGCGTTTAGGGCTTAAGCTTGGTAAGTTTGGCGCTTTTATTGGCTGTTCAAACTATCCTGAGTGTAAGTATACGAAGCCGCTCGTTGTGCCTGATAAAGATGGCGAAGAGGGCGAAGAAGAAGCGGCCTTAGCCAATGAGCCAAAAATCTTAGGTGAAGAACCAGGTACAGGCCGTACAGTCAGTATGCGCCGCGGCCCTTATGGCCCATATGTACAAATCGACCCTGCTCCAGAAGCGTTAGAAGAAGCTGAAGAGGTTTATAAAGAGACGCTTAAAACATGGGAAGAAAAGGTGAAAGTTGCCGAAGAAAAAGGCAAGAAACCACCGAAAAAACCAAAGAAAAAAGCAGGGCCTAAGCCTAAGCGCCAAGGATTGCCTAAGGGCACGCCCATGGCTGATGTTACATTAGAAATGGCATTAGAGCTTTTGGCTTTACCGCGTGAAATTGGTGAGCACCCAGAAACAGGTAAGATGATCAAGGCCGGTATCGGTATGTATGGTCCGTTCGTTCAGCATGATGGTAAATACGCCTCAATCCCAAAGGATGAAGACGTTATGACCATCGGTATGAATAGAGCTGTTGATCTCATCGCTCAAAAAATGGCGCGCGATGAAGCTAAGGCTAAAAAAGCAGCTGATAAAGCAGCGGGTAAAGAAGACAAAAAAGCGAAGCCCAAGAAGAAGGCGAGCGCTAAGAAAAAGACGACAGCCAAGAAAAAATCTACAACGAAAAAGAAAACAGCTTAGGCAAAACCACTGAGCAATACTTGATTTACAATCTTTTGTTATGGTAAACATAGCTAAGAGGGTGTAGAAATGGGCTTAAACAAATTTTCATTTGCATTAAAAAAAGGCTTTAATGAATTAAATCAGGTCGCCAAAATCATGGGTGATCCTGAAAAAACTATGAGCGCCCAAATTGTGTATTTTTCTCTTGAAAAGACCTCTACCGGTAACGCAGAAATTGGTAGCTTTGGCGTACGAAAGATAAGCGAAAGTGAAATTGGAGAGCACCGAGCAGCCTATATTCGAAACCATGGAAATCAAGCGTATTTAAATATGCTTGATCAGCTGGAAAATACTTTTGCACGCGTTCGAAAAGAAGGAATTCCGCTTGAGGAAGCGAATGCAGAATTAAGGCAAAAAACAGAAGATTTCTATCAGACCTACATTCATGGTGAAAAAATAACCCAGACTTTTAGGCCAATAGAAATGGGACTTGAGACTCTTAAAAAGCAGTCTGTTTTACCCTCCGAGGAATTGTCTAAAAGAAGACATATTCGAAATATTGAAAAGCGCGTTGGTGAAACGGTTGAAATATCAACAGATGTAGTTAGAAAAGTCTGGGATCTAGATTAAAGCGCCTAGCAGTTGATCATCCTAAAATTTTGAAAAAACAAATTTGAGCATCTATATGAGGCTGTGATAACGTTTTTTTATGAGTCTTAAAAATGAAAATTACCTAACTGGTAAATTGTTATTGGCAATGCCATCAATTGGAGACCCGCGTTTTGATCATGCAGTGATATATATTTGCGCGCATGATGATAAGGGCGCTATGGGGCTTGCTATTAATCAAGAAGCACCGGGTCTGCAATTCGACAAAGTTTTAGAACAGCTCGGCGTTGTTTCTGATATTGAGCTTGATTACAAAACTTTCCCATCATCTGTACTCAATGGTGGTCCTGTTGATCCTGGGCGCGGGTTTTTACTCCATACATCCGAATTCAATCAAAATGAAACCATAAGAGTAAATGACCATATTGGTGTGACGGGAACGATAGAAGCCCTTCGCGATATCGCTTTAGGAAATGGGCCTGAGCAATTTCTATTCATTCTAGGATATGCTGGCTGGAGCGCTGGACAATTAGAAGACGAACTTCGTCAGAATGTATGGCTGGTATGTGAGCCAAATGATGAGATCATTTTTACAACTGATATGCAGGAGAAATGGAAAAACTCAATTTCCACACTTGGGTTCGATCCATCGATGCTAGTTGGTAATACAGGTAGCGGATCGGCCTAAATTATATATTAGGCAGCAAGCCTTGCATGGATTTGTTCATAACTTTCCAACTCGTCCAGTGGACCCAGTGCACTTAAAGTTGGTTTTCCTGCAAACATAACTTTAGCAACACGCTTAATATCGTTTAGATTCACAGAATTAATTCTATCCTTAAGTGTCTCCACATCTAAAACATCCCCGCGGAACAAGCAATGCTTTGCATGCATATCAGCACGGTTCATCATAGATTCACGCCCCATGAGTAAGCTTGATTTTAGCTGCGCCTTGACACGTGCAAGTTCATCTTCGCTGACATCTTCACTGATGCGCTGAATTTCATTGCAAATAACAGGAAAAATTTCACCGAGCTTGTCAGGGCCTGTCCCTGCATAAATGCCAAACTGACCGCAATCTTGATAGCCTGAATGATAGGAAAAGATAGAATAAACAAGGCCGCGCTTCTCACGCACTTCTTGGAAGAGTCTAGAAGACATTCCAGACCCTAAAATGCTAGATAAAGTCTGCGCAGCATAGTAATCATCACTTAAACGGCCAAATCCTTTGAAACCCAGTATAAAATGGCTTTGTTCAAGCTCTCTATTCATACGCATTTCGCCGCCGGCATAGCTTGCTGGACTAATCGTTTTGGCCTGTGGAGTAGCTTTGATTTCAGAAAATAGCTCGGCTGCCTTCTCTGCAAAAGCATCATGATCAATATTACCGGATACAGAAATAACGGTATTGCCAGCATGGTAATGTGAATCGACATAGTTAACGAGCGTATCACGCTCCATTGACGCAATGCGCTCTGCTTTACCTAGAATAGGTGCGCCAAAAGGTTGATCGGGATAGGCTGTTTCAAAATGTAAATCAAAAATCACGTCATCAGGCGTGTCATTGCACATGCCAATCTCTTGAAGGATTACATGTCTTTCGCGCTCAATCTCTTCCTCGGGAAATGTAGAGTTCAAATACATATCCGAGAGCACATCAAGTGCAAGGTCTGTATGATCTTTCAAAAGGTGAATATGGTAGCTCGTCATTTCACGGCTTGTGTAGGCATTCATCGATCCGCCGACAAACTCGATCTCTTTCGCAATTTGAGAGGCGCTTCTTTTTTCAGTGCCTTTAAACAGCATATGCTCAACCATGTGGGCAACGCCGTTATCCTTAAGCTCTTCATCGCGCGTGCCAACGCCTGTCCAAATTCCAACGGCGGCACTTTCAACCGAAGGAACATAATCTGTGATAATCCTAAGACCGTTATCGAGAGTGGTTTTCTTTATCGTGCTCATAATTTAATGGCTTTAAACTATTGGGTTTCAGGGTGCAAGATATATTTAAGCACACATTAATATAGGGTTTTGTTCATGATTGAGAAGTATACGCTTTCGCTCTATTCCACCAGCATATCCATTAAGGCTTCCATTTTTACCAATAACGCGGTGGCATGGTATGATAACAGCAAGCTGATTAGCGCCTACAGCATTGGCTAGCGCTCGCACGCTCTGTCCTTTACCGAGCTGTTGCGCTAATGCACCGTAGCCAATAGTATGCCCATATTTAATATCGGTAAGCGCACGCCATATTTTATTTTGAAAATCAGTCCCGATCAGCGCATAGGGCGTTTTAAACCCTTCAAATTCACTTGAAAAATACGCATTCATTTCATTTTCGATTGAGCTTAGAACAGCATTATCACCATCTAGAATTTGGCAAGAAAGTTTGCGCTGCGTGCGTTCAATTTCTCTATCAAGCGCTCTGCGTTCTGTGAACTCCAGAAGGTAAAGCTGCTTATCACTAGCCATAGCCACCATAGGCCCTAGCGGTGTATCAAAACTCTTGCTGTAGAGGACATCGATCGTGTCAAATTTTTTTCGCATGCATATAATCTACACAGCAATTTCATGAGAGATCAATAAAATTAAGCGCGTGTATTGTCTTTAACATAGTTCTGAACGGTTTTCAGATCATTGGGCTGTGTACTCATGACCTCTGCGCGCTCAAATAGGTCTGCAAGATGCTCAGGCAGAGCGGGGCTAACGCCGATCGCTTTTTTGACCGCGTCCGGGAATTTTGCAGGATGTGCTGTTGCAAGTAACACAACTTCACCCTCGTAATCGTTAGCAATTTCCTTTGCTCCTTCAAGGCCTACAGCTGTATGCGGATCAAGTACATACCCAGTATGCTCATAGCATTCTTTGATAAGCGCGAGTGTTTGCTCATCATTTGCTCGTGATGCTGAGAACTGCGCTCGCGCCTTTTCCATACGGGCATTATTTACATCAAAATGCCCCTGCTCTTTGAACTGTTCCATCATTTCTTTAAGCATTGCAGAATCCTGATCAAAGAGGAAGTAGAGGTAACGCTCAAAATTAGATGAAATCTGAATATCCATAGATGGCGTTATGGTCGCGTATGAGTCCTCAATCTTCATAGACCCTGTTTCGAAAAAGCGCGTCAGGATATCATTCTTATTTGTTGAAACGCCTAAACGTTCAATCGGTAGACCCATCTGCTGCGCGCAGTAAGCCGCAAAGACATTTCCAAAATTACCTGTTGGGACAACAAAGCTGACCTTCTTACCATCTGCCGCGCCTAGCTTAAGGGCAGTTGCAAAATAGTAAACAATCTGAGCCATTATCCGCGCCCAGTTAATCGAGTTTACAGCAGATAAGCCAACGTCATGTCTAAATTCATGATCATTAAACATGGCTTTAACCATATTTTGGCAATCATCAAATGATCCATGTAGGGCTATATTATGTACGCCCTCGGCTATAACTGTTGTCATCTGTTTGCGCTGAACATCCGAAACGCGGCCTTCTGGGTGTAGGATGAAAATATCAATCTGATCACATACCTTGCAGCCTTCAATTGCTGCGGATCCTGTATCACCGGATGTTGCGCCAACAATAGTAATGCGCTTTTGTTGCTTCTTAAGGACATGATCAAATAATCGGCCAAGTAGCTGCAATGCTACATCCTTAAAGGCGATGGTTGGGCCATGAAACTGTTCCATAATATGGATACGGTTATCTTGGTAATTTGTTAGCTGCACAAGCGGCGTAACATCGTCTGATCGGAAAATCGGTGCGCTATATGTTTCTTGAAGGATCTTGCGGAAATCATCTTTGTCGATGCAGCCTTCAACAAACGGGTACATGACCGTTTCAGCAATATCGATATAGCTTTTTCCTTTGAGGCTTTTAATATCGATTTGCGGCCAGCTAGAGGGTACATATAGCCCGCCATCAGGCGCTAAACCTGTTAAAAGAACCTCTTCAAAATTTAGGGGGCTGCCCCCACCGCGTGTCGAAATATAATCCATCATAAAATGGTTTTTACGGGCTTTAATCTATCAAGTCAATAAAGGCCTTATGCATTGGTGATGGGAACTGCAATGTAAGCTCAGGATGAAAAGTCGTAGCCATGTAGCGACCCTTTTTTACCCACGCAATTTTATTATCAATCTCGGCGAGAATTTCACAACCGTCAGCACGTGAAATAACGGGGGCGCGTATATGTGAAATCGGATAGCCATGAACCTCAGTGATATGACTGTCAATCTGACGGCCATAACCATTACGTACGATTTCGATAGGCAAAAGACCAAATGACTTTTGCTCCGGATTTGTGACTTTTTCGGCCATAAGAATAGAGCCTGCGCAAATGCCCCAAACAGGCTTATTTTTAAACTCCTGCGCCAAAATATTCCAAAGATCGAAGCGTTCAATGAGTTTTAGCATTGTTGTGCTTTCGCCTCCGGGCAATATAAATCCATCGACCTCAGCGAATTGTTTCGCTGTCTTTACTGTACGGTATTCCGCTCCACACGCTTCGATATGATCGCGGTGGGGTTCAACTGCGCCTTGAAGGGCAAGGATACCGATGATTTTTTTTCTCATGCATGGGGTTTTATGGATTTTGCGTAAAGCTGTCAATTAAGGATTTTTTACGCAGGCAATAAAAAAGCCTCGCATTGCGATCTTGAAAATGTACCAAACGGCCAAGTGTGTTTGCACTTTACAGTTTCTTAAAGTTTTATATGTATTGATGTATCTATGGCCGTAGGTGATTTTTTTACATTTTTATACCCTATTGTACCGTTGATTGCGATGAGTGGCTTTGTGCCTCAATTTATCGCTGCTTTCAGGTGTACAAAGGGAGTGCCTGGGGTGTCTTTAATGACTTGGAATATTTGGTTGGCATCCTGGATGATTAGCTTAGGGTACGCAGTTTTTGCACTCAATGACCTGATGTTTTCACTAACATGCTTAATGAATGTAATTCTGAATGTTGCGTTTATTTCTATGGTGATGACAAAGCGGCAGCGTTTTTTTATAGCCATAAAAAATGATACGCAGACCAGCGGTGTTCATGCTGATGCTACGTATCAAATGAATAATCTAAAAATATAGATATTGAATTACCAACCGCGATTAGCCATTTTCATAGGCTCTTCAAGCTCGCTAATTTCAGTGCCACGCATAGCAACACCTTCAAGCTCTTTTGACGCTTCTAATACAATCGCTGGATCATCAAAATGCGCTGTTGCCTTAACGATTGCTTTTGCGAATTTTTCTGGATTATCAGATTTAAAGATACCTGAGCCAACAAAGACAGTTTCCGCACCCATCTGCATAAGAAGTGCCGCATCCGCAGGTGTCGCCACTCCGCCAGCCGCAAAGTTAGGGACAGGAAGTTTACCTTCCGCTCGAACAAGTTTTAGAATCTCATAAGGTGCAGCAAGATCGCGCGCAAAGCTCATAAGCTCTGCTTCATCCATATTAACAACTTTTTTGATATCAGCGTTGATTTGGCGCATGTGGCGAACGGCTTCTACGATGTTGCCTGTGCCCGGCTCACCTTTTGTACGCATAAGCGCCGCACCTTCACCAATACGTCTGCACGCTTCACCTAAGTTTTTCGCGCCGCAAACAAATGGAACTTTGAAATCTTGCTTATTAATATGAAACTCTTCATCCGCAGGAGTAAGGACTTCTGACTCATCAATATAATCAACGCCCATCTCTTGAAGAAGCTGTGCTTCTGCAAAGTGACCAATGCGGCATTTTGCCATAACTGGAATGGAGACAGTATCCATGACTTCTTGGATAATTTCTGGCGGGCTCATGCGGGCAACGCCGCCTGCTTTACGGATATCAGATGGAACGCGCTCCAAAGCCATAACGGCAACTGCTCCAGCATCTTCAGCAACCTTGGCTTGCTCGGCTGTTACCACGTCCATAATAACACCACCTTTAAGCATTTCTGCTAGGCCAGTTTTTACATTGATTATATTACTTTTTTGCTCGCTCATTTTCAGCGTATCCTTTGCATATATTATCTTTTGGGCGCATTTATACATATATAGTCATGAAATGCAAAGAGTCTATTGTCAGAAAAAATATATTTTGTTGTGCTCTGCAACGATTTAAGTGGCTTTATTTCTATAAGTCTGTTTTTTCTTGATTTATTTTCCACAATCACTAAAGTACTAGCGTCTGTAAATGATAGATTTAAAGCATTGTTTGGGTGCACTAAAATGTGTACTGTGGTGCCTTTAATTTATCACTTATGGTCAGGTGGTAAAAAAAATATAGGACAGGTAATAATATGTATCATGATGATAACTGGAATCCGGTGCAAGGCGAGGAGCTTGTCGGATTTTTAGAGCAAATCAATCCAATTGACGCAAAATACAGGGTGGCCCCAGAAACAACACAAGTTCAGTGGCGTATGCTTCCTTTTTATGACAGTGTTGCACTTATTAGAGTGCGTGAGCCTAGCTGGGCAGATCCAAATCTCTATATTTATTATCTAACTGACCAAGGAAATCTATTCCGTCTAAATGGTACATCCCCTCCAATCCATGAAGTAAATGCAAAGGCTCCTATTAAGGTCACGCAGGAAAACGTTCTTGAATACCTTCGTTTCTTCTGTTTCTTCGTACGTGGAGAAGAAGGCCCGTTTTATATCGCTGAAAATATGGCTGATCCAAACATGCCGCAGGAAATGGATGATACAACACGCTCAGTGATTGAAGGGACTATTCGTCCTGCAACATTTGAAGGTGTTAACGATCAAGGCCACTTCTTATGTGATGCTGTTGTGTTTTATTCAAATGCACTTTTCATTGCAAATTTTGCGGTGCAGCCAACAGGTATGATCGAAATGTTGGATGATGAGCCTATTGCGGCAGATTTACCGACTAAGGTTGATAAGCCAGTATCCTAAAATCAAATGGCTAATAAAGCACAAGATAAAAAAGCGCTCTTTGAAATTTTTTCAGGAGCGCTTGTTACTTTTTATGAACAAAAGGGAACGGTAGCCGAAGTGCAAGACGAAGAAGTCTTGGCGCTAAAAGCAATGGCGGAAGCGGTTGTGCAACGGAACCCTGAGCATTTGCAGGCCAATTTAACATTGGCACAGGCTTTCAATTCTAAGTTTTTTAAAAAACCAGAGAGGGCTTTGCCATATTTTAAAAAAGTCCATTCTATTGATCCTCACTTCGATGAAATTGATTTAGAGCTCGGATATTGTGCTTATGAGCTTGCTATCGATTGCGATGATATGAAGGGAGCGCTAGCTGATAAATCGCAAGATTATTATCAGCTTGTACATGTCTCGTTGAGTAGGGCCATGGAGAAATTCCCGAATGATAGTGAAAGCCTTTTTATGTTGGGCTTTACAAAAATGAGACTTGGGCAAGCCGAGGAGGGAGCTCAGTTAATAAAACGCTCCATTCAGGATGTCGATCTCTCTGTGTATAACAAAGAGATAGGGTTCCTAATAACCAACATGCAACTGACTGCTCGTAAAGTAGAAAATAAGTTATCAATAGGCCGTGAATAAATGGCCTGTGAATAACGGTGATAAGTTTATTTTCAGTTTATAGTTTTTTTGCTAGTTTTAATCATCCTTCGTGTTTTTACACGTACACTCGTTTTAATCGTTCGATTATTCTATTAAGAGCCCAATGATTATGTTGAAAAGAATTTTAACAATAGCAGGATTAGTCGGTATTTCATGCGCTGCAATAGCGTACGAATCTCACGCACAAACAAGCCGTGTTTATTTGGCTGGGTACTTAGGTCTGAATACATTTAACGATCAGAAGTTCACCGAAACTTCATCCGCTCGTAGTGGGGATTTGGAAATCGATAACGCGACAAGTTTTGCTGGTGCACTCGGTATTCGTCTTAGTCGAAACCTCAGAGTTGAAGGTGAGATTTCTTACAGGAATGGTGAGATTAATACCATGGATATTAGCGGCGTAGGTACATTTGCTGGCGGCGGTGAGTTAAAATCTACGATGGGTATGCTTAACCTCTATTATGATTTTGATGTTCCTTGGCGTGTACAGCCATATATCGGGGCTGGTGTAGGTTTTGCTTGGCATAATGGGGAAATAACAGATAGCTCAGGCTTATTAAGTAGCTCTTCAACAGATGATAGTGGCCTTGTTTGGAATGTTGGTGGTGGTTTGAAATATCGTCCGCGTACGGATCTTGCGTTCACTGGATCGTACCGCTATCTCGACGCCGCAGACCTTGAGCTAGGGGCTTACGAAGTTGATTATGGATCGCATGAATTTCGTTTAGGTATAGAGTGGGATTTACCAGTACGCTAAGGCGCAATGCTACATAAGAATATCCGTTTTGTTCATGAATTTTTCGAAGATAAGAATAATAAAAAAGAGCTAAAATGGTAGAGACTATAATACCCCTTTGGGGGTATTTTTTTATATAAGAAAACTGGACTTATCTGCTCAGCAGGCATACATAAAAGGCATGACAACTAATAAAAAAAATGAGCAGTTTGAAATTATCATCGTTGGTGGTGGTTTAGCGGGGTTATCTCTCGCAGCTCTGCTCGGTCGGCATGGTATAAAAATCGCATGT
>CENJ01330771.1_pt1 | contig 12182 bp, 12 predicted proteins | sample 356161 | NCBI WGS metagenome assembly CENJ01 (sample SAMEA2619531, study PRJEB7988) | marine metagenome | biome: marine biome (ENVO:00000447); feature: surface water layer (ENVO:00002042); material: "saline water (ENVO:00002010), including plankton (ENVO:xxxxxxxx)" | depth 5 m
CCTCGATAGAAATATCGTGCCGGTTCAAGTCCGGCCTCGGGTACCAGATTATAGAATTATTTAAACTATGAAAGTTTGGATGGTAGCCACATATAAAATTAATGAGTTAAAAAGATTAAAGGAAAATCTTCAAAATCAAGATGTCGAATATTATCACCCCAAAATCAATACCAAAAAATATAATTTAACACCAAAAGATGAACCCTTATTTCCTGGCTATATTTTCATTTGTTCTGAAATTGAAAATTATTCAAAAATAAAATATACAAGGGGAATTTCAAAAGTTATTAGATTCAACAATAATATTGCAACGCTTGAAGATGATGAGATTATTGAGCTTAAAAAGATTGAATCAGAGTCTTATTCACAACCAATTGTTCAGCAAATATATGTTGGACAAGAGGCTATCATGTCTGAAGGGCCCCTTAAAGGATCCTTTATTACAATTGCCTCATTGCCAAATAAAGATAGAGTAAATATTTTCATTCATATTCTAGGGAAAAAAAGAAAAGTCACAGCATCATTAGATGAAATTAAGCTCTAAAAAAATTAATATTCCAAAAACTAAGATTTTTAATTTTTATGAGAATTTCATATTAAGTTGTTTTTTTTATACATAAGCTATATAGTTCAATTGTTGAACGGTATAAAAATTTATTTTTTTCCGTGCGGTAGCTATCCTATAGCTAACAAATCTAGACCATTACAGCTATGTCAAACGAAAAAAAAATTAACGAAGATGATTTAAAAGTGCTTCATTTGGTGCATAACAATCCAGATATTTCTCAAAGGGGTATTGCAGATCAAATGGGTTTCAGCTTAGGTAAAGTAAATTATTGCATTAAAGCTTTAACTGAAGTTGGTTTCATAAAATGTAAAAGCTTTTTAAATCACAAAAACAAATCAGGTTACTTGTATATTTTAACTCCAAAAGGACTTAGTGAAAAAACTGCCTTAACAAAAAGATTTTTACAAAAAAAACAACTTGAATACGAAAAACTATATAATTACTTCAATGAACAATAGCACTGATTTAAACCATAATAACGAACTTGGTGATGAAATAGACATAAAATCATTACTTAAGACAATTCTTGATAGTAAACGTCTAATCATCATATCTACCGCCCTGTTTGCAATAATCGCACTTGTTTATAGCCTTAGCCTATCAAATATTTACCAATCAACTGCACTTTTGAGTCCAGTTGGCGAAAAAAGTAGCTCAAGCAATTCTATGAATAATTTAGGAGGCCTCGCCAGTCTTGCTGGTATAAGCATATCATCATCGTCTGGTGGTAATTCAGATAAAGCAATCACAAAAATAACTACTCTAAGTTTTTTTAAAGAAAATATACTGCCTAATATTTTTCTTCCTGATCTTATGGCTGTGAGTACTTGGGATGAGGAAAGCAATTCTGTTATATACAATAATTCTATATATAGCGTGCAAACGGGAAAATGGAACAAAATTCCTCATCCTCAAAAAAGCTATAAAGTTTTTTTGGATAATTTAGAAATTTCTCAAGATGATAAAACAAAATTTTTAACCATTTCTTATAAGCATCAATCACCTCATATCGCTAAAGAATGGGTAGATTTAGTAGTAAATCAAATCAATGATTATTTTAGAGTTAAAGATAAGCGTGAAGCCCAGGCAGCTATGAATTTTTTAAATGCTCAGATGGCTTTAACTAGCTACACTGAAATTAAGCAAGTTGTAGCACAGCTTCTCAAACAAAAAATGCAACAACTTACATTAATAGAAGCAAATGAGTTTCATGTTTTCTCATATTTAGATCAGCCTGCAGTACCAAAAGAAAAAATAGCGCCTTCAAGATCTTCTATTTGCATATTAGGTACAATATTTGGTTTCATGCTTGGGGTGGTTATTGTCCTTGTTCGTGGCTACTTTAAACAAGATTAAAATAATTTACATTTTATGAATCCTAGGGTTACAGCATTAATACCGACTTATCGTCGTCCAAAACTTTTGCGAAGAGCAATGTTAAGTGTCTTGGGGCAAAGTTATAGCAATCTTCAGCTTTCTATTTTTGACAATGCTTCTGGAAAAGATACAAGAGATGTTGTAAAAAGCTTAGCTAAAAATGATGATAGGATTAAATACCATTGTCATCCAAATAATATTGGTGACATAGCAAATCAAAATTTCTCCTTTAAAAGCGTTGATACCCCTTATTTTTCAATATTAGGTGATGATGATTTTTTAGCAAAGGACTTTTATAAGGATGCTGTTGAAGTATTAGATAATAACCCTGAAATAATGTTTGTTATTTTAAATATTTTTAAGGTGGATGAAAACTCAAATCTAATAAAATATATGGAATCTACAAATAAGCTTACTTTTTATAGTGGAAGGGAAGGATTTGATGCGATGCATTCTGGAAAAATTCCACGAACATGGACAAGTATGGTATTTAGGAAAGAGGCCAATGAGATTTATGACGAAATGGATAATAAAAATGATGTTGGAGACGATATGAGGTTTTTATTTCGTTTAGCCTCTAGATATAATTTTGCTTATCTATCTAAAACAGGAGCTTTTTTTACTGTGCACTCTGAGTCTGCAAGCGCATTGATAAAATCAGTTGATTTGGTTCACCAAGGCGTCCAAATTTCAAGATACACAGAAATATTTTTTGATAAAAAAGTATCACAAGAAGTTCGTGATAGAACAATATTCTATATAAAAAGACTTCTATCACATAAACCAAACTTAATTGAATCTATTAAAAAAATAATTAAAAACTTCATTATTTTTTCAGAGTTTGGCAATAAAAAAATTGAAGAAAACATAAAAGATTATAAATATGCTGGCTATAAAAAGACCTCTTTGTTTTTATATTGGATCCATAATAGTACGATCCTTAAAATTTTTATCAGACTACTTTTAGGAAGATTATATAAAAATATGGTGTCAAAAAAGCAATCACAAATGATGTTATTACAAAAAGGAATCTATAAAAAACATTTCGATTATGTAAAAGAAGATTAACTTATTATTTATTGCAATAAATTAGATTATTAACTTATTAACAAAAGAGTAGTGAAATGAAAGTATTATTATTGGCAGGTGGTTACGGCACTAGACTAAGTGAAGAGACAGATATAAAGCCAAAGCCGATGATAGAAATAGGTGGACAACCTATTTTATGGCACATTATGAAAATGTATTCTCATTATGGTTTTAATGAGTTCGTAATTCTTCTAGGTTACAAAGGTTATTTCATTAAAGAATATTTCGCTAACTATTACTTGCATCAAAGTGACATTACTTTTGATATGTCAGACGGAAACATGGAAGTTCATAATAATTCAAGCGAGCCATGGAAGGTGACTCTTCTTGACACAGGTTTAAATAGCATGACAGGTGGAAGAGTAAAGCGTGCTAAAGAATTTATTAAAGACGAAACCTTTATGCTTACTTACGGTGATGGAGTTTGTGACGTAAATATAAAAAAATTGACAGAATTTCATATGGCAAATAAATCTAAAGTTACAATGACAGCAATACAACCTGCGGGAAGATTTGGCGCTTTGGATATAAACTCAAATTTAGTTAATGAGTTTGTAGAGAAGCCTGCTGGTGATGGTAACTGGGTTAATGGTGGTTTTATGGTTTGTGAGCCAGAAGTTCTAGATTTAATTAATTCTGATTCAACTGTATTTGAAAAAGACCCTCTTCAAACACTGGCAAAAGATGGTAATTTAAGTGCATTTAAACATGATGGTTTTTGGCAGTGCATGGATACATTGCGTGATAAGACTGCGCTAAATAAACTTTGGGATGAAAATCAAGCTCCTTGGAAGGTCTGGTAATGGAAAATTTGTTCAATCGCATCTACAAGGACAGAGTTGTGTTGGTAACTGGACATACAGGATTTAAAGGCTCTTGGCTTGTTTATTGGTTAGCTCAAATGGGCGCAAAAGTAATTGGGTATTCTTTGGAAGCTCCTACAAATCCAAATCATATCGAACTTCTCAAGCTCAATGTAGATTCAATAATAGGCGACATAAGAGATCAAGAAACACTGAATAAAACTTTTGAAAATTATAATCCAGATATAGTTTTTCATCTTGCAGCACAGCCACTCGTTCGTTATTCATATACTGACCCAGTAAATACATATGAAACAAATGTAATAGGCACTCTTAAAGTTTTTGAAGCATGTAAAAAGCATAATGTAAAAGCTATAGTTAATATTACAAGTGATAAAGCATACGAAAATAAGGAGTGGGAAAGAGGTTATAAAGAAAATGATTCGTTAGGTGGGTATGACCCATATAGCTCTTCGAAAGGTTGCGCTGATTTATTAGCCAATTCTTATAGAAATTCATTCTTCAATCCTACTGAGTACAAAAAGTCACACAATACATTGTTAGCATCTTGTAGGGCCGGAAACGTTATTGGTGGAGGAGACTGGGCAAAAGATAGACTTATTAGCGATATAATGGTCGCAGCTTCACAAGGAAAAAAAGTTAGTATAAGAAATCCACAAGCCACAAGACCTTGGCAACATGTGCTTGAACCACTTAGTGGATATCTTCAAATTGGACAAAAGCTTTTACAAGAAGAAGTAGATTATGGTGATGCATGGAACTTTGGACCATCTGAAGAGAGAAGCACTTCTGTTGAAGAAGTCGTTAAGAATGTTAAAGATCATTGGAATAATTTTGAATACGAATTTAATAAAGAACTCAACCAACCTCATGAAGCAAGATTGCTTAAACTCGATTGCACTAAAGCAAATAAACTTTTGAGTTGGCATATGGTATGGGATAGCAAAAAAACTTTTGAAAAAACTGTAAAGTGGTATAAATCTTTTTATGAGAAACAAAAAGTGTTAACAAATTTCCATTTACAAGACTATATTGATGATGCGCATTCAAAAGGTCTTTCTTGGAGATCCAACTAATTATAGATAATATTTATTTCAATGTTTCAATCTAAAAAATGTGAAAATTTTGATGACTTAAGAGTCATCTCACGAGACACACACACAGATTCAAGAGGCGAGTTTTATAAAATTTTTAATTTAGACGATTTAAAAAAATTCGGTTGGAATGACTCAGTTAAGCAAATTAATTTTAGTCAGAATTTTAAAAAAGGAACTGTAAGAGGAATGCATATGCAATTTTCAAAATATGCTGAATACAAGTTGGTAACATGTATTAAAGGATCTATATTTGACGTTGCAATTGATTTAAGGAAGGAAAAAAAGACATACCTTAAGTTCTTTTCAATTCAACTAGATCACGTTAACAAATTATCATTGATGATTCCTCCTGGCTTCGCTCACGGTTTTCAAGTTTTAGAAGAGGACTCACAAATAATATACACTCATTCAAAAGAATATAGTAGCGAGTTCGAAGGTGGAATTAGTCCACTAGATACTTATATTAAGGTTCCATGGCCCTTACCAGTCATTGGCTTATCTGAAAGAGATAAAAAATTACCATTATTGAAAGATTTTATAAAAAATAAATCATCATGAAAATTCTACATAATAAAAACATATGTTGCAGGCACTGCAATTATGAAACTAAATTTAAATTTGTTGATTTAGGTTATTCACCTCCTTCAAATGAGTATTTAACTGAAAAATGTCTGGATATGCCTGAGATTTATTATCCTTTGCAAGTTTTTGTATGCAGTAACTGTTGGTTAGTACAAACTAAAGATTTTTCTTCTGGTTCTGAACTTTTCAAAGAAGATTATGCATATCTTTCAAGCACATCCTCTTCATGGCTTGAACACTGTAAAAAATATGTAAAAGAAATAGCGAATACTTTGAATCTAAGCTCATCAAGTTTTGTAGTTGAGCTAGCATCAAATGATGGCTATTTACTTAACTATTTCAAAGACTGTAAAGTACCATGTATAGGAATAGAACCTACAGAAGGTACTGCAAAAATTGCAGAAAGAAATGGAATTGAAACTTTGATAAAGTTTTTTGGATACGAGACTGCAAAAAATGTAAAAAAATCTCACAATAAGGCAGATCTTATCATTGGAAATAATGTATATGCTCATGTTCCAGATATCAACGATTTTACAAAAGGAATTAAAACTCTTCTTAAAGACAATGGAACGGTTACTCTTGAATTTCCAAGCTTATTATCTCTGATCAATCAAAATCAATTTGACACTATTTATCATGAACATTTTTCATACTTGTCATTAACAAGTGTTCAGAATATTTTTAAAACTCATGGTCTTAAAGTTTGGAAAATTGAAAATCTTACAACTCATGGGGGGAGTCTTAGGGTTTATGGTTGTCATGAAGAGGCTTCAATCGGGATAGATAACTCTGTTCAAGATCAATTAAATAAAGAAATGGATGCAGGACTACAAAAAATTGATTCTTACGAAAACTTTCAAAAATCATGTGAAAAAATAAAAATTTCTTTTTTAGAATTTTTATTAGAAGCAAAAAAAGCAAATAAAAAAGTAATTGGATATGGCGCAGCAGCAAAAGGAAGCACGCTTCTAAATTATTCAGGAGTAAAAGATGACTTAATTGAATATGTTTGTGATGGTGCTAAATTTAAACAAAATAAATATATGCCTGGAAGTCATATACCAATTAAACACCCATCTGCTCTTAAAGCTGATAATCCAGACTATATTATAATTTTCCCATGGAATATTGCAGATGAAATATCTAGCCTTTTAAAAGATAAAATTAACGAAGGCACGAAATTAGTTACATTTATTCCAGATTTAAAAATATGGTAGAAAATAAGATCTTATACACGAAACCTTCTATTACTGACTTAGAAACAGAATATGCTGCTGATGCAGCAAAAAATGGATGGGGCGATGACTGCTATAAATATATTAATGAATTTGAAAGTTTATTTAAGAATCACCTTGGAGTTAAGCATGCAATTGCAACTTCAAGTTGTACTGGAGCAATTCACATCGGCCTATCATCACTAGGTATTGGTTATGGAGATGAGGTTATTGTGGCAGATATTAATTGGATAGCATCTGTGTCACCAATTGTGCATGTTGGAGCTAAGCCAATTTTCGTTGATGTTGATATTAATTCTTGGTGTATAGATACAAATAAAATAAGAGAAGCTATTACACCAAAGACTAAAGCAATTATGGCTGTTCACCTCTATGGAAATATTTGTAATATGGATGAACTTTTAGCAATATCTAAGGAATACGATATTCCGATTATTGAAGACTCTGCTGAAGCTATTGGTTCTGAGTGGAATTTAAAAAAAGCAGGTTCTATGGGCATATATGGAACCTTCTCTTTTCACGGAACTAAAACCATCTGCACTGGTGAAGGTGGAATGTTTGTTACAAATGATGACAAAATATATGAAAGATCTCTTACTTTAAGCAATCATGGTAGGTCAAGAAATCAAAAAAAACAGTTTTGGGCTGATATGATTGGTTTTAAATATAAGATGTCTAATATTCAAGCAGCGATTGGTTGTGCTCAACTTGAAAGAATAGATGAATTAATTTCAAAAAAAAGAAAAATATTTTATTTTTATAAAGAGAATTTAGAAGGCTTGCCTTTTTCATTTAACCCTGAACCTGAAAATACTAAAAATGGATATTGGATGCCTACAATAATTGTTAACGAAGATGTTAAATTTAATAGAGAAGAGGTACTTATAAAATTTAAGCAAGAAAATATTGATGCTAGGGTATTTTTCTGGCCTTTAAGTTCATTGCCAATGTTCGAGTCTAAAAAAGAAAATTTTAACAGCTACAGTTTGAACATGCGCGGAATTAATTTACCGTCTTATCATGACTTAACTGAGAATCAACAAGAAAGAGTAATTAAAGTACTAAAAAGCATTTTTTAAATTAAACAATAGATTAATCAAAATGAAAAAAATATTCTTTTGGGGAGGAAAAGCTAAAGCAAAAATCATTCAAAAAATGATCTTAAATGAAGAAAGCAAAGATGTTGAAATTTCAATTATATATGATCCAATTATAAAAGAATTGCCTTTTGAAAGCTCATCAAAATTCATCTCATCACCAAATGAATTAAAACTTGCTTTAGCGGATATTACACATTTTATAATGTGTAATGGAGGAGAGCATGGCTATGCTCGATATAAAATTGCAAATGAGCTAAAGAAGCTTGGTCTAAAACCAGTTGATGTTATTAGTCCTCATGCTATTTTGGATGATATCAAACAAAAGGGTGAGGGACTGCAAGCAATGCCTGGTGCAGTTGTGCATAAATTTTCTACAATTGGTGACCAATGCATAATTAATACAAATGCAACTGTTGATCATGATTGTATTATTGGAAATGGTGTTCATGTTATGGGAGGAGCTTCTATTGCTGGTCAGGTTGAGGTTGGTGACTTCTCAACAATAGGAACTAATGCAACTGTTTTACCTAACATTAAAATTGGTAAGTGCTCATATATTGGTGCAGGGGCTGTTGTAAACAAAAACGTAAATGATTATGAGGTAGTGGTTGGTGTACCAGCAAAAAAAATAAAAAAGCATAAAGTATCAGTAGATCTGTCTTTATTTGAACTATAATTTAACAAAATTAACCTAAGATGAGCATATGAGTAAAGAAATTGAAAAATTCAATAAAGAGTGTGCAGAAGAAATTCGCATACAAGGTAGCAATCTTGATTTGAAGCAGAGGAGTATTGAATGGCTAAATGAAGCAAATAATCATAAGTACTCATATCACTTTAAATGGATGAATCGCCCAATTATTCAGTATCCTCAGGATATACAGATGATGCAGGAGCTTATAATGGAAGTTAAGCCTGATTTGATAATTGAAACAGGTATTGCTCATGGTGGATCAATACTTTTAAGTGCTTCAATGTTAGCCTTGTTAGATTTATCCGATTCTGTTGCAAATAACGAAAATTATGATATTTCTAAAACTAATAGAAAAGTTCTAGCACTTGATATTGATATCAGAGAGCATAATAAAAAAGAAATTTTAAATAATCCTTTTAGTAAATATATTGAAATGTTAGAAGGATCTAGTACAAGTGAAGAAATAGTAAATAAAGTCCATAATATTGCATCGAATTATAATAATATTTTAATATTTCTTGATAGCAATCATACTCATGACCATGTTTTAGCTGAACTCAATGCATATGCTGAATTAACTTCTGTCGGCAGCTACATTGTTGCTTTTGATACAGTTATAGATTATTTACCTGAAAATCACTTACCAAATGAATCAAATCCAAGCATCTCAGAGGCTAGAACTTACACAAGAGGTAATAGTCCAATGTCGGCTGTAAGAGAGTTTCTTAAACATAATGAAGACTTTGAAATAGATGCTGAAATTGATAATAAATTGTTAATTTCTGTCGCGCCTTGCGGATATCTTAAGAGAATTAAGTAACACTAATTTATAACAAAATCATTTTTTAATCAGCATAATTAATATCTTAACTAAAGCATGGAACTATTTTTTTGAATACTTGAAATAATAAAATGATTAAAATTATAAGAGATCTCTTTTCTGTTCTTACACCAAGCCAAAGAAAACGATTTTACGTACTCCAGATTTTGGTAATGTTAATGGCGATAACACAAATAGCTGGTGTTGCATCTATTGTTCCTTTCATGGCCTTAGTTGCAGACATGAATCAACTCAATCAAGACACAATTTTTGCTCAAGCATATATTATTAGTGGGATAAATTCAGAAGCATTATTTGTATTCTTGTTAGGTGTTGGTGTTCTTGTTATGTTACTTCTTGGAACAATTATTTCTATGTATACTACGTGGAGATTGTCCTTATTTGCTAACAAAGTTGGTGTTGAGATAGCTGATAGCTTATATTCATATTATTTAAAGAAAGATTGGTTATTTCATGCTTCTGGAAGTAGTGCTCAGTTAACAAAACAAATTGCAACCGAATGCTTAAGAGTGACTACCAGCATTTTACTTCCTCTTGTGCATATGAATGGAAACTTTGTATTAGTTTTATTTATGAGTATTAGTATCTTTCTTTTTGATCCCGTAGTTGCAATTGTTGGAGTAATCATATTTTCAATAGCATACTTTGTAGTATTTAATCTTGTTAACCTGACCTTACTTCGAAATGGTAGAACCATATCAGAGATGTATGAGGCACGTTTTCGTCTAATGAATGAAGGATTTGGAGGCATTAAAGATGTTTTGCTTTTAGGAAGATTTAATGATTTTATAAATCGCTTCAACAAAACAGGTACTAAATTTGCATACAATTCTGGTGTCAATGGTGCACTAGCTCACATACCACGTTATTTTATGGAGTTTGTTGCTTTTGGCTCAATGATTGCGCTTGTGCTTTATTTATTTGCTACATACGATGGCGATATCAGCATGATCCTGCCAATACTTTCTTTATACGCAATTGCAGGAATGAAGTTGTTGCCCGCATTCCAACAAATTTACAATAGCTTAGCTAATATTCAGGGAAATGTTGCTGCTTTTGAATCAATTGAAGAAGATTTGAATGATTCAATTCAAACCAATCAAGATAATTCAGGATTTGATTATAGCCATATAAATCTCAATAAAAAAATATTGCTTGAAAATATTACTTTTTCATACCCTGGTAAAGATAAACCGATTTTAAACAAACTAAATATTGAGATTCCAGTTAATAAGGTCATTGGCATCGCAGGTCCATCAGGCTCTGGCAAATCAACACTCATTGATATATTAATTGGCTTAATTGAAGCAAATGAAGGTCACTTAAAAGTTGATGATGCCATCATAGATAATACAAATCGTCGTTCATGGCAAAATACTATTGGTTTTGTAGCGCAAGCTATTTTTCTATCAGAAGGCACTATTGCTGAAAATGTTGCGTTCGGCATCCCCGAAAATGAAATTGATTTTAATCAGGTAAATAAAGCACTTAAGTTAGCAAATCTTGATGTGTTCGTGAAAGACCTTGAAAATGGAATTAATACAAAAGTTGGTGAGCGAGGTGTTCAACTGTCAGGTGGGCAAAGACAACGAATTGGTATTGCCAGAGCGCTATATCATGAAGCAAAGGTATTAATATTTGACGAAGCAACAAGTTCTCTCGATGGAATTACTGAAAAAACAATTATTAAAGCCATTCAACAATTTAGTGGACAAAAAACTATCATAATGATTGCTCACCGTCTAAAAACAATACAAAAATGTGATCAAATCTTTGTTATTGACAATGGAAAAGTTGCAGATCAAGGTACATTTGAAGAATTAATAGAAAAGAACGAAGTCTTTAAAAAAATGGCGAATCATTCTTAAATTCATTTATTTTGAGTATTTATGAATAAAAAAATATTAGTAACTGGTGGAGCAGGTTTTATAGGCTCAGCTCTTATACGAAATATTATATCTAATACAAATCATAGTGTAGTAAATATTGATAAACTTACTTATGCAGGAAATTTGGAGTCATTATCATTAGTAGAAAGCTCTGATAGATATTTTTTTGAGTTAGCAGATATATGTGATGCAAACAAAATTAAAAATATTTTTGAAAAATATCAACCTGACCTAGTTATTCATTTGGCTGCAGAGTCTCATGTCGATAAATCAATAAATGCGCCTTCAGAGTTTATTCAAACAAATATTATTGGTACATATGTTTTGCTTGAACATTCAAGAATGTATTGGGGATCTCTTAAAAACGACAAAAAAGAAAAATTTAGATTCCTTCATGTGTCTACAGATGAGGTTTACGGAGATCTTGAAGGCACAAATGATTTATTTACAGAGACAACACGATATGCTCCAAGTTCTCCATATTCGGCCACAAAAGCTGGTTCTGATCATTTGGTTCGTGCGTGGAATAGGACTTATAAATTACCAACATTAATAACAAATTGTTCCAATAACTATGGGCCTTATCAGTTCCCTGAAAAACTTATTCCTAATACCATTCTAAAGGCATTGAATGGAAGTAGCATTCCTATATATGGTGACGGAAAACAAATACGAGATTGGTTATATGTAGATGATCATATAAGAGCACTCCTTGAAGTTGCACTTATGGGTGAAATTGGCCAAACTTTTAATATTGGAGGCCACAATGAAATTCCTAATATTGATGTTGTAAAAACCATTTGTAATATATTGAATATATTAAAGCCTAGCAAATATACAAATATCGCAAGATACGAAGAACTTATCACTCATGTTGAGGATA
>CENJ01120077.1_pt1 | contig 12167 bp, 12 predicted proteins | sample 356161 | NCBI WGS metagenome assembly CENJ01 (sample SAMEA2619531, study PRJEB7988) | marine metagenome | biome: marine biome (ENVO:00000447); feature: surface water layer (ENVO:00002042); material: "saline water (ENVO:00002010), including plankton (ENVO:xxxxxxxx)" | depth 5 m
TGGCGTCAGCAAATTATTTCCGGAGGGAATGTCATGGCTGATAAAAATGGCTTGTCTTTTACAGGTCTAACCGACGAACAGGCGCAGGAGTTGCATAGTGTGTATTTGAGTGGGATGTGGTTATTCGTAGCCGTAGCCATCGTCGCACATCTTGCGACGTATATCTGGCGTCCTTGGTTCGCATTTTAGGGAGGGATTGATTTATGGCTAAATTCTATAAAATCTGGCTCGTTTTCGATCCACGCCGCGTGTTTGTAGCACAAGGTGTTTTCCTATTCTTGCTAGCAGCAATGATTCATCTTGTTCTGCTAAGCACAGACCATTTCAATTGGTTTGAATTAGCTGCGGCAGCAGCTGGTGGTTAAACCATTGTTTTGTTCGAGGTGAACAAAAAATAATGCCACGGGCATATCGCATGTCCATTTGCCCGTGGCGACTAAACAATAACTATCGGTTCTCGGTTTTGAGAAGCGTTTCTAAGAAAGTAGAGATACGAGATGGAATTGCTAAGCTTCAAAATGAAGTATCGAGTTCTTTTAGGAAACTCGATGAGCGCCAATCTCGCATGCCAGATTTGGCCTATTGTCCCATAGGTCAAATTCGGGGTTTCCACACCCCGGTTCCCTTCCTGTTGGCTACAGGAAACTGGCGTCGCACTTGCCCAATACAGGTGCGACGCCTTTTAAAATAACAAAAGGATACTGAAATGTCTTTTCCATTTGAATTGCCGATTTTGGATAAAATTTCTGGTCCGGAAGACCTTCGAAAAATGAGTGATTCTGATTTAGATCAGGTTGCTAAAGAACTCAGAAATGAAGTTATTGAGGTCGTTTCTCAAACCGGTGGGCATTTAGGTTCATCCCTTGGGGTTGTGGAATTAACGGTTGCTTTACATGCTATATTTAAAACACCGCGTGACAAGTTAATCTGGGATGTTGGCCATCAGTGCTATCCGCATAAAATTATTACTGGACGCAGAAAACGTATGATGGGCTTAAGACAGAAAGATGGCGTCAGTGGTTTTACTAAAAGGAGTGAGAGTGAATACGATCCTTTCGGGGCAGCACATAGTTCTACTTCCATTTCTGCCGCTTTGGGTTTCACAATGGGCCGTGAACTTGGTCAAAACGTGGGTGACTGTGTAGCTGTCATAGGCGATGGGTCAATTTCTGCTGGCATGGCTTATGAAGCAATGAATAACGCTGGAGCTGAAAATAAAAGATTATTTGTAATTTTAAATGATAACGAAATGTCGATTGCGCCGCCAGTCGGCGCAATGTCTAGTTATCTGTCAGGACTGTACGGCAACTCGGCTTTCCACAAATTGAAAACACTAGCGGAAGAAGTTGAGGTTCATTTGCCATGGGCGATGCGCGACGGAGCGCGAAGAGCCCGACAAATTGTAACTGGTATGCATGGACAGGCAACTTTGTTTGAGGAATTAGGTTTTGATTATTTGGGGCCAATCGACGGTCATGATATGCCCCAATTACTATCTGTTCTTAGAGCGGCTAAAGCCCGAGCAACCGGACCAGTGCTTATTCATGTTTGCACAAAAAAGGGCTGTGGCTATGCTCCTGCTGAAAACTCTAGTGATAAATATCACGGAGTATCAAAATTTGACATCGCGACTGGACTTCAATCCAAGACCCCTGCTAATGCTCCAAGCTATACGGGAATATTCGGCCAAGCTCTTACGATTGAGGCGGAGGTAGACCCAAGGGTCGTAGCTGTCACTGCGGCAATGCCATCAGGTACTGGTGTTAATACTATGGCCAAAGTTTTTCCTGCGCGTGTTTTTGACGTTGGCATAGCAGAACAGCATGGTGTAACTTTTGCTGCTGGTATGGCCGCAAGTGGGCTTAAGCCATTTTGTGCCATTTACTCAACATTCTTACAAAGGGGCTACGATCAGATAGTACATGATGTGGCATTACAAAATTTACCTGTGCGCTTTGCCATTGATAGAGCCGGGCTGGTAGGAGCAGATGGAGCGACACATGCAGGAGCATTCGACGTTGCTTATCTTTCAAATTTACCGAACTTTGTGGTTATGGCTGCCTCAGATGAAGCCGAATTAATGCATATGGTTCGAACGGCTGCCGAATATGACGAAGGACCAATTTCTTTCAGATATCCTAGAGGAAATGGGCTGGGTGTTGAGTTGCCTAAGCGTGGCGAAGTTCTCGAAATAGGAAAGGGTCGAATTCTCGAACATGGTTCAGATATCGCAATTCTCTCTTTTGGAGCCCACTTGTCAGTTGTTCAAGAGGCCGCTGCAGCGTTAAAATATCAAGGAATTTCAGTCACGATTGCTGACGCTCGTTTTGCAAAACCGCTAGATACAAAATTAATTAATGACTTGGTAGATAATCATTCTGCTATTTTGACAATTGAACAAGGATCAGTTGGGGGTTTTGGTAGTCTGGTTCTTCACCACTTGATGCAGTCAGGTCAGTTGTGTAAGGGAGTGAATATTGACTGTATGGTCTTACCAGATCGTTTCATTGATCAAGCAAGCCCTGCTGAAATGTACCGTGATGCCGGCATGAGTGAAGGGGATATAATCGCCCGTTGTATAGAATTACTATCAAAAAGTTTGAGTAAGTCTGATCAGCAGATAGATAAGATTAATATTCAAAATTCCTAGAGCTTTATAGAATTGCTATTTTATCTCCAAAATTTATTTTTGATATGCACAAAAACGCCAAAGCCTAAAACCAGTAGATCATGGCTGTGAAGTTCTCGAAAAATCAAAAGTACGTTTGTGAGTTTTTAGGATCATTTTTTCTTGTTTTAACAGTCGTAGGCTCTGGAATTATGGCTGACCACCTTTCCCAAGATGATGGCGTCACATTATTAGGTAATGCAATTCCAACTGGATTAACGTTGGTTGTAATAATTTCAATTTTTGGACCAATTTCTGGGGCCCACTTTAACCCGATAGTGTCTCTTGTATTTTGGTTCAAGAAAGTAATTTCGTTAATTGACTTCATCGCATATGTTATTTTGCAAATAAGTGGAGGAGTTTTTGGATGTATTGTTGCTAATATTATTTTTGAATTGCCTGCTGTAACGATTTCTACTCTAGACCGGCATAATCTTTCTCAATTTTTATCTGAAATATTAGCAACCTTTGGGTTAGTTTTAGTAATCTTTCTCGGAAGAGAATTTGCGAGGCTAAATTTACCAGTTTTGGTTGGTTCATATATAGCTTCGGCATATTGGTTTACTTCCTCGACAAGCTTTGCAAACCCAGCTGTGACTATTGCCAGACAGTTCTCTGATACTTTTACAGGGATTTCCCCCTTAGGAGTGCCCGTTTTCATCACGGCTCAGATATTGGGAGCAATTATAGGATATTATTTTGTTCAATGGCTTACTAACACTGTTGATTGAGAAAATAACTGGTTATTTCTTGATATGTCAGAACTCTGCAGTAAGTCAGGGTCAAATAATTACTGGTTAGCTGTTAATATGATATCTTTATCCTATTTATAATTTCAGCAAAAATTTAATAAATACATTTCTTTTTATAATTTAATTAATGATACTTATGTTATATCGTTTACTTGATGAAACTTTGTTTTTTTTTGGAATTTTATGCAGTACAAAATTTTAGATACAGCTGAACGCGAGGCAGGTGTTGAGTTTTATAAGGCATACTTTTACGGCACTGGTGAGCGTTCGTTACTTTTAAATCATTTAGAGAGTTGGCCCACACATGCCAATTGGCTTGTTGCAGAGCTCTTATTTTTTATTAAAAACCATAATCAGGATAGTCGTTGGCCGAACGGTGGGATTGGGTATGATATTAGAGATGATCAAATATGGATGTACTTCACAACAGGTATCGATGAAAATAATACTTATTATGATGAATACACAGAGGAAAACTATCCTGATAGAGTCATAGACATTGCTAATTTTATGAATATAGATCCATTTTTAATTGAGCTCATCGTAAATTATAAAATGCAGCAAGTGTAATTTTTTGGAAAAGCGTCTAACTCTTTTTTATAAGTTGGATCTAGTTGACCTTAATTATAATCTCACAAAATGGCTAATTTAATACCAGTAAATAATAGTAAAGCTGGGCTTATTATGGTTCTGGCTATGCTCATTATTGGCTTTATCGATAACTACATCGCAATAATTGCTGAGACAGCAAGTTTGTGGCAGTTTCAGATAATGAGAGCAGGGCTGGCTCTGCCTATACTGTTAATTATTTCTATCTTTGGATTGGGTGTGTTAAGGCCAATAAGATGGTGGGCAGTCTATTTTCGTAGTTTTTTAACCGCTTTATCTATGCTTTTTTACTTTGGCAGCCTAGCATTTGTTCCATTCGCAGACGCGTTGGCTGGTCTATTTACAGCCCCAATTTTTGTACTTTTAATTAGTGCCTTTTTTTTACGGCAGTCTATTGGACCAATAAGAATAATTGCGGTTATTGTTGGTTTTTTTGGAATTTTACTTGTGTTGGGTAATACTGCGGAAAATTTCAACTATATTCAATTATTACCTGCTGTTGGAGGTTTCTTTTATGCTTGCGGATCAGTAGCGACGAGGCAGTTTTGTATGGGAGAAACAGCACTTTCTATGCTTGCCGCTCTCCTAATTATTCAAGCATTTATTGGTTTTATGGCTATTATTGGTCTGTTACTATTTGGATTTGATGCTCCTCTAGGTGCTGATGGCTTTATTTTACGAACTTGGAGTTGGGAAATGTCTTCTTTCATTTGGTGGGTAGTTTTACAAGCTGTGGGGGCAACCATTGGTGTGGGCTTAATATTCAAGGCTTATCAGATAGGTGATGCTTCTTATGTTTCTATTTATGAATATTCTGTATTTATTTTTGGTCCTGCGTTTGCATGGCTGCTAATGGATCAGCCAATAGCCGCATCACAAGCATTAGGAATACTCTGTATCACTTTTGCCGGGATCCTGATTGCTTATCGTTCGGGTTCGACATGACTGTAAAAAATGGTGTATAATTGAAAATAAAAACCCTTATAATTAAAGGTTTCTTAAGGTAGCAAAAATATGACAAAGAAACGTCGAAGTCGCTTATGGTATGGCAACAAAGATCGTGATGGTTTCATACATCGGTCTTGGATGAAAAATCAAGGATTTCCTGACCATGCTTTTGATGGAAGAGCTATAATTGGTATCTGCAATACCTGGTCTGAGTTGACTCCTTGTAACTCAAGCTTAAGAGATCTTGCCGAGGGAGTTAAGCGGGGTGTTTGGGAGGCCGGTGGTTTTCCAGTTGAATTTCCTGTCATGTCCTTGGGCGAGACCCAAATGAAACCTACAGCAATGCTATTTCGTAATTTATTAGCTATGGATGTTGAGGAAAGCATACGCGCTTATGGCATTGATGGTGTCGTACTTTTGGGCGGTTGCGATAAGACGACACCAGGACAACTAATGGGAGCAGCATCCGTTGATCTTCCAACAATAGTTGTAAGTTCTGGACCGATGCTGAACGGTAAGTGGCAGGGAAAAGATATAGGCTCTGGTACCGACGTTTGGAAATTTTCGGAAGCTGTGCGCGCTGGAGATATGCCACTCTCTGAATTTATGGCTGCGGAAAGTGGTATGAGCAGATCCAAGGGTGTTTGTATGACTATGGGGACCGCCTCAACAATGTCCAGCTTAGTGGAAGCTATGGGGCTTAGTCTTCCGACTAATGGCGCTCTTCCAGCAGTTGACGCTCGGCGCATGGCATTAGCTCACCTCACTGGCAAGCGTATCGTCGAAATGGTTGATGAGGAATTGAAGCCATCGGAAATTTTGACAAGAGAAGCTTTTATTAATGCTATAGTTACCAATGCAGCGGTAGGCGGCTCATCCAATGCGGTCGTTCATTTATTGGCAATAGCTGGTCGCGTCGGGGTTGAGCTGGACTTAGATGATATTGATTTAGGCAAACAGGTGCCTTTGTTGGTAAATTGTATGCCGTCAGGCTCATACTTGATGGAAGATTTTTGTTATGCGGGAGGAGTTCCGGCGGTCTTGGCAGAAATTTCTCACCTTCTTAAGCCGGTGAAAACTGTTCTTGGCTCTGGTCTTGAAGAATATTATAAGGATGCAGAATGTTGGAATAGAGATGTAATCTTTCCCTTTAAACACCCCATTAAAAAAGATGCAGGTCTAACAGTTTTGAGAGGTTCGCTGGCGCCCAAGGGTGCAATTATAAAACCCTCTGCCGCAACGTCTGAATTACTTGAGCATCGTGGACCTGCATATGTTTTTGAAAGTGTTGAGGATATGAAAGCCAATATAAATAATGAGGATCTACCAGTTACTAAGGATACTATATTGGTTTTAAAAGGTTGTGGTCCAAAAGGATATCCAGGAATGGCAGAAGTTGGCAATATGCCAATCCCAGCCAAACTTGTAAAACAAGGCTTGCGGGACATGGTAAGAATATCAGACGCTCGAATGTCGGGCACGGCTTTTGGCACCGTTGTACTCCATGTTGCGCCGGAGGCCGCGGCTGGTGGTGTGTTGGCTTTGGTAAAGACAGGAGACGAGATCGTTTTGTCTGCAAAAGAAGGTAAACTTGATCTATTAGTTGAAGAAGAAGAGCTAAGTGTAAGGCGAGCTTACATGTCAACACCACTTCCTGACTATCAGCGCGGTTACATAAAGCTTTATATTGATCATGTCTTGGGAGCTGAACGGGGAGCAGACCTAGATTTTTTAGTAGGCAATGATACTCGCATACCACAGCGGGAGAGCCACTGATTATGCTTACTAAATTTTCAGACTTAGAAAATAAAAGTGTATTAATTACTGGTGGCGGATCTGGTATTGGTGCAGAGATAACTAAGGCTTTCATCCAACAGGGGGCTAAAGTTTCTTTTGTCCAACGGACAGATGCAGAGCATTTTTGTGATAAAGTTGAAGCTGAATTTCATTCGCGTCCGTACTTCATTAAGTGCGATGTAACTGATTTGAGTGAGTTAAAAAAAGCCGTTGAGTCCGCTATAAGTGTTTATGGTGATATAGATATTTTAGTAAATAACGCTGCAAATGACCATCGACACGAAACACTAAATGTAACAGAGGAGTATTGGGACAATTCACAGGCCATAAATCTCAAGTCATATTTTTTTGCTTCCCAATTCGTCTTAGCAGGAATGCGGGGTAGGGGTGGAGGAGCGATCATAAATTTTTCATCTATAAGCTACATGATGGGAAATTCAGGCTACCCAGCATATACCACTGCTAACGCTGGCATAATGGGAATGACACGCTCATTAGCAAGAGAATTTGGTCCAGATAATATTCGGGTAAATGCTATTGCACCAGGCTGGGTTTTAACAAAAAAACAGTTAGATAAGTGGGCAACACCAGAAGGTTTGAAAGCACATTTAGATCGCCAATGCATAAAAAGTCATCTCAAAGAAGAAGATATAGCAGGGGGTGCCCTATTCCTTGCATCTGCGTCCAGCAGTATGATTACTGGGCAGCTTATCGCTATTGACGGTGGTGTCGTTATGACTGGATGAAAATTTTGAAGGACTTGTGCTGGATTGCGGTTGATTGGGGCTCTAGTAATCTAAGAATATGGGCTTTGGACGAAAAAAATGAGATTCTTGATAGTTTTTCATCAAACGATGGGATGCTAGGTCTTGAGAATGATGACTTCGAACCTTTGCTCTCTGACAAAATATCAAACTGGGTTTCCGGTGACATTAGTATCCCAATTTTATGCTGTGGAATGGTTGGTGCTAAACAGGGTTGGATGGAGGCTCCCTATGCGACCGTTCCATACAGTCTTATGCAAGAAACCGATAGCGTAAAAGTCACTTGTACTGACAATAGACTTGATGTTCGAATTTTAGGTGGTTTGAAGCAAAATAACCCGGCGGATGTAATGAGAGGAGAGGAGACCCAAATTAGGGGTTTTTTGTCAGTTTTTTCAAATTTTGATGGGATAATTTGTTTACCCGGCACTCATACTAAATGGGTCCAAGTTAGTGCTGGAGAAGTGATAAGCTTCTGTACTTTTATGTCAGGCGAACTATTCGCTTTAATGTCTGAATACTCAGTATTAAAACACTCTGTGAATTCTGATGGCTGGAATTATCAAGAGTTTAATAGTGCAGTTTCTGAAAGTATTTCAAACCCGCAAAAATTATTTTCAGATTTTTTTAAACTGCGAGCTGACGATCTTTTAAATAAGGTGGAGAAATCAGTACTTAGATCAAAATTATCTGGTTATATAATTGGCACGGAATTAGCGGGTGCAAAACCATATTGGCTTGGGCAAAATATTGTTATTTTGGCAAAAGATGATTTGTCAAAAGTGTATAAAGCAGCGCTGGAAGGGCAAGGAGTATATGCTCAAGAGGTGGACGCAATGAAGTGTACATTAGATGGTTTGACAAAGGCCTTTGCTTTAATCCATGGGAGATATTGATGGATAGGGAATTAATTGCAATTCTGAGAGGTGTTACGCCACGTGAGGTGATCGCTATTGCTGAAGAATTGATATTATCTGGGATTACCAAAATTGAGGTTCCACTTAACTCGCCAAACGCATATGAAAGTATAGAAAGTTTAGCAAACCGCTTTTCCAGCGAGGCCGTAATTGGAGCTGGTACTGTGCTAAAAAAAAATGAAGTGTCTAGTGTTTGTAACGCTGGTGGGAAGATGATTGTTTCACCCAATGTTAACGCTGATGTTATTATAGAAACAAAGAAACTAAATATGAGATCTTATCCTGGCGTTTTTACTGCTTCAGAATGTTTCGAGGCGATACAGAATGGGTCTGACGGGTTAAAATTATTCCCAGCTTTTCTACTGGGCGTTGATGGCTTTAAAGCCTTGAAAGCAGTTCTACCGCCAGGTCTATTAACTTATGCTGTCGGAGGCGTCGACCCTATCAATTTCGCTGATTGGCTGGCTTTTGGTGTAAGGGGCTTTGGTATCGGAAGTTATCTCTATAAAGTAGGTGACAACGTCTCTGACGTTGGCAAAAAAGCAAAGATAATTGTTTCAGCATATGATAATGCCTCCTATGAAAGAACCTAAAGTATTTAATCATTCAATTAACATGCTGGGAGAAGGGCCTTTATGGCACCCTGAACTTCAAACGTTGTTCTGGTTTGATATCCTGAACAACATTATGCACATGTCAGATGGAGTGAGTCATAAGTCGTGGACATTTGAATGCTTTGTTTCGGCCGCTGGGTGGGTATCCAGTGAAAAGTTAGTAATAGCATCAGCAACTGATCTAAGGCTTTTCGATATCTTAACGGGTGCCAGTGAACAAATCTGTCAGCTTGAAAATAATAATTTTTCGACAAGATCAAACGATGGACGGGCTGATCCATATGGCGGCTTTTGGATTGGGACTATGGGACTTGACGCAGAACCACAGGCAGGCTCAATTTATCGTTTTTTTGAAGGAGAAATAGTTCAGTTATTTCCAAACATAACCATCTCAAATTCAATTTGTTTTTCGCCGGATAAAAAATTTGGATATTTTTGTGACACACCCGAAAGACAGATAATGCGATTTTCATTAGACCAAAATGGATGGCCCAGTTCTAATCCAGAAGTTTTCATCGACTTGCAGGAAACTAATTTAAATCCAGATGGCGCTGTTGTAGATCTCTCTGGTTATCTTTGGTCTGCACAGTGGGGAGCATCGAGGGTCGCTCGTTATGATAGAGATGGTAGTTTTGTAAGTGAGGTTAAATTCAGTGCAAAACAAATAAGCTGTCCGGCACTCGGGGGTAAAAATATGAGTACTCTATTTGCTACATCAGCTTCTGTAGATTTAGAGGATGCCAACCCAAATGATGGAAAAACTTTCTTAATTGAAGTTGATTGCGTGGGACAGAAAGAGCACAGGGTCAGAATGTGAAACCTATTAAGCGTGAGCTAGGAACCTGCTATTATCCAGAGCATTGGCCTGATGACATATGGAAAGATGATGCTCAAAAAATGGCTGATTTAGGACTAAAGTGGGTTCGTATTGGTGAGTTTGCTTGGTCAAGATTAGAGCCTCAAGAGACAGAGTTCTGTTTCGAATGGCTTGATCGGGCAGTACACATATTAGGTGAAGCTGGTTTGTCAGTAGTATTAGGAACTCCAACTGCAGCGCCGCCTACTTGGGTTCTGAAGAAATACCCAGACATGTTAGCCGTAGACTCTGAGGGGCGCCCTAGAGAATTTGGATCAAGAAGACATTACTGTTTTTCACATGAAGGCTATAGAGAGCAGTGTTCTATCATTGTAAGGAAGTTGGCAGAACGATACGGGTCTAACCCTTATATTGAAGCGTGGCAAACTGACAACGAATATGGATGTCATGATACGACAATTTCATATTCATCTTCTGCACTAAAGTCTTTTCAACATTGGCTGGCGAAAATTTATGGTAATGACGTTAATAAACTAAATGAGGATTGGGGTAATGTTTTTTGGTCAATGGAGTACCAAAGTTATGATGAGATACTTTTGCCAAATTTGACTGTTACTGAACCAAACCCTTCCCACGCACTGGCTTTTCGGAGATTTACAAGTTCGCAAGTGTCTACCTTCAATAGAATTCAAACCGAAATTATTAGAGAATATTCGTCTGCACCAATTATCCACAATTTCATGGGTCGTATTACTGATTTCGATCACTTTGAAGTCGGAGAAGATTTAGATATTGCAAGCTGGGATAGTTATCCACTTGGTTTTTTGCTTGATAGAGCGGGAGCAACAGAGGAGGAAAAATTTAAATTCCTCCGTCAAGGTGATCCTGACTTTCAAGCTTTTCATCATGATTTGTATAGGTCGGTGGGCAACGGGCGATGGTGGGTTATGGAGCAACAGCCCGGTCCTGTTAATTGGGCTCCATATAATCCGGAACCTTTGCCGGGTATGATAAGGTTATGGACGTGGGAAGCGTTTGCTCATGGAGCTGAGACCGTTTCATACTTTAGGTGGCGACAAGTTCCCTTTGCTCAAGAGCAAATGCATTCTGGGCTCTTACAACCGAACAGTGCTCCCGCACCTGGTTATTTTGAGGCTAAGCAGATAACAGAAGAGCTAGTCGCATCCCCAATAATTTCGACCGGTTCGTCTGACGTGGCAATTTACTTTGACTATGATTCTGATGCTGCATGGCAGGTACAACCCATGGGGGAGAACCTTAATTACTTTGAACTGGTTATGGATCATTATAGAGCCATTAGGCGCTTGGGTTTAAATGTTGATTTTGTGCATAAAAAAACAAAAGACTTTTCTAAGTATAAGATAATATCTGTCGTTGGAGCAATTCATATTTCTTCGGAGTTAATTTCACGTATTTCTTCAGATAAAGCATTACTCATTTTTGGCCCTCGTACTGGAGCAAGAGAAGGAAATATGAAAATACCTAAAAAGCTGCCTCCAAATATCGATCTTGTAAAATCTCGCATTGTAAGAGTTGAAACTCTACCTCCAAATGAATTGCTAGATATTGATCCATTTGGTAATGCAAATAGATATATTGAGACGCTAAAGCTCGACAGCAATGCTAGTCCTTATCTGAAGTTAAAAAGCGGCAAAGTAATTGCAACCAGAGAGGGGTCTGGTGCAATTTATCTGGGAGCAATGGTTGATCAAGATGGCTTGATTGCGTTTTATCAAAAATTATTCGAAGAGATTGAACTCGATTTTATTTTGATGCCAGATGGCGTGCGTAGAAGGTGTACTGAAAACGAAGAATTTTGGTTCAATTACAATAATAAAGTTATCCAAACAAAAATTGGTAATATGCAACCTGCAGATATTATACGATTGCAACTTGTTTAGTTAAGTTTTCAAAAAAGATTTATATGCTGTGACACAACTATTTACCAAGCAAGGACCCCTAAAACTGCCCTGGAATTCGCTATAGTAAAGCGATCGGCTGGTTCATAATATATAAAATTAAATTTATATGGCTGGTGTCGAAATTTCAAACTTTTTTTTAATTAAGCTAGACTGAGCTCATCTGCCATTTGGCGCCCGTCTCGGCCTTCGACCAATTCAAAATTCACTAATTGATCCTCGGCTAACCCTTTTAAACCAGCCTTCTGGACCGCAGATATGTGAACAAATACATCGTTTCCACCGTCACTTGGTTCAATAAAACCAAAGCCTTTTGTTGTATTAAACCACTTTACTTTTCC